>Ga0265293_10000758_pt1 | contig 74167 bp, 74 predicted proteins | sample Munlanlewell138R_FD_192505 | JGI IMG/M metagenome (GOLD analysis project Ga0265293, IMG submission 192505) | Leachate microbial communities from a municipal landfill in Southern Ontario, Canada - Leachate well 138R | ecosystem: Engineered > Solid waste > Landfill > Unclassified | place: Canada... | reverse complement strand
ATCATTTTAACTCCTCACTCAAAACACTGCCTTGTGTTGCAGAATTTATTTTATCATAAAAATCCATAATTAAACCACTTGGCACTTCCACAATACATTCTAAATCTCCATTATTCAACCAAGTTTCTTTAGTCAAATATTCTCTTAAATAACCATATGCTTTACCAATATGCATTGAAGATACTTTTAATTTTACTCTTTTTCTTTCAACTTTAATCGGAAGAACTTTATTTAACTGTTCTAATATTTCATTAATTTGAGTTTCAATAGGCTTATTTTTAATATTCACATGAGCTTCATTTAATGAGTTCATAATTCTATCAGGAGTATAAGGCCTTCCTTCTAAACTAATAGCATTTCTAACTAAAAAATCAACAACTTGTTTATATTTTTGATTTTGCTCCTCCTTCAAAAAGTCTGTTGTTTTAACTACTTCACCATTTTTAATTATTTTTTCACAAACTTCTAGAAAGTCAGAACTTCCAAAATATTTTTCTAAATCTTCTTTAGAAGCATGTTCTCCACTTTTTAAATTATAGAATATATAGTTTGTCAAAACTGCTTGATTAATATTTCCCTCACCCTTTTTTACTTTTAATGCTTCCTCTAAATCCACTAAAATTTCAAAATGTTTACCTTCTCTTTTAATTCTAGCAGTTGTTTCTACCATAAATTCTTAAATTAAATAGAGTTTATTAATCTTATTATGAAATCAAAAGTCAGTACCTTTAAATCTCTTAAATGAAGAATCTTTCTCTACAATTCCTATATCAAATCTTCTTTTATCAAATTCTTCGCCTTGAACTTCTTTAAAAATTTCTAAAATTAGTTTAATAGCATCTTTAACATTTAAATTATCTTTATATTTCTGTCTTAGTTTATCTTTTATTTTAACGTCATTTTCCCCAATAGCATTTGCCTTATATTGTAAATAATTTCCTGTAACATCTGTTGTGTAAAGTGAGAAATCCCCATTTATTCCTGCAAACATCATTGAAACACCATAAGGTCTTGCACCCCCATAATGAGTAAACTGTTGTTTAATATCCGCAATTTCTTTTACTAAAGATTCAGGGTTTATTGGAGAATCATATGTTAATCTATGTTGCTGTGCAATTATTCTTGCTTTATCAACTAAAACTCTTGCGTCACTACTAATTCCAGCACTAACACAAATAATATGGTCATCAATTTCATTAATTTTATTTGCAGAATCTTCAATAACTAAAATATCTCTTTGTCTTCTATCACTTACTATAACAACACCATCCTTACAAACAAAGCCAACAGAAGAGCTACCAAGTCTTATTGTTTTTTCTGCATATTCCACTTGCAAAATATGACCATCCGGAGCAAACATAGTTGCTGCCCTATCATATCCCATTTGTTGATGCTGTATTTCTTCCATAATATTACAAAAATAATTTAATTATATAAATTTATTGTTTAATCTTTTTTCTCTAAAATAATTTCAATAGTAGAGACATTTATCTTTTTTCCTTCCTTAGTTTCAAAATCTTCTGAATCTATTTTTACATCTTTAACTTCTATTTTTATTTGCTTTAAAAATTTCTTTTTAGAAACTTCTGCTACGTCCACTGCTTTTGAAATAAATTTACCTCTTGATTTTAAAATAACTTCTTTAAATTCATATTTAGTAAACTGTAAAAGTACGCTAGTAACATAATTCATAAAAGGCTTTCCTCCAACAAAAATAATATTATCCCTTGATTCGTTCATTTTATTTAAGATTCAATAATGTTCTTATTATCCTTTTTTAATCTAGATATGTAACCTGCTACTTTATTTCTTAAACGTTTGCTTGGTAGTGAATTTTTTAATATCTTCTTATTATGTTCAAACTTGATATCATATAAATCTGGATCAGATTCTATTAATTGTTTAGATGTTCTTTTAATTAATGTTGACTTAATTCTTCCCATAAGTTATTTAAAAAAAATTAATTTATAAGCCTTGTGGTAATTAGCTATTCGATATAATCAATAAAAATAAGGTTCTTATATTCTTCAAATATTTCCTTTGCTTTTTTTGTTAATTTTCCATTAATTAATAAATAAAGAGGATATTTTTCATTATTTGCTTTTTGAATTGCAGTTAACAAATCACCATCTGAAATTGATTTTTTATTTTTAGCAATAAGTCTATAATTTAAATTACCTAAAATCGAATGAATTATTACTAAGGCATTAATTTCGTGCTTAGAATCATCAATAAACTCTTTTAAAACAATTTCTTTTTTACTCAAAAACAATTTAACCTCATCTAAGAAAGAAGATTTAATTATCTTTTTTTCTAAAGTCTTTTTTTTAATTGTTAAATCTTCAACAAAATCTGTACTATCAATTTTATTTTCGCTAAATAAAGATTCTTTTGTTTCATCACTTTTTTCAGCAATCTCCTTTTTAGCTATTCTATCTTCAGTAATTTCTTCATTTTTTTGAATTTGAAAAAATTCTTCTAAGAAATCTTTATCTACTAAAAAATATCTCCAATAAATTTTATTATCTTTATTAAAACTAAATGCAAAATCCTTTAAGTTTCTAAAAGCTACTCTAAAAATAGGAGTTTGTTTTTCGTCCAATAAAACTTTATTTTCTTTAAGAAATAAAAAAGCTTCTTTTTCAACACCCTTTAAATAAAAATCTGCCTTTTCTTCTAATAAATTATCTTGACCTTCCAAATAATACAAACAAGAAGAACCTACCTTTAATTGAGTTGTTTTAATTCTTTTTTCATTTGATAATTCAGCTAAGATTGCAGAGATAAAAACAGGTTCTAAATTCAAAAATTTTACAATACTTATTGGTAAAGTAGGACCTTTTTCGTTTATAAATTCAATAATTTTTCTTTTTATTTCACCTACATCTATCATCATAAATTAAAAGAATGCTTCTAATATTTTAAACCTTGTTGTAAAAATTACCTTGCTGCATCTGCTTGCTTTTCTATTTCGTTTTTCTTAGAAATAGCATATGATTCACTAGAATTGTCAGCAGCAGCCATTATTTCTTTTGCTAAACTTTCTGTAATATTCATTTTTTTATTAAAGGCCTTGTCATATGCTCCATTAGCAATAAATCTTAAAACTAAATTAAGCCTTCTACGAGGAGAAACATCCACTGCCTGAGGATATCTTGCTCCACCATATTCTATTGTAGTAATTTCATCTCTGGGTGCACCATTCTCTAAAGCCTTGATAAAAATTTTCAAAGGATTTTCTTTTGTTTTTTCTTCAATAATTTTAAATGCGTCAATTACTATTTTTGTACACTTAGAATGCTTCCCTGTAATCCAAGATGTAATTATTCTATGCTTTTTACCCCTAGAACCTGGAACTTGCAAAATATTAATTAATCTCTCTACAACATTAACTTTTGATTTAGTGGGATCCCACTTAATTCTGCCATGTGATTTTAAAACTAATTTAGGACTTAAGTTAATTACTTTTTTTAAAGAAGGATCTGTTACTCTTACTTCACTTGCATTATATAAACCAAAAACTTTCATTTCCCTCATTATCTTCTACCTTTTTCAATCTTACCTTGCCATAATCGACTAAGAGGTTGATCATTTACTTTAATAATTTGAAATCTAACTCCAGACAAATCTCCTTTTGTTCGACCTTGCTTTCCGCCAATTCTCTCAATTAAAACCTCATCATGTTCTTCTATATATTTTTGTGCTAAATTACCTGGAATAAATGCAGTAACCTCTTTACCTGAACGAATTAATTGAACTCTACAACATTTTCTCATCGCTGAATTAGGTTGTTTAGCTTCTTTTTGAACTTTCTTAGTAACAATTCCTCTAGCTTGGCTACTTCGACTTAAAGGATCAAATTTTAAAGTAATACCTAATCTTTTCTTTTTAAGAGGTAATTTGTTATCTCTAAAGGTCTTTCTATTCTTTTTCAATTTTCTAGCATTGTTTAATCCCATCTTATTATATTAATATTTTGAAGAAATCCTTTAAAAAGATTTCCATTCTATCCTATTTTTAATTCAAACCCAAAGATATCTTTAATTATTTTGGATAACTCCTTTTCTTTAAGTCTATTTCTGCCAATAAGAGTTGCCTTATTAATTCGACTAGCATCTATAAACAAAATATCTTTTTTTAGTTCAATTTTATTTAATTCAATAGGACTCAATAATTTTTCAGTAAAACTAATAATCTCTTTCTCTTCTTTACTTGGTAAAGAAATAATTTTAATTTTTCTTCCAATAATTCTATTCATTTTTTTAACATTATCAGCATCTTTACCAATAGCTTTTGAAACAACAGACTTATTTACTAAAAAAATAATTTGATTGTTATACTTAAAGCAATGTTTAGCTTCAATTTTTGTTATTTTGCTAAATATATTAATATATCTAATAAGTTGCATATCAATAACTTTTACCATCTTACTTCACTAGGGAGAAAACTTCACAATTAAAATCTAAGTTTAACAATTTAATAACTTCTTTTTTTGTTTTTAAAAAACTATATTTTATTTTATCTTCATTAAGTTGATTTATAATTTCTTCTCTTGCATCTTTAACTAAATAAACTTCTTTCAAATCTTTTTTATGTTTAATACACTCTTTTAAGCCAAAATAAACTTTTTTAGATTCAATTGCTTCTTTAATTTCTTTAATACTCATTTATTTTTTCTTCTCCTCATATTTATTTGCAAGTGGGCCAGTTACTTTAACTAAAAGACCAGGCAATCCAGTTCCAACAGGAACAGGTTGGTTTAAAATAATATTTTCAATAACAGATGCAACATTATCTTTTATACCTGTCTTTGTAGCTTGAACAAATTGTTTATCAGGTGTTTCAAAAGAAGCTCGAGCTAAAATAGAGTTCTTATCTGAGATTATACCCATTCTTGTAATTCCTTTGACAATTCCAGATGCAGTCATTGTATCTGCAACTAAATTTGCATGTTTATCATCTAAATCTAAACCTTGAGAAACTAAAACTTTTTTAATTTCATTAATTATAACTTGACGAGCAACTTCAATACCTAAAACATTTGCTACCTCATGTAAATCATTAGAACTAACTTTATTTGCATCTACTCCTTTAAACTTTAAGATATCTTTTAAATTAGAACCTGCTGTTAAAATAACAAAATCTTCATTTTTCTTAACAACTAATACCTGAGATACTTTTTTAATTCCAGAAAAAATAACTTCTTTTATTTTCTCTTTAGTTTTATAAATTGTCTTAAAATCTTCTTTAGCCATATCAAAAACCATTCCACTTTCAGATTTTTTAACATCATAACCTTTATCATTTAATGTAGCAATAACAGTATCTAATGTAGTATGTGCTGATCTTAGTGATTTAGAATCAATACTAATTTTAATTTGTTTAGTTCCAAAATCAATTGAAATGTCTGACATGATCTCTTTTAATTTTCTCTCTTTAATTTTCTCGGCGATAATTCTTGCATCATTTTCATTATTAAATTCTTTATCTAAATAAATTTCCATTGTTGGTAACTTTGGTTGTTTCCTTGCATCTAAAACCTCAATTAATCTAGGTAAACCAGTTGTAACCTGCATTTCAGCAACACCTGCAGCATGGAATGTATTTAATACCATTTGAGTTGAAGATTCACCAAATGACTGAGCTGTAACCAATCCAACAGCCTCACCTGGAGAAATTTTCTCTTTTTTATGTAATCCAGCAACATCAAAACCGTCAACACCATATGTAAATTGTATAATTTTACTAGATGCATCTCTAATAGTACCATCATAAGCTACAATTAAATCTTGAAGAGCATTTGCAAGTCTCCTATATAAATAACCTGATTTAGGGGTTCTAAGAGCAGTATCCATTAAACCATCTCTACCTGTTATTGCACCAAAGAAAAATTCTACAGGTCCTAATCCACCCATAAAAGAGCCTTCAATAAAACCTCTAGCTTTAGGAGACAAATCTCCCTTCTTGAAAAATGGTAATGTTCTTTGAGTATATCCAAAATCAATTCTCCTACCATTTAAAACCTGCTGTCCAACACAACAAGAAATTTGAGTTACATTTAACATACTTCCTCGAGCTTTAGAACTTATCATATTATTTACGTTATTATCTTTTGGAAAATTATTTTTAACAACATCACCAACCTGAGTTCTAACCTCATTTAATATTTGTAAAATTTTTAGTTCCCTTGTCTCTTCAGCACTTCTACCTGGCAACAATTCTAAAGAGTCACTATAAAAAGATTCAATAACCTCTTGAGTTTTTTTCTCGGCAGTTTCTATAATTTTTTTAGCTTGTTTTTGAGTTTCTTCTCCAACATGCAAATCTTCTAAAGAAATTGTAAATCCATTCCTAGATAAAAATGTAACACCTAAAGCAAAAACTCTCCTTAATGTTTCTATTGCCTCTTCTCTACCCATTTCTAAATCAATAATTTTTAAGTCATCTCCAGATTCTTTTCTAAATCCTAATGGTTTCATTTTTTTATCCTTATATTTCTCGGGTAAAACCTTTGAAAAAATAGATTCTCCAGAATTGTTTTTATTTAAACTAAAGCTTTCAACTCCGACTGAGTGAAGTAACTGAGAACTCTCTGTATAGTCTAAGTCTGTCTGAAGCAATAAATAATTTCCAGTAGCAGCATCGTCAATACAACCCATTAAATTCATATTATTCTTAGGAGAAAATAAGTTATTATTCACGTTTAATAAAATTTCAGATTCTGCCCTTGCTTCTTCATTTTGAGGACCATGAATATTCATTTCATCACCATCAAAATCTGCACCATAAGGATTACAAGAAGACGGATGCATTCTAAATGTCCTAAAAGGTAAGACTCTGACAAAATGAGCCATTAAAGATGCTCTATGTAAAGAAGGATGCCTATTAAATAAAACAACATCGCCGTCGACCAAATGCCTTTCAATAATATAACCTGGTTCAATTTCTTCTGCAATATTTTCTCTTAAATCTTCAGTAATTCTTTTTCTTTTTCCATCAGGCCTAATTACATAATTAACACCAGGATAATCTACAGATAAAACTAATTTTTTACATCTCTCTATATTAAATGTTGTTACTCTTTCTGCAACTGTAATTATTTTTGCAATATCAAAAGGAACACCAACTTCATTAATCTTTAAATTTGGATCTGGAGAAATAACAGTTCTTGCAGAGAAATTAACTCTTTTACCTGCCAGGTTTTTTCTAATTCTACCTTCTTTACCTTTAATTCTTTCAGTAATTGTCTTTAATGGTTGACCACTTCTATGTCTTGCAGGAGGAACTCTCGCAATAGAATTATCAAAAAAAGTTGTTATATGATATTGTAATAAATCCCATAAATCTTCAATAATAACTTCAGGCGCACCTGCATTCAAGTTTTCCCAAAGCCTCTGATTTGCCCTAATTATATCTGATAGTTTATGAGTCAAATCATCTTCACTTCTCTCGCCAGAATCTAATGTAATAGAAGGTCTAACAGTTACAGGAGGAACCATTAACAAAGTCAAAATTGCCCATTCAGGTCTTAATGTTTTTGCATTTATTCCTAAAATTTTTAAGTCTTCATCAGGAACTTTTACTAATCTTTCTCTAATTTCACTTGGAAATAGTCTTCTTTTACCTACTTTAAAAGTAGAAGGCTTTTCTAATTTAACTCTTTCTTGAACAATACCACAATAAGGACATTTTTTACCGTCCTTTGCTTTTTTAATCCTATCCTTTAATGGTTTTCTTAAATCATTTTCGTCCTTAATTAAAACTTTACCACAAGCTTCACATGTACTTCTTAACACAACATCAATAATTGGGATGTATTTTATATGAATAATAGGACGTGCAAGTTCAATCATTCCTGGATGACCTAAACATTCTTTTAATCTACCTCCACAAGTTCTACATCTAACACCAGGATCAATTGCACCCAACCTTAAATCCATTAAACCACCATCAACTGGATAACCATCAACATCATAAAGTTCAGGTGTAACAATTTTAGCAACGCTAAGTTTTTTAACCTCTTCTGGACTAAGAAGTCTAAAACTCATTGTGTTAATTTGTTTTCTAATTATTTCAGCCATTTTATTCGTATTTATTTTTTAATTCAAATTTAGTTGATAAATGTAATCCTTGTAACTCTTCCATCAATAACTTAAATGCATATGATAATTCTATAGGCTCAACTTGATTAGAATGGCACAAGCTACAAACTCTTTTATTATGTATTTGATCATCAATAACTAAGTTACCACATTTTGAACAAATATGAACTACAACTTTATCAGAATCATATCTTTCTTTTAATAATAGTGATGCACCATGACATACTAATGCTTGTTGTTCCATTTCACCAAGTCTTAAAGCACCACCACGGGATCTACCTTCAACAGGTTGTCTTGTTAATAAAGCAATTTTTCCACCAGCTCTTGCATGCATTTTATCAGCGACCATATATTTTAATTTCAAATAAAATAAATTACCTACATAAATCTTAATTGGCATCCTTTTCCCTGTTATTCCATGATAAAATACTTCTTTACCATCTTCCCTAAAACCTAATTTTTTCAAATTATTTTCTAAACTGTCTAAAGATTCTCCTGAAAATGGAGATGCATCAACAATTCTACCAGATAAAGCAGCAACTTTACCTGCTAATAAATCCATTAAATAACCTACAGTCATTCTAGAAGGAATACCGTGAGGATTAAAAATAACATCAGGTCTAACACCTTTGCTTGTAAAAGGAATATCAAATTCTGGAATAATTCCACCAACAACACCTTTTTGACCGTGGGGTACAGAAAATTTATCCCCTAATTCAGGGATTCTTAAATCTCTTGTTCTAACTTGAACAATTTTGTTACCTTCCTGATCTTGAGTAACAAATACAGAATCAATAATACCTTTTTCTCCTTGTCTAATTGCAGTAGAATTTTCTTTTTTTGTTTGAATAGAAATTTCTCTAGCCTCACTTAAGAATTTTGGAGGAGAAATTTTTCCAATTAAAACTTCGCTCTCATCTAATTCTGCTTCAGGAAACACAATACCATCATCTTCTAAAAATCTATAGCTCTCTTCTGTTCTATAACCACCTGTGTCCTTCTCTGGAATACAAATCTCATCTTTTAAACCCCCAGCATAATTTAACTCAATAGAATTATAAGGTCTAAATCTAGAGCTTCTACCAAAACCTCTATCAATTGAACCTTGATTTAAAACAATTGAATCTTCAATGTTATATCCATCATAAGGCATAATAGCAACAACAACATTTTGACCAACAGGATTAACATCTAAATTATCATAGATAAAACTTCTAACAATAGGTTTTTGAGGATAATGTAACATAGAAACATCTGTATCCATCCTAACTAAATAATTAGCAGCATAAATTCCTAATCCTTGCCTATATGCTCTAGAACCACCCTTAACCATACGTGCAGGAGGATTATGGTTTGCAAAAGGAATCATTGCAACACTAACACCTAAACAATCAATTTTATCAATTTCTAAGTGAGTGTGTTCTTTTGTTAGCTCACTTTTGTCAATAGCAATGTAACAATCATCTTCTTCACTAGCATCTAAGTATTCAATAATACCTTCTTTTAACAAATCATCCCAACTTAAAACTTCTTGGCTAATTCTAATTAAATGGTCTCTTGTTAATTTTGATTCTCCATCTTCTACAACAATTAATGGTCTTAAGACTCTACCAATTTCAGTAGAGAAAAAGATAGTATCTAGTGACTCATCAAATTTAATAGAAGATTCAATTGGCAAATTATTTTTTCTTCTCTCTTTCCTCATAGTTTCTACAAAGTGTAATCCATCTTGTGTAACACCAACAAAATGACCATTATAAAAGACATCAATAACTCCAGAATCTTTTGTTAAACCTGCTTCCTGCATTATTTTCATTATTTTATCTTCATCAAATTCTGCTTGAGTAGAAATTCTAGCAAGTAAAGTTAAGTTTTTTCTTAAACCAATTTCAGTACCTTCAGGTGTTTCAACAGGACAAAACCTTCCATAATGAGTTGGATGAACTGTTCTTGCTGGAAAATTTTCTTGTTCACCAGGCAAATTAGATGTAACTCTTTGTAGTTGAGAAATTAAAGCAAAAGAATTATTTTTATCCATATTTTGTGTAACACCAGTTCTTTCACCAATCCAAGAGCCTGTTGCAATAGCAGATTCTACTCTTTGAGAAAATAAAGTAGATTTAGCTAAAGTCCTAATAGAATAAAATTTTCTTCTTTTTACTGTTTTTTGTAAAGTGTGCTGAATTTCTCTAAGCAGAATATTCATATTAACTCTAAATAAATCAGCTAATAAATCTCCAGAAAGCCTAACTCTTTTATTTGCATAATGATCCTTATCAGTTATAGCATCTTTTGGTTTTTCTTTAGCAATACAAAATTGTTTAATAAATTTACAAAGAGTTCTTGCTTTTTCTAGTCTAGCATCTTTATCTAAACCAATATGAGGTAAAAAATAAAAGTCAATTCTTTGTTTTACTCTATCTAATATTTCTTTAGTTGTTCCTTGTAAAGCATTTTTTTCAGCAATCCACATTAAAGCCTCATTTTGATTTGAAATATTAGCATGTTCATATAAATTCACAATTAAACTATCTGTTTCTTTACCAATTAATTGAGAAATTTCTGCATCACTTGTTAAACCTAATGCTTTCAATAAAATAATTGCAGGAATATCTCTAAATCGTGAGAAAGAAATTTCAAAAATCCCATCAACATTCTCAACTAAAGACATTGGGATTTTATAAGAACCTCTTTGTGAAAAAAGCCTTAACATTAATCTATGCTTTGCCTTATGGAATTCAATAAAGGTTTGATTGCTAGCCAAGTCTTCAGCCATAACCATAACTCGTTCATTACCATTAATTAAAAAATAACCACCTGTATCTTTTGGATCAATATAATTCTCTAATAATTCCTCTTCACTTAAACCATGTAAATTACATACATTACTTTTAACTAAAATAGGAATTCTACCCAATTGAACTGTAGCACTTTCTGTTTGACCTGCAAAATTAATATTCATATCTAAATAAATTGGAGCTGAATATGTTAGATTTCTTAGTCTTGCTTCTGCAGGAGTAATTAACTTTACAGAACCATCAGACTCAATAATGTTTGGCTTTTCAACCTTTATTTTACCAAGTTTAATTTCAAAATCTTCAGTAGGCAGCGAATCTGATAATTCAGTTACAATTTTTTGCATTCTTCTATCGATAAAATCATTAAAAGATAATAAATTAGATTCAACTAAAGAATGATTTTTAAAATACTCTTGAATTAAAATATGTCCTTCAACCATTAAGCTACAACACGATAATATAAACCGCTCTCCCTTTTAATTTCAATAACATCACCTTTATTACATCCTTCAGGCAATGCAGGATCGCTTAAAGAAATAATTGGTAATTGAATTAAACCTATATTATATTTATCTAAAACTTTCTTAGCCTCTTCTGGGCTCAATCTTTTATGTGGTGGTTGTAAGATATGCATTTTTTGATATTAGAATATTTTCTTTTACTTTAAAAATGAAAAAAACTGGGTTTAAAAACCTTTTGTTTTTATTCCCTAATTCTTTTTTCATTAAATCTATTCTTTTATGGCCTCGACGGGATTTGAACCCGCGACACCTGGGTTAAAAGCCCAGTGCTCTAACCAAGCTGAGCTACGAGGCCAGATATAATAGTATAAGAATAAATTTAATTTAAAAATGTTTGCTTAAGGTTCATTCAAAAGAGAATTGTCTAGTTTTTACACCCGCTTGTTTGAATAATCTAATAGAAGCTTTAACACCATCGCTATCCTCATATTTGTTCTCAAGATAAATTACTTCAATAATTCCTGCTTGAATAATTAATTTAGCACATTCATTGCAAGGAAATAAAGTAACATACATTTTGCTGTTCTTAGTCTCTCTTGTAGAATTCAAGATTGCATTAGGTTCAGCATGAACAATATAAGCATATTTTGTCTCTAAAAATTTTCCTTCTCTTTCCATTGGTAATTTAGTGTCATCACATTTTTTAGGAAAACCATTATATCCTAAACCTATAATTCTTTTATCACTATCCACAATACAAGCCCCTACTTTTGTAGAAGGATCTTTACTTTTCTGAGCTGCAACCTGTGCAAAAGTCATAAAATATTCATCCCAAGTTAAAGGAGGAATTAATTTCTGGATATCTCGATAGAGTTTTTCAATTTTCTCTTTAATCTCCTCTAAGCTTCCTTCATTCAAAATAATAAATCTAGCCAACTTCATACACTTTCCAACACCTTGACCAGATTTTTTTTCTCCAATACCCTTATCTTTTCTATCAACCTTCAAAAAATCTTCCCATGTAATTGGATCACTTTCCCTATTTCTTGCAACCATTCTCTCAAAACGAATTTTAGGATTAGCATCAACAGCAATTAAAAAAAAGTTCTTTAATTTTTTCAACTCTTCAATTTCAAAAGGATTTCTAATTCCATCTATAATGACTTTTTTATATTCTTGATTTTTAATTTTTTTAATAACCAATTTTGCTAAAACACCACTTCCACTTTCTTCTCTAAGTTTATTTCCTAAGTCTTGCAAATTTTCTCTTGTAATTTCAATTTTCCTTTCTTTAGCAATTTGTCTAAGTTCATCAGATAAGGACAAATAAACAAAACCTTTTTCTTTAAAAAAATCACTAACAACCCCCTTACCTGCTGCCAAACTTCCTGTTAAACCAATTATCATAAGAAAATTAGAAAAAATCACTTTATAAAAAGAACTAAACTCTATTATATATTATTCATGCTCCAGTTGAGCCAAAACCATCTTTTCCCCTAATTGTATTACTTAGTTCGTCTACCTCTTCAAGTTCAGCTTTCTCAACTGATTGAATCAATAATTGAGCAACCTTTTGATTTTTCTTAATCACTAAATCATCATAACCAGAATTTAAAATAATTGCATTATATTCTCCTCTATAATTCTGATCTATAACTCCTCCTAAAATAACAAGTCCCTTATTTAAAGCAAGACCACTTTTTCCTTTAATTATACTAACATAACCCTCTGGTAATTCCATAGAAAAGCCTAGTGGGATTAATGTTCTTTGATTTTGCTCTAAACAAATATCAATAGTAGAATATAAATCCATTCCAGCATCCCCATGATGAGCATAATTAGGTAAAGTAGCATCTGCTCTTAATTTCTTTATTTTTACCTTAACCATAAAAACAAATAAACTTCATAGTTTAAAAAGTATCCCAAAACATCATAAAAATTTATAAACCCAGATTAAATATTAAAACTATGGAAAAAGATATTGGAAAAATACAAAAAAATCCAGAAACAGATATTTTAATCAGAATAGATGACTTTGGTGGAAAAATAGGTTTAACAATAAGAGAATTTGTTCAAAGCCAAAAATATACAGGTTTCACAAAAGCAGGAACAAGAATTCCAGCAGAAAAATTTGAAGAATTTAAAAAACTAATTAATTCAATAAACCCAGAAGACCTAAAAAGCTCAGAACAAGGAACATTGAATCAAACAACAATAAAAGATAATAATTCTGGAATCAACGAAGAAGGATATTTATAAAATTCGAACAATAACTTTTATATACAAATTAAACATTTATTTTTTATGAAAGAGGTTGTAAGAAATATCTTTGACGCTAAAACTTATGCTGTTATTGGTGTAAGTAGAGACGAAAAAAAAGTAGGAAATATTATCTTTAAAAATTTATTAAACTCTAATAAAAAAGTAATTGGAATAAATCCAAACACTAAAAAAATTTTAAATCAAGAAATTTTTTCTGACTTAATTGAAACACCTTATAATATAGATGTAATAATTATTGCAAGTCCTGCAAAGACAATTCCTTTAATATTAAGACAAGCTGGGAAAAGAAAAATAAAGTATGCTATTATTATTTCAGCAGGATTTTCTGAAAGCAATAATAAAGAATTAGAAGAACACATTAAAAGAATCGCAATAGAAGAAAATATTAGAATTTTAGGACCAAATTCTTTTGGAATAATTGACACTTCTCAAAATTTAAATACAACATTTTATTCAGGGAATTTAAACAAAGGAAATATTGGTTTTATCTCTCAATCAGGAGCAATAGCTTCAGCAATGTTAGATAAAATTAATTCTTTTTCTAAATTTATTTCACTAGGTAATTCAATTGATATTAATTTTAATAATTTAATAGACTATTTAATCCACGACGATAAAACAAAAGTAATTTGCCTTTATATAGAAAGTTTACAAAAAAATAGTGGGAGAGAATTTATTGAAATATCTAAAAAATCAAAAAAACCAATTATTGTCTTAAAAGGTGGAAATTCTAAATCTGGACAAAACGCAGCCAAATCACATACTGCAGCTCTTGCAACAGATTCAGAAATTTACAAAGGAGCATTTCAACAAGCAAAATTAATCCAAGTAGATTCAGTAACAGAAATGTTTAATGTGGCAAAGATATTAGAAAAATACCAAAAAATTAAAAAAAATACAACTATAATAACAAATGCAGGAGGCTTTGGCGTATTATCTGCAGACTATTGTGAAAGATATAATATCCCCTTAACAAAACTCTCTAATAAAACAATTGAATCACTAAACAAAATATTACCTCTAAATTGGTCTAAAAATAATCCAATAGATATTATCGGAGACGCTGCACCTGAAGATTATAAAAAAGTTTTAGACATTATAGAAAATGATAAAGAAACAGAAAATATAATTTTAATTTTAACTCCACAACATACAAGTCAACCAGAAAAAGTAGCAAAATTACTAAATACAATAAAAAAACCTTTATTCACTTGTTTTATTGGAGGAGAAAAAATAAATGAAGCAAAAAAAATATTAGATAAAAATAAAATAATTAATTTCTCAGAACCAGAACAATTATGTAAGACAATTTCAAAAATTTAAATTTTAATTCTTGCATCAACAATAAAAGGTCCTTTACTAGATAAGATTATAGGATTTAAATCCATTTCTTTAATATTTTTTTTTTCAGCTAAAAAACAAATCATCTCAATAAAGCTAATTAACTTTTCCTTATATACATATTTTTTTAGTATATCTTTATCAAATTCATTTAAAGCATTATTAATTTCACTTCTATTTAATTTTAAAACTCTAAAAGTTATACCCTCTTTAGAAAGTTTACTCCCACCAAATCCAAGCATTAAAACAAATCCGAAAATATCATCTTTTTTTATACCTAATATTAACTCTATTCCTTTAATCTCTTCTTGAATTACAATCCTTTCACTAAATTTATTTCTTAAAAGTTTATAATTCTTTTCAGCCTCTTCTAAATCTTTACAAAATAAAACTCCCCCTAAATTTAATTTATGTTTTTCAGAATCTATTTTCATATAATAAGGAAATTTTAATTTATTTAAATCAGAAGAAGATTCAACAATAAAAAATTTAGCAATATTAAAATCTCTTAAAATTCCAAAAGAATCAATCAACCCCTTCATTTTTTACCTCATTAAAAAGAATTATTCATACTTTATTAAAGTTTAGTTAATTTAAGTGTTATAAATAAAGTTTACCAACACATTTATATAATTAAAATAAATTAAATAATGGAGGTGAAAATGAGACTAAATATTTTAGTAGGTGGTTCTGCAGGACAGGGTATAAATAAAATTTCTCAAATTATTTCAAGAGTTTTAACTTCATATGGTTATTATACTTTTAATTATAGAGATTATCAAAGTATAATTAGAGGAGGACATAATTTTAGTATATTATGTATTAGTGATCAGGAAATTGAAAGTAACGATGAAAAAGTTGATTTTTTAATTGCATTAGATCAAAAAACATTATATTTACATAAAGATAATTTAAAAGAAAATGCAGTTATTTTAAAGAGTGATGATTTTTTAGAATTTAAAAAAAATATTAACGTTGCCTTAGCAGGGTCATTAGTAAAAGCATTAGGTATACCTGAATCATACTTAATTAAAGAAGTAAAAAAATATTTGAACTATGTAAATTCAACAGATGCTGCAAAGAAGGGTTATGCTTCTCAAAAAGAAATATATAAATTAAAAAAACTAAATAATAAAGCAGAGATAATTTCAGGAAGTCGTGCTATTGCTATAGGGGCAAGAAATTCAAAATTAGATTTTTACTTTGCTTATCCTATGACACCTGCAACTGGTGTAACAAGCGAGATTTGTTTAATGAATGATAAAAAATTAAAATTCTTTCAACCTGAAAATGAAATTGCAGTCGCAAATATAGCATTAGGAGCAAGTTTTGCTGGAAAAAAAGTAATGGTTGGCTCAAGTGGAGGAGGAGTTGATTTAATGGGCGAAGCAATTAGTATGCAAGGAATAAGTGAAATACCCTTAACAGTTTATCTTGCTTCTCGACCAGGACCTGCAACAGGTATACCAACTTATACTTCTCAAAGTGATTTGAATTTGGCCTTAAACATAGGACATGGCGAATTTACAAGAATTGTTGCTGCACCAGGAGACCCAATACAGGCTATAGAATTAACTAACCAATTAATTTATTTAGCTGAAAAATACAATTCATTGTCGATAATTTTATCAGATAAACATTTAGCCGAGAGTGAATATTCTGTAAAATTAGACTATAAAAAACCTTTAATTTTTTCTAAAACCTATTCAAATAAAATAAACAAAAAATCAAGTTATGAAACAAACAAATTTGGAAATTCAACAGAAGATAAAAATCAAATAATTGAGAATGTGAATAAAAGATTATCAAAAGAAAAAGAAATTAAAAATCAAGTAAATAAATTTAGAACATATGATATTTACGGAAACAAAAATTCTAAAAATTTAATTATAGGATGGGGTTCAACTAAAGGAGCAATAATTGATGCAATCAAAAATATTGATGCTAAATTCTTACAAATTTTATATTTAAATCCATTTCCTGAAGAGATTAAAAAGGAATTATCAAAATCAAAAAAAATAATAATTATTGAAAACAACGCAACATCTCAATTAGCAGAGTTAATCAAACAAAAAATACAAACAAATATAGATAATAAAATTTTAAAATACGATGGAAGACCTTTTTTTACTGACGAATTAAACAAAAAAATAAAAGAAATAATAAAATGAATAAATCAAAAGAGAAATTAAAAACAAATGAGCCAATAACATGGTGCCCGGGTTGTCCTAATTTTTTAATTTTAGAAGCAATAAAACAAACAATCGCAAATTTAATAGAAAAAGAAAAAATAAATCATAATGATTTTGCCATGACAACAGATATTGGTTGTAATTCAAAAATATTTGACTATCTTAATTTAAGTGGTATTTATTCTCTTCATGGTAGAGCACTTCCAACAGCATTTGGAATAAAATTAGCAAATCCAAAATTAAACATATTAACTTTTGCAGGTGATGGAGCAATTTATTCAGAAGGAATATCTCACCTTATCCATGCATTTAGATATAATCAAGATATGACATTATTTATACATAATAACCAAAATTTCTCACTCACAACAGGACAAGCAACAGCAACATCACAAAGGGGATATCTAATAAAAGGAGAAAATAGAATAGAAAAAAATATTCCAATTAATCCAATTAAATTAGCTCTAGCATCAAATGCAACTTTTATTGCAAGAACAAACGCAAGAGACATACCTCATATGGTTGAAGTGTTTACTAAAGCAATCAAACATAAGGGATTTAGCTATGTAGAAATAATGCAAGATTGTCTTATCTTTAATAAGGATATAAATAATAAAGATAAGTTTATGTATAAAATAAAAGACAATACAGACTACAAAAAGGCAACATTACTAGCAGAAGAATTTGATTATAATTCAAAAAATAAAAAAATTCCTATAGGAATAATATTCCAGAAAAAGGAACCAACATTTTTAGAAAAATTTGAATAAAAATATTTATATTAAACTTTTTTATCAAACAAATGTTTATTTTTTCTCTCAAACCTTTTAATCAGTTTATTAAATAAAAAAACTTCACCCTTCCTTAGATAAAAATAACCTGCAATAGATGCCATTAAAGCACCAAGAGTATCTAAAATTAAATCCACCATGCTGTCAATAACTCCAATTCTACTATCACAATAACCTTGATTAGGACATAAGTATCTTGCTTTTTGCATGTTGAAACCAAAGATTTGATCAACTCCAAACTCAAAAATTTCCCAAATAGTTCCTATAGCCAATGCAAAACAAAATGCAAATAATAGAATCATTTTTGGACTTGTCTTAAATTTGTTAGTTTTATAGAAGGTATATGAAATTAAAAAGCCAATAAAACCCAAGGCCAAACCAGAAATTAAGTGTAATAAAGAATCCCACCACCAAAATCTATAATAAAATTCTCTAACACCACCTAAAAATATCCCAGCATAAATAAATAACACAATAACTAATCCTAATTCTGATGGAATATTTATCTTATATCTTTTCTCAATTATCCTAGGTAAAAATGTCAAACAAAATGTTAAAATGCTCAAAAAAATAAAAAGAACATTTTTCTCCCAAACACAGATAGGAATTGCAATAATTAAAACAATTCTTAAAAATAATAAAACAAGAGAATTAATTCTATCAATATAATCTAAATTTTTATTCATAATAATATATATTTTTTTATTTTATAAAACTTTTTTATTTTGAATTTTAGAATTATTTAGAAGAATTATATTTATACTTCAATTTTAATAGATTTACCATTAATCAAAGCATTTGAAACTTTCTTTCTAGCTAAAATAACAATTCTATGAAATGTCGGTTGAGATATATTCATCTTTTTTGCACAAATAGATTGCTCAAACCCTTCTAAATCTTTAAGTTTTAATGCTTCTAATTCATCCCTTTGAAGAACAACTTCGTCTAAATCCCTCATTGGAACGCCACGCGGTTTAAAATAAGTAATCTTAGGATTAAAGTTAATTCTTCTACAAATACGCGGTCTTGCCATAAAAAACTATATTAACCTCAATATTTAAAGTTTCTCAAAAAAAAGAAAAAAACAAGAAATTTAGTTTATTTCCTTAAGTCTTTTTTCAATTTCTTGTTTTTCTAAATTAATTTCTTCTAATTCAGATTCGAGAATTTTCTTTTCTTCTTCTTTAGTTAAAGAAATTGGTCTTCTAAAACCATAACCTCTACCAAAGCCTCTTCCATACCCAAATCCTCGTCTTCCATAACCACAAGGTCCAAAACCTCTTCCAGTCAAAGGTCCTTGTCCTAATGGTCCTGTTCCATCTTGTCCTGGCATATTTAATTCCTCCGTTTAGTTATGAATATATATTCATTATACTATTTAAATCTTTTGATTGGATTAAAGAAAATTTAGTTTTTTAGGAGATATTTCATCTCCTTCTACTCAATAAATAATCTCTAACATATAATTCATTATCCCTATTCTCTAAAAGATATCTCATTTCACTCTCAACTTTTTCTTCTTCATAAGCTCCTAAATTAATACAATTGATATCATGATAATAATAATGTAACATCTCATGAACAAAAGTTTCAATATATTCATCCTTATAAAGAGGATTTAAATGAATTACTTTCTTATCAAAATGAATTCCACCTTTCCTATCCTCTATCACAGTCCTAATTCTAAATTCATCAGCCAATTCACAAATTTCTTCTATTATATCATCTACAGCCATATTGTATCTCCTAATAAGTAACAAATAATAAAACTATTTAAATCTTTTCTTTTTATACCAATCTAAGAAAACTTTAAAGTAGTCACACTATATAAAAAGTTAAAAAGTTAGATTTTATTATTATATCATGAAAACCTATACTCATTTATCAGGTAATGAGTTCATCAAAAAGATATTATCTGGCGAAAGAGATTTCTCAAAAATAAAATTGGAAGAAGGTTTTAATTTATCTAATAATAAAAAATATCCAGAACTAATGGATTTTTTACTTAAACAAGATTTTGAAAGAGAACCTATTATCCTAAATAATTCTGAATTAAAAAACCTAACAATTAATGGAATTTATTTACCATATCTTGAATGTAAAGGAGCAAATTTATACAGACTAAAAGCTTCAAATGCGATATTAAGTCATGCGAACTTATCAGAATCATCATTATTAAGAGCAATATTAAATAAATCAAATTTAGAGAATACTCTGTTTGAAAATACTGATTTAGATAAAGTAAAATTAAATAATTCTATTTTAAAAAAATCAAATTTTAAAAATGCATTTTTATTAGATTTTTCTGCAGAAGACTCTGATTTAACAAATTCCCATTTCGAGGGAACTTATATGAAAAAAGCAAAATTTAATAATTCAGACTTATCAGAATCTTATTTTAAAGATATAGATACATATAATGCAGACTTCGGAAGTTCAACATTAAATAAAATAATACTATTAAATTCAAATTGTCAGCGAACTAATTTTGGAGGTTCAAGCATAAAAGATTCAACACTTCAGCAAACATCATTTCTTCTTTCAAATTTTTACGGCTCTAACTTAGAAAAATCTTATGTAATAAATTCCCAATTATATGATACAAACTTTATAAAATCAAATATAAAAGATACTGTCTTTGAAAAATCAACTTTAAATAATTCAAGGTTAGAATAAGTAGTCTATCGTTTTTTTGAAATATTACTCTTTGCAGAATTAAATCTTTTTTGCCTTGTTTTTTCACTTTGTCTTGAAGGATTTATATTTTCAGATTTTCTAGAATATCTTTTCCCCTTATTTTTTTGATAAAAATCATTCCTACTACTTATTCTAAAATCTTCTCTCTTTTGAAAATCTTTTCTTCTATTAGAATTATTCCTAAAAGATTTATTTTTCTGTAAATAAAGTTCTTTAAACTCTGGCTTTTCAATTCTTTCAATATTTAAAGTGCCATCTCTATTAACATTTCTAAAATTATCATAATCCTTACTCCCCAATATTGTAATAGCAATTCCTTTTTTTCCTGCTCTCGCTGTTCTTCCAATTCTATGAATATAATCTTCTTTTGTTTTAGGACAATCATAATTATAAACATGAGAAACATTTTTTATATCTAAACCTCTTGCAGCAACATCTGTACAAACTAAAACAAACTTTTCACTTTCATAAAATTTTTTCAAAACATTATTTCTAGTATTTTGACCTAAATCACCATGAAAACTCATTGCATCAATCCCTTGATTCTTTAAATTCCTAGCTACAAAATCAGCATTTCTTTTAGTATTTGAAAAGACCAAAACTAAGCTTGAAGTTTCTTTTTTTAATAAATGAACCAAAAGTGAAAATTTTTCATTATCAGATACATCATAGAAAACTTGTTTTAATTTTGAAGCATCAACATAATTTTTAACAAAAACATTAATCGGTTTCAACATATATCTATTAATAATCTTTTTAATTTCCCAAGAAATAGTAGCAGAAAAAAGTAAAGTTTGCCTTTTCCTTGGTAATTCTTTTATAATTTTTTCAACATCAGGCAAAAAACCCATATCAAGCATTCTATCAGCTTCATCTAAAACAAATGTATTAACATTAAACAAATCAATAGTTTTTCTACTAATGTGATCTAAGATTCTCCCAGGAGTTCCAACAACAATCTCACAACTCAAGAGATTTTTAATCTGATTTTCAATAGAAACTCCACCATAAACAGAACAAATTTTAAGTTTTTTATATTTTCCAAAATTCTTAAGAGAACTAGAAATTTGCTCTGCAAGTTCTCTTGTTGGTGTTAGAATTAATGCTTGTAATCCTTTTTTCTCAACAGTTTTTTCTAATATAGGATAACCAAAAGCAAGTGTTTTACCACTTCCAGTAGCAGCACTACCAATAACATCTTTCCCAGCTAAGACTAAAGGAATTGCTTTCTCTTGAATTTCACTTGGCTCTTTAAAATTCATCTTTTGAATAATTTTCAAAAAATCTTCATTTAATCCAAGTTCTTTAAATTTTTCCATTATTTTCAAAAAAGAATTGATAAATCTGTTCTTTAATATAATTAAAACAAAAAATATGCTTTTAAATCTTTTGTAAATTAATTTTTGTTTGAGTTAAAAAATCTTAATTTAACTAAAAGAAGATTAACTAACCCAATCATAATAAAGAAAGCTAAAAACCATATTACAGGATATAAAGGAGAAACAATTTCAAAAGTCAAACAACTCTTAAAAATACAATTAACATTTTCAATAGGTTTTGTAAAAAGTCTAGTCAAAATAAAAAGTATACTTATTATAGATACACTTAATTTCCAAAAATCCTTTTTCTGAATTTTTATAAAGTAAATTGATAAAATTGCTACTGGAATAATAAAAAAGTGTTGAATAGAAATTATTTGAGAAATAAATAATCTCGAACTAAACATATAGTCTGTAATACCCCACAAACTTTTACTAAAAAATAAATTATACAAGTAATCAGCAGACCAAAAAAAATATGGAATAAAAATAATATTAAACCAACTTCCTATCAAATATGAATCTTTAGTTAGTATTCCTAAACCAATGAAAAAAAATGCAAAATAAGAAATCCACAACGAGGATGCAGAATCAATACCAAATATAACATTAAAAATTGCTAAAATTCCTATAATTACATAAAATAATCCAAAAAATTTAAAATAACATTCTTTAAAATTCATAAGAAAATAAATTAATTAGACTATTTAAATTTAAAAGAAAATTTCAAAAGCCTTATATATTAAATAAGCTAAAATAATTTAAAGATGGTGAAAAACAAAAATGATATTCTAAAAATTGAAAAGATAATAAAAAATAATAAAAAATGCTTAGCAATGGTTGCTCCTAGTTTTGTTACAGATTTTAAATATCCTTCAATAATAAATCAATTAAAGAAATTAGGTTTTGATAAAGTTGTCGAATTAACATTTGGTGCAAAAATGATTAATAGAGAATATCATAAAAAATTAAAAAAAACTAAAGAACTCCTTATTTCATCGACTTGCCCTGGAATAACTCTTTACATTGAAAAAAATTTTCCAGAATATAAAAATAATTTAATTAGAGTTGATTCACCTATGATTGCAATGGCAAAAATTAGCAAAAAAGTTTATCCAGATCATAAAATATTTTTTATATCTCCATGTAATTTCAAGAAAATTGAAAGTCAAACAAAAAAAGAAATCGATTATGTTATTGATTTTCTACAATTAAAAGAGTTATTTCAGAAAAATAATATTAATGAAGATAATAAAAAAGCTCAATTCGATAAATTTTATAATGATTATACAAAAATCTATCCATTAAGTGGAGGACTTTACCATACAGCCCATGTTAAAAGAATTTTAAATAGAAACCAAGTAAGGATAATTGATGGAATAAGTGAAGTAAATAAGTTCTTAAAAAAACCAAATAAAAATGTATTATTTTTAGATTGTCTGTTTTGTCCAGGAGGTTGCATAGGAGGACCTTATACTGATCAAAAATTCACAATAAACCACAAAAAAAAATTAATACACAAATATCTGAAATTAGCAAAAAGAGAAGATATTCCTGAATCAAAAAAAGGGTTGCTAAAATGTGCAAAGGGAATTGAATTTAAGTACTAACAAAAAAGTTTATAACTACTTTAAAATAGTGTTATTTATGAAAAGTTTAAAAAAGATTGTTTCTGGTTTACTAATTTTATCTTCATTAGTTGCTCCACAAAAAATAAATTGTCAAACTACAGGTATTTATATCCCAAAATATGTTTTTATTTATCTTGATGAGAATAATGAAATTGAAGATGTGAAAAAAAACAACTCTAAAAATATTTTTGATTTAGACCAAAATATAGTTATTATTAATGAACAAGGGGAAATATTTCCTTGCCCTTATGAAATAAAACATAAATTAAATAAGTTCAATTATCAAAGAAACAATCAATTGAGTGAAATCGAAAAAGAAATAGCTGATAATATTTGTAGAAAAATTGATTGTCCTCTAAAAAACATTGAAGATATATTAGCAAGTTCTAAAACACCAAAAGATTTATTAGAAAAACCATATCAAATTAAAGTAAATATTGACACCGATAAAAATTGTAAAACAATTAAAGAAATAAAATACTACCTAAATATTCAATAATTTCTTTGCATTTTCAAAAATATTTTTTTTAACCTCTTCAAAACTTAATTCTTTTATTTTGGCAATTTCTTTGATGCTAACTAAAACATTTTTAGGTTCATTTCTGGTCATTGGAACTGGAGATAAATATGGAGAATCAGTTTCAGTTAATAATTGATTTAGAGGAGTTATACTAACTAACATTTTAAAATGCTCTAAACGAGTGATAACTGCTGGAACAGTCAAAAACCAACCATTGTCAATAATTCGCTTTATTAGAGATTTTTTACCATTAAAGCAGTGCATAATTACTTTTCTACAATTATGTTTTTCTAATAGTTCAATACACTCAAGCTCAGCCCCACGAGAATGAATCAATAAAGGTTTATCAATTTTTTTTGCTAATAAAATAATCTTTTCAAAATTTTTTTCCTGTGCATTTTTAATTTCTTCATTAACTTTAACTACCTTAAAATCAAGGCCAACTTCTCCAATAAAAAGGCAATCATCTTTATGCTCTAAAATCCACTCTAATTCTAAATCAACATCTAATGGTAAAATTTCTCTGGGACCATCATCTTTTAAGTTAGGAAACTCTTTAATAATCCCATCAATAGGATAAATCCCAAAAGATGCAAAAATATTATCATACTTCTTTGACAATTCTAAAACTTTCTTATTTGCAAAACTATTAATTCCAGAACTAACAACCAAAACACCAAGATTTTTAGCATTAATAATAACATTTTCTAAATCATCTTTAAAACGGTCCATATCTAAATGAGCATGAACATCAATGAATTCATAATTCATGAAAATCAAAATAAAAACAAGTTTAAAAAACTAGGTAATCCAAAAACTATAAAAACAGATTTTAATTTTAAATTAAATGACAATAATATTGATTATCTTAGTTTTATTGTGCGCAATGCCACTTGGTTTAATCTTATCTCTAATTACAAAGGATGAAAAGGAAATTTATAAAAAATATTTTTATACAATAAAATGGATATTATTAATCTTTACAGCTATTTTCTTAACAACCAACAAGATTTATGCACTTTCAACAACTTTTATTTTAATTACAATCTTATTTTGGAACTATTCTGAATACATTATAAATTTCATAAAACAAAGACTTAAAAAAGCAAAATTCCTAATAAAAAAGTAGGTTAGAATATGTTATATAAAGTTAGTTTAAGAAAATGTTTCTCTCAAGATATTAAATTAAACAGGAGGATAAAATGAAGTTATATGTAGGTAATTTACCTTGGAGTATTGATAATAAAGGTTTACAAGATTTATTTTCACAATACAATGCTGAGGAAGCAACTATAATCCAAGATAAGTATACAAGAAGATCAAAAGGTTTTGGTTTTGTTACAATTTCAGATGATGATTCTGCTAATAAAGCAATTTCAGAAATGAATGAAAAAGAAATTGAAGGCAGAAAAATCAAAGTTAGTGAAGCTCAACCAAGAAAAGAGTAAATTTTCTAAAACAAATTTTTTTTATTAATTTTATTTATTAAAATAAGGACATTCTTTAATATTTCTAGGTAAAGGATAAACAAGAGATTTAGTCTTATCAAAATCATCTTCAAAATAAGTAAATCCAGAACATTTTAAGCCTTCTTTAGTGTATGCTTTTTCTCCAGGAGAAAAAATACAAATAGAGCAAAAACTTTGATGATATTCATTCATTAAAAGATCTTCTTCTTTACCAATTCTTTCATCTAAATTTACCATTTTATTGATTTTCACTTAAACCTTTTCTAGTTCTAATTTGATTAATTATTTTATCTTGAAGTTCATTAGGCAATTTTTTAAAACTTTGATTAACTAAACTACTAACACCTCTACCCTCAGTAGCACTTCTTAAATCATTTGTCCAACCAATCATTTCGCCTACTGGCAATTCTCCTTTAATTGTAACTCCTGAAGTCTCTTGTTCAACATCAATTAAATTTCCTCTTTTCTGTGTTACTAAAGAAGTAATTGTACTCATAAAATCTATTGGAGCTTCAATTTGATGTGTTTGAATAGGTTCATAAATTACAGGATTTGCTTCTTTCATTGCTAATTTAATAGAATCTCTTACAGCAGGATAAACTTGTGCAGGACCTCTATGAATTGCATCTTCATGTAATTTCAAATCAACTAAACTAACCTTCATCTTCAGACAAGGTTCTCTTGCTAAAGGACCTGATTTCATTACATCTTCAAAGGCATCTAATACTAATTCAATAACTTCTCCTATATGAACCTCACCCTTAGTTTTATCTAAGAATATATTACCCCGAAAGATATTTCTGTATTGACCTGCTTCCTCTCTACTAATTCCGAGTCCAACTAAAGTTTCATCTAAGGTTTTATCTTTTTTCTTCATTCTCCCTTCAGGTAAAACTCCCTCACTAATAGCCTTAGAAACACCCTCTTCTAAAGGTTCTACTGTTAAGAAGAAACTATTATGCTTATTTGGAGAACGACCTTCAGCAGGAGAAGAAACTTTTCCAACAGACTCTCTATAAACAATAATAGGAGGACCCATTTGGACATCTAAGCTTTTTTCAGTTTTTATTCTATTTTCAATAATTTCTAAATGCAATTCACCCATCCCAGAAATAAGTGATTCTCCTGTTTCTTCATTAATTTCAATATGTAAAGAGGGATCTTCTTTTCCAACCTGCCTTAATACTTCAATTAGTTTAGGCAAATCAGCAGTTCTCTTAGCAGTTATACTTTTAGTAACAACAGGCTCAAATAAATGTGTAATTGCATCAAAACGTTCAATTGGATGTATACTAACAGTCTCACCGACAACCACATCTTTTAATCCAACAATACCAACAATATTTCCTGCAACAACTTCATCTAATTGAATTCTTTGCGCACCTTTATAAATTGAAACTTGTTGTGCTCTCACTTTCTTATTTGCAAGATTCATATATAATTCGTCACCTTGCTTAATTTTACCAGCAAAAAGTCTTCCAGCAGCAACTTCACCAGCATGAGGATCAATTACAATTTTAATTGGGACAAATGCAACTTCACCATCAATATTACAATTAATCAAATCTTTTCCTGCATCTGATTCTAAATCACCATGCCAAATTTTTGGAATTCTATATTTTTGAGCAACTTTTGGATTTGGATGGTGTCTTATGACCATGTTTAATATAACTTCATGAATAGGAGCTTTTTTTGCTAAGGCTTTATAATTTTCTTCACCAGATTCATATGCTTCAATAATTTCTTTAAATGTAATTCCATGTTTTTGCATATAAGGAACAGATAAAGCCCAGTTATGAAAAGCACTACCAAATGCAACTGTTCCTTCAGCAACACCAACTTGCCATTTTTGCTTATATTCATCCTCAGCAATTTCAGCAATTAAACGGTTAACATCATTAATAATTTTAATAAATCTTTTTTGCATTTCTTCAGGTGTTAACTTAACTTCTCTAATTAATCTGTCAACTTTATTAATAAACAAAATAGGCCTAACTCTTTCTTTTAATGCTTGTCTTAAAACAGTTTCAGTTTGAGGCATAATACCTTCACTTGCACAAGAAAGAACAATTGCTCCATCAACAGCTCTCATAGCTCTGGTTACATCTCCACCAAAATCAACATGACCTGGAGTATCAATTAAATTAATCAAATAATCCTTCCCTTCTAAATGATGAACCATAGAAACACTAGCAGAATCAATAGTAATACCTCTTGTAGCTTCATCTTCATGAAAATCTAAACTCCTAACTTTACCTGCTAAATTTTCACTCATCATTCCAGCACCTGCAAGTAGATTATCTGAAAATGTAGTCTTACCGTGATCAATATGAGCACAAATAGCGATATTTCTAATATACTCAGGATTTCTTTGTAATTCTTTTACTTTTGAAGTTAAATCAACAGCCATAGTAATAAAATTGAAGAGATGGTTTAAAAAGTTTTGGATATAAAAAGCTAAAGATTTAAATTTTATAAATTCATAAATGATTAAATGAGAATAGTTATTTCCATCCCAAGAATAAACGCATTAGGTCTAAAAGGTCCAGAAAAAACACCTGAAATTTTATTGAAAAAAATAAAACATATTAAAGTCAATGTTGAAAATCAAGACATTGCTCAAGATGAAAAAGAAATTTTTAAAGAAATAAAAAAACAATTAAACAAAAAAGAAAATTTACTCTTAATTGGTGGAGATCATTCAATAACTTACCCCTCGGCAAAAGCCTTTTTACAAAAATACAAGCAAAAATCATTTCTAATAATATTTGATGCACATGCAGATTGTATGCCACCAATGAAAGAACCAACTCACGAAGAATTTTTAGCAGGTTTGGTAAAAGAAGGATGGAATCCAAAAGATATTTGCTTAATTGGAATTAGAAAAATAGAATCAGAGGAAAAGAAATTTATTAAAAAAAACAAAATTAAATATTTTACTCCAAATGAAAAAATAACAGAAATATTAAATTATTTAGAAAAGAGTACAAAAGGAAAAAAAGTATATTTGACTATAGATATCGACGTAAATGACCCAAAATTTGCTCCAGCAGTAAATTATCCAGAACAAAACGGATTAAATAAAAGACAATTTATAAAACTTATAAAATCAATAAAGAAAAATCAAAATCCAATAATAACAGATATCGTAGAATTTGTTCCAAAAAAAGATAAAAAGAAAAAAACTAAAAGATTAGTAAAGGAAATAATTAATATTATTAAGTAATAAACATAAAATGAATTCTAGATATATTCTGTTTCTAATTTAACATACCCAAAAAAATCAGTTGTATAATTATAGGCCCCTGCATTAATAAAAATAATTTTATCTCCGACCTTAGGATTTCTTAATTTAACATTATATCTAAAAATATCATCTCTTGTTGGAGAATTTCCCTTAATTAAATAATATTCTCCTTCTTCTTTATCTTTGAGCTCATTTTCTACAATCATTTTAGTTCCTGTTAAAAGTGTATCAAGTGCACAATTGTAAAGCGTAGTATTTAAAATAATGTTCTTTTCTTGAATTTGAATTATTCTTGTTTCTAATTTTATCGAAGGAGCTGCGATATATCTCCCTGGCTCAATAAACACTTGAATATCTTTATTTTTTAACCAATTAACAGTTTCTTTTATTTTTTTAAAAATATATTCTAAAATATTAGAGCTATAACTTTTATACTTTACAGGTAAACCTCCTCCTAAATTAATAAAATCTAACCTATCAAAAACCTCATCTAAAATAGAATCTTCTAATTCTGAAATAATCTCCCACTCAGAAGTATTCTGACTCTTCCTATGAACATGAATTCCAAAATAATTAATAAACTTATTTTCTTTCTCTCTAATTATTAATTCATTAACCTTTTTTGAAGGCAATCCATAGACAAAATACCTTCCACTGCCAATCCTATTTTCCTGTAATTTCATCCTTATTGAAAGATTTATTTTAGTTTCTAAAAATTTTGCAACATCTAAAATTCTTCCAAAATCAATTTCATTGTCAACTACAAAATTTAGTATACCTTGATTAATAATTCCTTTTAACTCTTCAAAGTCCTGTGCTTGTATAAAATAAATAACTTTAGACTTATCTTTAATCATTTTAATTTCATTAATAGAGTGTATTGAAAAGAAGTTACCTAAATTTAATTCTTGTAGCACATTACCTACTTCATGATTTGTTTTATAAGAATAAGAAACACTTAAACCTAAGTCTAACAAAGATTTTATTTGTTCCTTAACAATTTTTTTATCTAATATAAACTTTGCCTTTTCCATAAAAAATATTACTAAAATTTTTAACTCCTATCATTTAATAATCCTTCATTTTTCATTTCATCTAAACAAGCACTCATTAACAATGGAAAAGTAATACTAACGTCTCCATTAACAGTTGTTGTCGCACTATCATCTTTTATTTTTCCCCAACTCTTCGCTTCTTGAGTTGTTGCGCCACTTAAAGAACCAGATGTAGAGTGTGATGTTGTTAGGTATACCGCATAGTCAAAACCACCAGAAAGTAAAGCAGCAAAAATAGCATAATGTTTAGAAATTGAACCACCTAAAGAAATCAATCCTTTTTTTTCATCAAAATTTAAATCAGTTACAATTCTATTCATATCATAAATAGTGTCTACAATAAAATCTGGATTCCTCTGTTGAAACATAAATAATTGAAAACCAAAAGATGAATCAGCTATCCCAGGACAATAAATTGGAATATTATTTTTAGCAGCTTGAGATAGAATAGAATTTTCGTCATCAATTAACAATCCTAATTCATAAAGTAACTCAGAAGAAGATAGTCTTTTTTTCTTTCCATAAATTTGTAAAAGTAATTTTGAAATCAAATCCTCAAATTTCATATAACTTTCATTTCTAATTATTAAATTACCAACCCTATTTTCTCCTCTTTCATGTAAAGCATTATCATCAACATAAAAACTTGAAATTTCAAAAGATTCCCCAGTTGATTTAATTAAATCTTCTTCAATAGAACCTGATGTTGTAACTAAAATATCTGGTATACCTAGCTTACATAATTGAGCAAAAAATCCTCTTAATCCTGAAGTAACCATATTAGATGTAAAAGTAAGAAAAACTTTAGCATTATCTCTTTTCATTTTTAAAATAACATTTTTAGCTTCATATAATTCTAAAGCTTGAAAGCCTAAATTCCCAAAAGTATCAACTAAATCAGAAACATTCATCTTCTCCCTCCATAAAAAATCTTTAACTTTTCTCATAATAATTAATAGAAATTAAAGTAAGCACTATGCAATCTAAAATAAAATTGGAATAGCCATTACAATATCCATAAAAACAAATACAAAAATAAGTTTTTAAGACTTATGCTTTTAGAAAAATTAATAAACCTTATTATTATTAATATTTTATGAATCTTATTTTTATCGGAATTCAGGGCTCTGGAAAGGGGACTCAAGCAAAAGAAGTAGCAAAACAATTAAATTTAACTCATATTTCTACAGGAGATTTATTAAGAGAACAAAAAGGAAAATTAAAAGAAGAAATTGATAGCATAATCAATAAAGGAAAATTAGTTTCTGATGAGTTAATAATAAAATTACTCAAAGAAAAAATAAAAAAAGAAAATAACAAAGAAGGAATAATATTAGATGGTTTTCCTAGAACAATAGAGCAGGCAAAGAAACTGAAAAAAGAAATTAATATTGACAAAGTAATAGAAATTAAAATCTCAAATAAAGAGTCAATTAAGAGATTAATTAACCGTAGAACTTGTGAAGATTGTGGAGAAGGATATAATTTAATTACCCAACCAAAACCTCAAAATCCTGAAGTTTGTGACAAATGTGCTGGAAAACTAGTCCAAAGAAAAGACGATAATTTAGAAACTATTAAACAAAGAATAGAAACATATCATATTCAAACAAAACCTATTCTAGAATATTATAGAGATAAATTAGTTAAAATTAATGGAAAAAAGAAGATAGAAAAAATTACTAAGAAAATAATTAAAAAAATTAGGGATTAATATTTTCTTTGACTTCATTTAAAAATTCCTCTTCTAAAAAATGAAGTTTTGATGGAATAATAAAACAAAAAGGCGATTTTATAGAATTTACATTTTTAAAAATATTAATTGATTCATAATAAATTTTTTGATTAATAGTACCTGAATTATTGACAACAATAATTTTATCGAGATTTAAATTTTTTAATTCACATGATTTTTCTAGTTGAACTAAAGCTTCTTTAAACTTTAATCCAATATCTATTAATAATAAGGAATGGGCATTTACTTTCTGATTTTCAATAATATAATTTAAAAAAGAATTAGGTTCATAAGACTTTTGCCATTTTGGCATAGAAGAAGTTTTTCCAAACTTATACAATTGTAATCCTGTTTGAGAAATAGACAATAAAATTGAAGCATTGTGATAAATAAAACAATCTATTCCATTTTTTTTACAATCCAAAATTAAAGAACTATGGGTCGTAGCAGACAAAACATCTCCATAAACTAATAGGGCAACATTTTTATGCAAAGCATTTTCTATTAAAAAATTATTTTCAACATTATTTCTATCTAAAATCTCAAAATTCAAATTTAAAGATTTTTTTAAATCACTAATATCATAAGGAAAATCAACAGTATAACCTTCTAAATAAATTTCATCACAATCATCCAAAATTTTTCTAGCATCACAACTAATAGAATTTAAATTTAAACCTAATCCAATCAAATGAAGAGCCATAATATCTTAATTATAAAATCCTTTTTAGATTTTTCTAATTTTAATATACAATAAACTTTTTAAACCAACATTCCTCTTAAATTATATGCTAAGATTCAATTCTTAGATAAGACGTTTAACTAAATTAAATATATTAATATGGCAAAAGAAAAACCAATTATGAATGTCGTCTTTGTTGGACATGTAGACCAAGGTAAATCTACTAGTGTAGGTAGAGTTTTTTACGATGGTGGTGCAGTGTCTGAGCAAGAGATGAAAAGATTCAGAGAAGAAGCAGAAAAGCATGGTAAACAAGGTTTTGAATTCGCATATGTAATGGATAACCTTAAGGAAGAAAGAGAAAGAGGAGTTACAATTAACTTATCTTATAAGAAATTGAAAACTCAAAATTATGAGGTTACTATTATTGATGCTCCTGGCCATAAGGATTTTGTTAAAAATATGATCACAGGTGCTTCACAAGCAGATGCAGCTTTCTTAGTTGTTGGTTGTGAAGATAGTGTTCAACCTCAAACAAAAGAACATGTTTGGTTACTTAGAACTATGGGCGTAAAAAACTTAGCAGTTTTAATTAACAAGATGGACGTAGTTAAATATGACGAAGCAAGATTTAACAAAACTGTTGAGGAAGTAAAATCTGTTGTTCAAAAAGCAGGTTACAAAATAGATGATGTTGTTTTTATCCCAGCTTCAGCATTAATGGGTGACAATATTGCTAAAAAAAGTGAAAATATGGCTTGGTACAAAGGACCAACTGTATTAGAACAAATTGACAAATTCCCTGCACCAGAAAAACCAGTTAGCTTACCAATGAGAATGCCAATTCAGGATGTTTATGAAATTACTGGAATTGGTACTGTACCAGTTGGAAAAGTTGAGACTGGAATAATGAAAGTTGGTCAAAAAATAGTTGTATTACCTGGTAGAAGTGGAACAGGTGTTCAAGGTGAAGTTCGTTCAATTGAAGCTCATCATGAACAACTTAAAGAAGCAGAAGCAGGAGATAACGTCGGAGTAAATTTACGAGGCGTTGGTAAAAAAGATATGGCTAGAGGAGACGTTATTTGTGATGCAGCATCTCCTGCAAAAATTGTAGAAGAATTTGAAGCACAAGTAGTAGTTATTAATCATCCAACTGTAATTGCAAAAGGTTATACACCTGTATTCCATGTTCATACAGCTCAAGTTCCATGTCAATTTGTAGAATTAGTTTCTAAATTAGACCCTGCAAGTGGACAAGTACTTCAAGAACACCCAGATTTTTTAAAAAATGGTGACGCTGCTATTGTAAAAATTAGACCAATAGGAAATCTTGTACTTGAAACAGTAAAAGATAATCCATACATGGCAAGATTTGCAATTAGAGATGCTGGTGTAACTGTGGCTGCTGGAGTCTGTAAATCTCTTGTTGAAAAGAAAAAATAAATTTTTATTTTATTGGGAATCTTTATTATTTTATTCCCTTATTCTCTTTTTTTATGAAGAGATAATAGAAAATATATACTCTTTTTAGAGAATATTTATAAACATAAATAGATAGTTAATTCTATGAAAAAAGAGATGAAAAAATTCTTGATAATATTAACTTTTTTAGCAATTTTAACATTTACTATTTCTTATAATTTAGAAAACAAATATAATATAACAGGACAATTTTTTAAAACATTAGATCTAAAACAACCAACAATTGATAGTTGTGCATTACAAAATCAAGGATTACAAAATAATGAAGTATATGACTTAACTTTAAATGTAAATAGTGATAATATTTGTATTAATTTAACAAATAAAGAAAATATAACAATTGATTTAAAATCACATACAATAACAGGAAAACAAAATTATCCAATAATTTATTTAGAAAATTCTCGTAATATTACATTCATTGGCGGAAAAATAAAAAATTCATCAATTGCAATTTATATAAAAAATTCTGAAGAAGTTAATTTCTTAAATACAATAATAGAAAATACTTCTATTGAAGGTATAAAATTAGAAAATAGCAAAAAAATAAATTTAATGAATATTTTTTATGACAATAAAAATTTAGGAGACTTAACAAAACAAAATAATTGGGATGAAATATCGCCAATAGAAACTGGAACACTATCTTCTATTTCAACATCAGATGATGGACAAAAAATTTTAGTTAGTGCTAAAAACGGTAAGGTTTACTTATCAAATAATTATGGTCAAACATGGGAAGAAAAACAATCTACTAGAAATTGGATTGCGACAGCAATGAATGAAAATGGTTCAATTATGCTATTAGCTGATAGAGGTTCATCAATATATTTATCAGGAGATCATGGTTCTACATGGGAAACACAAGGGATAACAAATGCAATTAATTCAAATTGGACAGCATTGGGAATTGCAAAAAAAGCTAATACAATAATTGCACTAGAAAAGGAAGGACAGATTTACAAATATAATGGAACTCATTTTAACAATGTTACAAACGAATCAAAAAATTGGACTGATTTAACAATAACAGGATTACATAATTTAATTTTTGCAGTAGCATATAATGATAAGATTTACAAGTCTACAGATAGTGGAAGTACTTTTAAAAATATAACAAATGAATCAAAAAATTGGAATACAATATCTATGTCTTTTAATGGAAATAAAATAGTTGCTGGAGAAAATCCTGGAAAACTTTGGTATTCAAATAATACAGGTGAAAGTTGGTATGAAATAAAACCTGATGGAGATAATAATCTGAATTGGGAAACTGTATCTATCTCAGAAGATGGAGATAAAATAATTGCTGGAACAGATAATAAAAGGGTTTATCTATCTGAAGATTCAGGTAAAACATGGGTAGAAATGCAACCATTAGGAAACTCTGATAAAATATGGATATCGTCAATAATTTTGGATATTAATAAAATCTATTTAGGAATAGAAAACGGTTCAATATATCAATACTCAAAAAAAGGCATAATAATAGAAAATACTAATTCATCTTTAATTAAAAATAATACTTTATTAAATGTAAATCAAGCAATTAAGTTAGCAGGTTCGTCAGACCAAAATACTATTGAAAATTTAAAAACACAAAATACAATTTACTCTATAAAAGATTTATCAACTTCAACATATCAAAATTATCTTAAATTTTCAAATGATTATGGTGAGTTTATCTGGGCTGATGATATCATTAATAAAAATTTAACAACTCAAAAACAATTCAACATACTTAACCCTCAGCAAATGAAGATATCTCAAAATAGTATTTATGTTAATGACACGTATTATGATTTACTAAACAAATCAATAAATATGACTTTTTACAGAAATGATAATTGGGAAGATTATATCTTTATTTTAAAAGATCAAGAAACATGTATGCCTGATTGTATTGAAAGATCTAGAAGTGTAAATAACATCTCTTTTAAAACAACCTCATTAGGATACTATTCTATTAATGGACCCATTGAAATTAATGATTGTCAATCCCAAGGGTTTTTTAAAAATTATAAAATTTATACTTTAAGTAGAAATATTGATAATTTTAATAGTGCTCAAAACTGTTTTGTCATAGAAGACAATCACAATGTAACATTAGACTTAAAAGGACATTTCTTAAAATCAACACATTCATCTGCAGGAAGTGGAGTTTTAATATTAAGGTCAGAAGGAATAAAAGTAAAAAATGGTGAATTAATTAATTTTACACAAGGCATTAAATTAGAAGACTCAAAAAATAATTTAATTGAAAATATAACTTTTAAACAAGGAAAAAAGTATGGTGTAAATTTGTTTGCGCCTACACCTTCATTAAGTACTAATAACAATATTCTTTTAAATTTAAATTTTGTTGATAATACAGAATATTCAATTTTTGATGAAACAGAGATTTCAGATTTAAATTATTTAATCTACAATAATTCTCACGGTACTGTTGAATGGGCAAATAATAATTTCTATCAAAATTTAAGTTTCAAGGAAGATTTAACAAAAGAAAAAAATATATTAATTAAACCTTCAAATATCTTTTTGAATTTCACAGAAGTAGATGAAAAAATAAACTCAACTATAAATTTAACATTTTACAACGTAGGAACAGACACTTATAAAAGAAACAATGAGACATGTGAAATTTGTGAAAATATTGCTATAGGATTAGAAATTGCAACTATAAAATTTAATACAACTAATGACGGGAATTATACTGTTGAAGAAATAGGTTATATTGGACAATGTGGTTATTCTAATTGGTTTAATGGTGGTAAATATTTAATAAATCAAAGTATAGAAGTAGAAGATAATTATTGCTTCAATATTACAAATAACAATGTTTTATTAGACTTAAATGATGCAGTAATTAATTCAAGTGAGCCACAAACTAAAATTGGAATTATAACTAATAAAGAAAATATTACAATTAAAAATGGTGTCTTAAAAAACTTTGAAAATTCAATAAAAATAGAAAATGCTACAAATATCCATTTAAACAATATAAAATTTAATAATAACTTAAAAGATATAATAATAAATAATTCAACAAACATAACATTAAGGAATTTACAATTTCAAAACACATTAGAGAGAGTAATTCATTCTACAATCTCTGTTCTATTAAATATATCTAATTTAAAGATAATAGAATTCTCTGGAGAATCACAAACGTTAATTGATTTAAATCAAGTAATAAATTCAACTATTTCCAATGTTAATTTCACAGATAATAAAACAGGAAATACTTTCTTATATCTAAAGCAAGTGAATAATAGCCTAATAGAAAAAATAAATTTAGAGAATATTAGTTTAATTAGTATTAGTTTAGAAAAATCAAATGAAAATAAAATAAAAAATATTAATATCAGTGAAAAAAAGTTTGATCAAACAACTGCAATAAAAATTAATCAATCAAATGAAAATTTAATAGAATCAATAAAAATAGAAAATATAGAATATAATTTTAATATTTCCGAGTCAGAAAAAAATTTATTAAAAAATATAAAATTAATAAATCCTAAAAAGATAGGGATATTTTTATTAGACTCAATTAATAATACTTTAGAAAATAACATTCTAACAAATAATATAGAAGATGAAAATACTGGAATCCTTTTACAAAATTCTTCATATAATAATATTAACTCAGCGAATATAAATAATCTAACAACTAGCATTGAATTAAAGCTTAATAGCGGGGATAATCAAATAAAAAATTTAAATTCTATTTCTAAAAATAATTCAATAATAGATAATTCAGGAACAGATAAACAAAATTTTTTAAGTCTTGAAAATAATTATGGAAAAATAAATTGGATAAATGAAACATTCTTACAAAATTTATCTTTAGAAAATAATCTTACTTTCCCAGGAAGTATATCAATAGGAGAATTACAAGCAAATATCTCATCAAGTATTATAAAATTAAATTCTACAATGGACATTTCATTAAAAAATACTAGAGGTTATACAGAATTATTTCATTTTAATTTAACAAGAAATAATATAAAAGATGATGATTCTAAAATAAAATCTTTAAATACAAATGAAATAATTTTTAATACGACAACTAGTGGAAATTATTTAATTAAAGATACAATAGTAGATACTAAAATAGAATCTTGTCAAGAAATAATTCATCCTAATAGAATATATCAAGTAATGAATAACTTAAACAGCGAAGGAGAAAACTGTTTAATACTAAATGCTAACAACATAACTCTTTTAGGGAATAATAAAAAAATAAATGGAACTGGAACTGCAATTTACATTAATGCATCAAATATAACTATAGATGGATTCTCTTTAATAGAAAATTTTGAAAATGCAATTTATATCAATCAAGAAGTAAAAAATACAACAATCAAAAATTTATATACAGAAAATGTTTCTCATTCAATTTTAGACGAGAGTTCAATAGACAATAAAAATTATATCAATTACCAATCAACTTATTCAAGTATTATATGGCTAGACGAAGAGTTATTTGAAGATTTAACAATATTAGGAGATATCAAAAAAGATAAAGATATTTATCTAACTAAAAATTCGATTTTTTTAAATAATACAAAATTAGCAAAACTAAACAAAGAATCAAAACTAACTTTTAATTTATGGAACAATCAAGTCATTAATTTAAACTTCTTAAAGAATGGCAAAACTTGTAGTAATGAAATCTGTTCTGAAGAGATAAATGATAACCATTATTTAATTTTTAATGTAGTTGAATGGGGCAATTTTTCATTTACAGGTTGCGGTGACCGAAAAATAACTGGAGATGAGGAATGTGAAGCATCAGAATTTATTGATGGAAAAACCTGTTATGACTATGGGTTTAATTCTGGTAGTTTATCTTGTTATAATAATTGTACAATTGATATTTCAGACTGTAAAGAAGTAGCAGTTATAACTCCTCCAACTTCAGGAGGAACTACTGGAGGAACAACAAATACCACACAACCAAGTACTAAAGCAAATGAAACTAAGCCAGATAATAAGGAAAACAATACTAAACCAGATACTCAAGAAAAACCTTCATCAAAAGAAGATTTAGAAAAACCAAGCCCACTAAATTTATCTTTAATAATTGGTATATCAGTAGGAATTTTAATATTGACTATATTATCCCTAACAGTTATCTCTATAAAGAAAAAGTCTAAGAAAAAAATTGTCTCACAAAAAAATAATTATACTCAAAATACTCAGAGAAGACCAATTACTTTATCTCCTCCTAAGGCTCCACAAGTAACAAAAATAAGGCCTCAAGGAAATACAATAAATAATCAACAACAAAGAAACAATATCCCAAGAAATAGAATTCCCCCTAGACCTTCTCTCTCGCCACAAATTCAAAATAAAATAAGTGAAATGCCAAAACCTAAACCAATAATAGAAGAAAAGAAAGAACTTACAAGAGAAGAATTACAGAAAAATAGAGAAAATGATATTAAGGTAAAACAAGAGATTAAAGAATTATTATTAAATGGATTAAATCAAATAAAATCAAAAGATATAAATCAAGCAATAGAAACTTATAAAAGAATAAATAATGAATACCAAAATATGTCTGAGCATAATGATGCTGTTTATGATACTGTTGTAGAATTTTATAAAAGAATAAAAGACATAAAAGAATAATTATTTTTCTAAAAGATATTTTAATTCATTCCAGTTTGTAATTAGGTAATCAGGTTTTTCTTTGAGTAAGATTTTTTTGCTAGACCAAGAACATTCGTTATATATCGCAATAGAGTTCATTTTAACAATACGAGCATAATTAATATCACTAAATCTATCTCCAATGTAAAATGTTTCTTCTCCTTTAATACGATATTTTCTTAAAAGTTTTTTTAGAATTATATCTTTAGTTTTAAAAGATTCAGAGCCATATACACCATAAAATAAATCTCCTAAACCTAATTGCTTAATTGATGCATTTAAGAAAGAAGATGTAGAATTACTTACTACAACCAACTTATAACCCTTATTTTTTAATTCCCACAAAGAACTTACATCACAACATAACTTCAAATCATAAAGCTTTCTTCTATTAATAATTGTAGAGTAAAATTTTTTTCGAATCTTATTTTTAGACATCCTCTTTAATCCTAAATTTTTAAAAGTTTTTTTAATTTTGGGACCAATAAAAATCTTAAATTTATTTTTAGAGTAATAAAAATAAAAAATGTCTAATATTCTAATTATTGATTTATGAGCTAATTTGATAGAATCTGAAATTGTTCCATCAAAATCAAAAAATAAATATTTCACCATTCCTAAAAATAATCTAAACTAACTTAAAAATATATCTAAGAATAAATTTTAATTTTTATAACCAGATTTTAAATTAAATTCAGAGAATAAATATTCTTTATTTTTTCCAATAATATTACTTATATTCCAAGAAGATAAATCACCATCAAATATAGAACCTTCAAATATACAATCCATATTAGTAACATTACTAACATCCCAATTGCTTAAATCACCATTAAACCTAGAATCTTCAAACATATAGCTCATATCAGTAACACTACTTACATCCCAAGAAGATAAATTACCATCAAAATCAGACCATCTAAACATGTAACTCATATCAAGAACATTACTTACATTCCAATTACTTAAGTCACCATTAAACCTAGAACCATCAAACATATGATTCATATCAAGAATATTACTTACATCCCAATTACTTAAGTTACCATTAAACCCAGAACCTTCAAACATATGACTCATATTAAAAGCACTACTTACATCCCAGATACTTAAGTTATTATTAAATTTGGAATTTCTAAACATATGACTCATATCAAGAACATTACTTACATTCCAATTACTTAAGCTACTATTAAATCCAGAACCCTCAAACATATGGCTCATATCAGTAACACTACTTACATCCCAAGAAGACAAATTACCATCAAAATCAGACCACACAAACATGTGACTCATATCAAGAACATTACTTACATTCCAGCTAAATAAATCATTATTAAAATCAGACCATCGAAACATATAACTCATATCAGTAACATTACTTACATCCCAGTTACTTAAGTTACCACTAAATTTAGAACCTTCAAACATATGACTCATGTTAATAACATTGCTTACGTCCCAATTACTTAAATCGTCATCATATTTAATTGTCCATCGAAACATATGACTCATATCAAGAACATTGCTTACGTCCCAATTACTTAAATCACCTTCCAAATAATGTGCCCCAAAAAACATATAACTTAAATTATCAGTATTATCTAAATTTAATTTGTCTAGATTTCTGAATAGTTTCAAGTTTTTTGCACCACTAAAATAAGCCCCATTATTGCCTAATTCCAGGGAACCCCAATTAAGAATACCAATAATTTTTAATTGATCTTCTTGACTATTAAATCTCCATCCAGAGATAGAATCTTCTATTTTAACTATATAAATACCTTCTTTCTTATAATTATGAATTATCTCATCTTGATTCCAATGTGTTATTCTGTCATAAGATCCATCACCCCAATAAACAGTAAAATCGTAATTCCCATCCTTTTCTAAGGGTAATTTTATTTGAGTAGAGTTACTAGAACCAATATTTCTAGTATCCCATATAGATATAAAAGAATTTTCTAAACTAAAATAATGATAAAAAAGAAAGATCGAAAATAAAATTAGAACCATAATTTGAAATAATCCTAAATAAATTTCATTAATTTTACTCATAAACAATGTTTGACATTAATTTTATTTAAAAGTTTTTGTTAATAACTTCTAGCAGAATAAACTACAAATTTTGCCTCTTTACCACAAAAAGGACATTTTTTATTACCAAAAGTTTTTTCTGCTTTATTTCCTAAACATCCCCTAACATCAGCCAATAATTCTTTTTCAATATAAGAAGCACAAGATTCACCTTCTTTGTTTAAAGAACAAAAATTAAATTTAGCAATTTTCCCATTATCTAGGGTATTTTTAATATCAATTTTATTTTTACACTCTATTATTTTAGAATAAAAAGATTCATCAGCTTTTTGTTTTAATCTAGAATCATATTCTATACTTAAATTTTTAATTTTTTCTACTATTTCTTCAGTTTTAACTTTAACTTTTTCTTTTGAATCTCTTATAAAAACTGTTAATCCATCTGAACCTAATTCTTTTTCTCCAATTTCTATTCTAAAAGGAATTCCTTTCATTTCCCAATAAAAGAATTTTTCTCCAGGGCGCTTATCACTATTATCAATTTTTACATCAATTCCGTTTTTGGTTAACTCTTGATTTAATTTATCCACAAATAAATTTATTTCGTTCTTTTTCTTCTCGCTATGAATTGGAACAATAACAACATGATATGGAGAAATAACATATGGCAAGATTAGACCATTATTATCACCATGAACTGAAATTACACTTGCAAGAATTCTTGAAATTGCCGGGCCATAACAGGTTTGCCAAACATAATTTTCTTTTTCATTTTCATCAATAAACTTAATATCAAAAGCTTTAGAAAAATTTTGGCCTAATAAATGTGTTGAAGGTTGTTGGATTATTTTACCATCAGGCATTAAACTATCACTTCCAATAGTATAAATTGCTCCAGGAAATTTATCCCACTCAGGTCTTTTCAAGGGCAAAAATGGAACACCAAAAGTTTGATGCATAACCTTTTCTGTCATTTTAATATCCTCTTGCACTTGTTCCTCTGCATCTTTTTTTGATTTAAAACAATTATGAGCTTCAATCCACCAAAATTCTCTACCTCTAATTAAAGGTCTAGTTGCTTTTGTTTCAAATCTAAACACACTTCCTCTCTGATACATCTTATAAGGTAAATCTCTATAGCTTCTAATCCATTTACTATACATTTCATAGAATTCTGTTTCTCCTGTAGGACGAAGCGCGACTCTATTTTCTCCTTGTTTTAATTCTAACCAAAAAACATCTGGAGAAAAACCCTTAACATGACCTGATTCTTTTTTAAAATTCTCTTCAGGAATTACCATTGGAAAAAAACTAGGCTCATGACCTTTTTTTTGTAATTCTGATTCATAAAGTTTATACATCTTTTCTATAATTCTAGCTCCCCAAGGCCTAATTACAATAAATCCCTTAACCCCATAACGGATATCACTAATCTCAGTTCTTTGTAAAATCTCTGAATACCACTCTGAAAAATTTTTTTCTTTATCAATCTCAAACATCACTTTTCTCTTTATCATAAAAAAACAAACAGAAAATACTTTATAAATATTAGTTTAACTTACGGGCTCGGGAAGACTCGAACTCCCATCAACAGGGCCGAAACCTGGTATTCTATCCTTTAAACTACGAGCCCAACAATAAATTAAATAAAAAAGAATTTATAAAACTAATTAATCTTTAACCCGATTTAAAATAGAATCATATAAATCTTTTGCTTCTTCATAAGAACATTCAACTTTTGTTAAAGATTTAAATTGACTAAAATAATCGTGGCCTTTTTTAGAAATTTCTAAATAATAATCAATTGGAGGCAAGTTAGCATATTTAGGAAAGTGATTCATTGTAGATTCTTTTATTAATTGAGCATTTTCTTCAGTAATTACTCCAACAGGCTTTATCTCTCCATCATAAGTGTTACCATAAATACCATAAAAAATAGAATCAGGACTACAGCAAGCTACATAATTTACCCCCCTGTTATTAAATAAATTATTTTTGTCTTTAGTACCAAACTTTTTATCCTTAGGTAAATCATACTTGTCTGAAATTCCTTTATCAACTTTATATGTAATATCTTTCATAGCTAGTTTAAATCAACTTTAGGATTTATAAAATTAACTACTGGGTTAAACATAGATTTTTTTAATGTAAATTTATTTTTTCTAGGAAGATTAGTGGTGAACTGCCGACAGTCAAACACCCACCGTCAACTGCCCAATCATAATAGTTAAAAACAAAGTTTTATTTTTTCTAAGATGGTTGATTTAATAATTAATGAGGATTTTGAAGAAGATTTTTCTTTATTTGAAAATATTGATTCACTTCCTTCATTTGATAGTCCTGAAATTTTAGAATTAAAAAAATACTCTGAAGAAATAAAAATAGATAATTTTGTTGATAATTTATTAAGTTATGATTTAGTTAAGAAAAATTTAATGTATGATTTGCCTCATCAAAAGGAAGGAGCACTACATTTGATTAAAGATTTAAATTCAACAGGTTTATTGGCTGACGAAGTGGGTTTAGGTAAAACAATTACAACTGGTTTTGTATTAAAAGAAGGAATTATAAGAGGCTTTTTTAAAAAATGTTTAATTTTAACTCCACCAAGTTTAGTAAATCAATGGGTTGAAGAATTAAAAGAGAAATTTAATTTGAATTTTAATATTATCGAATCTTCTAATGATTGGGACAAATATAATTTTGTTATTGCTTCAATTGACAGGGTTAAAATTTATAATAAAAACTTAAGAGAATTTAGACATAAAAAAGCTCATGATTTTAGTTGGGATTTAGTTATTGTAGACGAAGCTCATAAATTAAAAGAGAAAAATACTGTTAGATGGAGGTTTGTAGACAAATTACAAAAAAAGAGGTTTTTATTACTGACTGCAACACCCTTTCAAAATGATTTACTTGAGTTATATAATCTCTTGAATTTATTAAAAAGAGGTCATTTAGGCACAATCAAAGAGTTTAGGTCTAAATTTTTACATAAAGGAAATAAAAGATATCCATTAAATCCAACTGAATTAAAAAAGAGATTAGATGAAGTTATGATTCGAAGAAGAAGAGATGAAACTGGAATAGAATACAAAAAACGAATTCCTAAAATTATCAGTGTTGATTTAACAAAAGAGGAAAAAATAATTTATGAGAATATTGTTTCATTATTAAAAGAAAATTATTTTAGATTTGATGGAAATGAAATTAATGGAAGACTTGTGATTTATTCACTACTACCTAAAATTACTAGTTCTTCTAAATCTGCAATGGAAACTCTTCAAGGTATTGTTAATAGTGATAAGTATCATCAGAACACAAAAAATTTAGCTCAAGAAATTCTCAATGATTATGAAAATTTAAAGCAAGATAGTAAAATAGAAAAACTTCTTGAAGTCGTTAAAGAGATTAGAAGTAAAAGTAACGACGAGAAAATTTTAATTTATACTAGACACCCAACTACACTAAAATATATTGTGGAAAGGTTAAAACCATTTAATTTGAAAATTATTGAATTTATAGGCGGTTTAAGTAGAGAAGAAAAATCAGAAAGAATCAACCAATTTAAGAATCAAAATGTAGATATTTTAATTTCCACTGATACTGGTGCTGAAGGTTTGAATTTTCAATTTTGTAGGAATTTAATTAATTATGATTTGCCTTGGAATCCAATGAGTGTTGAGCAGAGAATAGGTAGATTAGATAGGATTGGTCAAAAAAGAGATATTTATGTTTATTCTTTTGCAACAAAAGGAACTATGGAAGAAAGTGTTGTAGATTTAATTATTAATAAAATGTGCTGTGTTGGTTTAGTTATTGGAGAGTTGCCGATTATTTTATTTAATTTAGGTCTTGATTCTGAAGGAAGAACTTTTGGAAGAAATAAAATTGAAGAGAAAATAATGAGTGCATTTATAGATTCAAAAGGAAACTTAGATCTTTTCAGTAAAGATATTAATAAAATTGCTAGCATAATTGAAGAAGGAATGAAAAATTATGAAGATAGCAAAAAAGCAACTAGCGATTTCCTAGATGAATCTGTTTCCTAAATTTTAAAATTTCTATAATTGAGCCTCTGAGAAATAAATAATATATACTTTAAAAAGATCTGGAAAGTGATTCTAATGATATTTTAGATTTAACAAAACTGTTGATTCCTACTTTGTTTTTAATGACAAGATTTTGTTTTTCTAATTCAGAACAATAATTTGAGCATTTATTAAAAGCTAATTTAGAAATCTTAGATAGATTTGTAACATTGATTTCACTGTCTTGAGTTGCTTCAATAATTTTAAATTTACTTGGGTTAGAGAGTTGTCTTATTTTGTTATAAAGCTTTTTATTTTTTATTCCGATATCTTTATTCATACACCAAATTTGGTAAGGTTTATATATTAAATAATCACACTAATTATAGTGTAGTGATACAGTTGATAAATGGAAATAAATTCTAAAAAAATATATTGGATCCGTAAGCGGTCTACTGTTGACAGTAAACAGTTAACAGACAATTTGACCGTAAACCGTAAACACCTCATAGTATTAATAATTATTTCTGTCTTATTAATTTCTTTTGTCGCTGTAACCATAGCAACTGGATTTTTTGGGATAAATACAACAAAAGTATCTTCATTAGAGAAAGGTTTAGTAGCACACTACCCATTAGACGGAGAAAGCGAAGCAGTAAAAAACTTAGTTCTAAATACCACTTTTGGTAGCTCCTCTGGTTGGGCATCTGTAAATACTGACTGGACTTCTGGCAAGCCAAACTTAAAAGGAGTCGGTGTGGATTCATACATTATATCTAGTTCCGCATATCTTTCTGCAAATAAGTATTATAAGGTTACAATAGATTGTATAGTTAATTATGGTAGTGCTATAGCAGGTCCTCAAAACCAAGGCGGCTACTTATTAAAACAGACCGGAAAACACTCCTTTTATATTTATTCTACAGCTAATAAAAAATTGTTAATAGACAATGTCGGTAGTGTAGATATTGATATGATTATAAATTCTATTTATATTTCAGAAATTGATATTCAAGACATAACTCCATATTCAAATCACGGAACAAACTACGGGGCAACCCTAACAACAGGAGTAAAAGGAGAGCCAAACAGAGCATATAGTTTTGATGGGGTTGATGATTATATAGAAATTTTTCATGATGGAAAATTAGATATGTCTTCTGAATTCACCCAAAGTTTATGGATTAAATTAGACTCTGCAACTGGTAATTGGCAAGCCTTATTACAAAATTCTGTTGGTAGAACTTCTACTAGACAATTTGGTTCTGTTATTGGCAGTAATATGAAACCATATATCTTCGCTACAACTGGTGGGACATGGAAAAGTTGGATGGGTCAAACTACATTAAATCTTAATGAGTGGTATAATCTTATTTTTATCATATCTCCTAATAATAAAATAGAAATTTATGTAAATGGTATTTTAGACAGTGTTTTTGACACAACGGGTGAAATATCTTATGATCCAAATTATTTAAGAATTGGAAGTCGTTATGATGCAGAATTTTTAAAAGGCTCAATTTCCGATGTTCGTATTTACAATCGAGCTCTTAGTGAAGACGAAATAAAATTACTTTATGAATCTTACAAGCCAACAGCTTCAATATCTGATTTAAATAAGGGTTTGGTTGGGCATTGGATGCTAGATACAGAAAACGGTGCAAAAGATTTAACTCCATATGGAAACCATGGAACAGCACAAGGCGGAATTACGATAGGTGGAGTAGAAGACAGAAAAGGAAAAAGCGACGGAGCGACAAATTTTGATGGGGTTGATGATTATATTGATTGCGGCAATCCTAATATTTTACAAATGAAGGATATATTTTCTGTATCTGTTTGGTTTAAAATTAATGATTTAAATAACCATCATGAAGTAGTTCGTAAAGGAGCAGGTTTATCATCTCCTGGAAATTATGGATGGGCTATAAGTTACGCTGATACTAAAACAATTTATTTTGATACATATGAATCAAGTGGTACTAGACATAATGTAGTTCTATCATATCCCCAAGATAATAATTGGCATCATTTGGTTTGTATATTTAATAGAGGGATTATGTCTTGTTATTTAGATTTTTCTAATTCAAAAACTAGTTATGGGGATTTTTTAATTGGTAACACTGGTTATAATTTGCGATTTAGTGGTACAAGTGGTTGGCAGTTTTTTAGCGGTTCAATCTCCGACGTCCGTATTTACAACCGTGCATTATCTGAAGATGAAATAAAATTACTTTTTGATTCTTACAAACCAAAAGAAGCAAGTGTAGGAAATTTAAACAAAGGATTAATATTGGATATGCCATTGACGACAAAATATATGAAATCAAATACGATTGTTTCAGATAGGACGCCGTATGGAAATGATGGGACTTTAAGGAATGGTGTAAATGTAACGAATGAAGGGGCAGTGTTTGATGGAGTGAATGGGGGAATGAACATATCTAATAGTGATTCTTTAAATTTGGCTAATGAATTAACAATTTCAGCATGGATAAAAAGTAATAATTTTGGAAGTGGTTATAGAGTTATATTATTAAAAACATGGAATGGGAGATCTTATTGCTTTGAATTATATAGTAATAAATTGGACTTCAGTTTATCTCAAAATTCAGCAACCACATGGGACTTACTTAGTCATCTTCAAAGTTTAAATACTTTAAACAATAATGAATGGCGTCATGTAGTTGCCACTTATAATGGAGTTATTGGTAAAGTTTACGTAGATGGTAATTTTGATAATTCAAAATCTTCAAGTGGTGGACCTATTAGATCAACAACAAGTAATATTAACATAGGATATTCTAGTATTCAAGAACATATTAATGGTTCTATTTCTAACATCAAAGTCTATAATCGTGCTTTGTCCGACGAAGAAGTCAAACTTTTATATGAAAAAGGACGATGGTAAACAGTAAACCGTGAACTGTCGACAGTCAACGGTAAACAATAAACAAATGACTAACGCAATATGTAAAGTTAATTAACCATTCCGTCAGATGAAAGTTTTAATCCTGATTTTCTAGAAAATATTTCTTTATCTTCTTCAAATATAAATGGCCTTTTTGCTTTTGGTTGATATAGACTTTCTTCTAAGGCAAAACTATGCTCTCGCAAGATATATTTATTTTTTAAAAGATAAATTCTAAATAAAGGATGTTCCATTTCTCTAAATTTGTATTTGTTAGTATATTCGTCAATTGAACTAATTATATTGTTGAATTCTTCTGGGTTAAAATCTTTTGAAACAGTTACATGTAAATACTTATTTGTTTCGCCGATATCAGATATTTTCTCTGAAAGATAAGTAATTTTATTTTCAAGATTATTTTCAAGCGATTTTATCATTTTATTTATTTTTTCGTTTTTTTCAATATTTGCATAAAAAACTGGTTCAGGTTTTGTAAAAAAGCCAAACCCATTAATTTTGTAAGTTGTTAAATCTTTATTAAACTTAGAGAGTGTTGAATTAAAAATATTAATTACTTCTTCTTCATTATCTATAATAAATGGAGGAATAAAAGTTAAGTGTGGAACAATTCTTTCAGAAAAACGTTTGCCAGACTTTTCATCCAGAAAAAGAGCTAAATCTTTAATGTAGTTTCTTGGATAACCAGCAAGTCGTGTTCCAATATGATATTTGTCCATTTTCTGCAAAATGAAAACTTCTTTTTAAAAATAATTGTGATAAAAAATAGATAAACACTAATAAAAATTAATCAAAAATATCATTAGAAGTTTCTTTTTCTTGTTCCTCTTCTAATTGCCTTACATATTCAGAAATTTCTTTTGCAGCATCGGCATTTACAGATATTGAATCTATTCCATTTCTTACTAAGAATTTTACCATTTCTTTATTTGAACCTGCTTGCCCACAAATTGATGTTTCAATATTATTTTTTTTACATTCTCGAATTACTCTACTTATTTGTTTTAATATTGCCCAATTTAATTCGTCATAAATATATTGCACATCTTCGTTTCCTCTGTCAATTGCTAAAGTATATTGTGTTAAATCATTAGTACCAAAAGAGATAAAATCTATTCCTTCTTTGCATATATCTTTTATAATAATACTAGCTGCCGGTGTTTCAACCATGACACCAAATTTTATTTTTCCAAGACAACCTAATTCTTCCATTATCTTTTTTGTTTGTTTTACTTCATCAACTGAAATAACTTGGGGTATCATTATACCAAAATTATGTCCTAACTCTACTAACTCTTTTACTGCAAGAATTTCTGACTTAAAAATTTCCTGATGCTTTAATGAAAACCTAATTCCATGAAAGCCTAACATTGGATTTCTTTCTATTTCTTTTGGTGCACCTTCTAAATTAGAATATTCATCACTTCTAATATCACTTGTTCTTACCCAAATTGGTTTTGAGATAAATTCTTCTGCTATTTGTTTTAAACCTTGCTTTAACATTTCTTTATAATCATTTAAATTTCCTTCTTTTTCATAAGCCAAAGGGTGTTTTTGTGAAATAGAAATTAATCCTTCTAATCTAACTAAACCAATGCCATATGCTTTTGTTTTTGCTGCTCTTTTAGCAAATTGAGGTAAATCTACCATAACTTTTATTTTGGTTTTGGTTTCAACAATTGGTTCTATTTCTACACTTCTATTTTCTGCTATACCTGAAAAAACTTTTCCATTAAAACCATCTACAGTTATTTCCATTCCATCGTCTAAAACATCAAGTGCATTTTGTGTTCCAACAACTGCAGGAATTCCCATTTCTCTTGAAACAATTGCAGCATGAGCAGTTACTCCTCCTTCTGAAGTTACTATTGCTGCTGCTTTTTGCATTGTTACAACCATATCAGGATTTGTCATTGTTGTTACTAAAATATCTCCTTGTTTTATCTTATCTAAGTCATCCATAGAATTAACAATTTTCACAATACCCGATGCAACACCTGGAGAGGCAGCTAAACCTTGTGTTAATATTTGACCATCAATATCTTGCACTTCTTTTTTGTTCTTTAATGTGGTTATAGGCCTTGTTTGTAAAATATAAATATCATCATCTTCTATTGCAAATTCTATATCTTGAGGGAATTGATATAATTCTTCTAATTTTAAAGCATATTCAGATAATTGTTTTATTTCATAAGTTTTTAGAACTTTTTGGTTTGACTTTTCTTTGGTTAACTCAATTGTTTTTGTTTGACCTGAGGCAGTTCTTATAATTGCTAGTTTTTTATCAGAGATTCTTTCTTCTGTGATTTCTAAATCTAAATTTACGATATGTTGGTCAGGTTTTATTTTTCCAGATACAATTCCTTCACCTTGTCCCCAAACAGATTCAATTAATATTTCGTCTTTTCCATTTACAGGATGCTTTGAAAACATTACACCAGATTTATCTGAATTAATCATTTTTTGAACAACAGCAGCAATTCCAACTAAACTTTCAAAGCCTTTCTTTTTTCTGTAGTATATTGAACGAGCTGTGAAAATAGATGCAAAAACTGCTTTTACTTTTTCAATAACTTCATCATTTCCTTTAACATTAATAAAAGAATCTTGTTGACCGGCAAAACTTGCATCACCTAAATCCTCTGCTGTTGCTGAAGATCTTACAGAAACAAAGACAGGTTCTCTTGCTGACCTTAATATTGCAAGTGCGCCAGGAGAATCTCTTATATCATCTAAACTAATATTGAAATGGTCATATGCTTCTAATATTATCTTTTCTAGGTCTTCTGGCATTTTTGTTTCAATAATTAATTGCCTTATTTCTTTTGCTTTTTCTTGTAATTTATATGTTTCATCTACGTCAATTTTTGAAAGAATTTGTTTTATAGAATCTTCTAAATTTGTTTTTTTAAGAAAATAATAAAAGGCGTCAGTTGTTATAACAAAAGCAGATGGCACAGGAAATTTTGAATTGTAAATTTCACCTAAATTGGCACCTTTTCCCCCAGCGAGTTTAATATCTTCTTTATTTAACTCAGAAAGCCATTTTATGTATGTATCACCCATCTTTATATTTTATATTTTACAGAATATTTAAATGTTATGACTGAACTGTTAGGATGATTAATGAATATTTAACTATAACAATCTTTATAAAATTTTTATAATTATTTCTTATATGAAAAGATTGTTTTTATCACTAACTTTGCTAATATTTTTTTTAAGTCTGAATAGTGCATTCTTAGTTGAGACAGATTTTAAGAATGATGTTTATATTATTGGTTTTGAAAGTGATATTGATGTTGTTGTTTCTTTAAGTGATTTAGAATATGGTTATTATAATGTATATACTTTATCTGATATTTTAATTGAACCTAGTGACTTTTATTATTTAACAGATAAAAATGTTCTTTTAAATTATACATTTACACCTTTTGATAGAATTAAAACAAGAGGAGATTATTTATTTAATTATTATATTAATCATAAAGACGTAGAGCAAAAGAAATTTTTAGGTAAAATAAGAATTTTTGACTTTGAAGATGTTATTAATATAGAATCAAATTTTATTGATTTTGAAGAACCTATTGTTAAAATTTATGTTGAGAATAAGGAAAATTATAATTTTAAAAATTTAAATATGAAATGTAATTCTATTTTATCTAACTTTGAATCTGATTTTAATTTAAGTGCACATGAAATTAAAGAGATAGAATTAGATGTTAGTGAAGAATTAATTAAAACAACAAAGGCAGGTGTTTATTCAATTGATTGTTTTTTTGATAGTGAAGCAGGTCTAAAAGAAGTTCAAGGAAAACTATATTTAAGTGAAAAAAAAGGAATAATTACACAAGATGAAAAGAGCGGATTTTTAATTAAAACAAAGAACATAAATAAAATTAATTCTGGAAATACTGTTGAAGATATAAGAGTAGTTGAAGAGAAAAATTGGTTTTCTGGATTATTTACTAGTTTTAATAAAGAGCCAAATAAAATAGAAAAAAAAGGTTCTTTATTTGTTTATGAATGGTCTTTTAGGTTAAATCCTGGAGATGTTTATAATATTAAAATTAAGACAAATTATTTTTATCCATTGATTTTTGTTTGTTTAATTATTTTTATTTGTTTAATGGTTAAGAAATATTTAGAGAAGAAAGTTGATATTAAAAAGACAGTTAGATCTGTTAAAACAAAAAATGGTGAGTTTGCATTAAGGGTTAATTTAAGTGTTAAAGCAAGAAAAGATATTGAAAAAGGTGTTTTAATTGATAGAGTTCCACTAAATGTTAAAATCTATAATAATTTTAAATCTAATGCTCCTGATTTTGTAGATATTGAAAAAAGAATATTAAAATGGGATATTGGAGATTTAAATAGCGGAGAAGAAAGAATGTTTAGTTATATTGTTTATTCAAGAGTAGGATTTGTAGGTAAGTTCTCACTACCTCCTGCTAAAATTTCATTTGATTTTAATGAAACTGCATGTATTGAAGAATCTAAAAAAGTATTTTTCTTCGCTGAAAATGAATCCACTCCAATTAATAAGGATTAGAAATAATTTATTTTAGTCTATAAAAAATCCTTTCTTGCCTATTTGATTCTTTGTTTGGTTTTTCAGAAACAATTCCTAATTTTTTTAAAACTTCAAGAGATTTTTCAGCTGTTCGCCATTGCGATTTAAGTTTTAGGGCAATTTGATTTATAGAAAGTTCTTTTTCCTTTTTTAGAAGGTCATTTATTTGAATTAATATTTCTGGAAAGGACTTTCTGTACATATGCATAATTATACTGAAAACTTTAAATAGCACCTTTGCATTATTATGCAGAGATGGGGGGAGGTAAAGGGTTAACGGTTGGCAGTAAACAGTATACAGTAAACCATAAACACCTCATAGTATTGATAATTATTTCTATCTTATTAATTTCTTTTGTCGCTGTAACCATAGCAACAGGATTTTTTGGGATAAATACAACAAAAGTATCCTCATTAGAGAAAGGTTTAGTCGGACACTGGATGTTGGATGCTGAAAACGGCGCAAAAGATTTAACTCCATATGGAAACCACGGAACAGGACAAGGCGGAGTTACAATTGGCGGAGCAGAAGATAGAAAAGGCAAAAGTGGCGGAGCGACAAATTTTGATGGAGTAGATGATGTTATTTCTGCAGATTTAACTTATGGGGATGATTATACTGTTTCAGTATGGTTAAAACCAAGCAGTTTAGATATCATAGAGGATTATGGTAGGACCATTATCGCATCTTCTCCATCTAAAACATATCCTATTTGGTTTTTAGTAAGAGGAACTAAATTCAGAGTTTATACTTATTCTCCGTCTACTAGTTCATTTGAAGAATCTAATTATGATAATCTTTCTGTTGGAGTATGGGTTAATTTAGTGGTATCAGCAACTAAGGGAGGAGAATCAAAAATTTACATAAATGGAGTTTTAGATAAAAGCTTTATTGCGGGTAATACAATATCTCAAAATTATATTTCAATAGGAGATTTAAGACCTGATAGAAAAATAGCTTTTAAAGGTTCAATTTCCGACGTCCGTATTTACAATCGAGCTCTTAGTGAAGACGAAATAAAATTACTTTTTAATTCTTACAAGCCAATAGCTTCAACATCTGATTTAAACAAAGGGCTAGTCGGACACTGGATGCTAGATGCAGAAAACGGTGCAAAAGACCTAACTCCTTATGGAAATCACGGAATAGCACAAGGAGGGATTACAATCGGTGGAGTTGAGGATAGAAAAGGCAAAAGCAACGGAGCGACAAGTTTTGATGGAAGTAATGATTATATAAATTATGGCAATGTAAATGGGCTTACTGGTAGTTTTACCATTTCAGTATGGGTAAAGATGAACTCTTTTGGCTCATATTCAACATTTGTTTCAAAAGGTACAAGCGGCTCATGGTTTAGCAATAATTATGTATTGTCAACCTACGGGAATAAAGTTCGTTTTAAAGGTACCTTTTCAAACAGTATAGAATTAGATAGCCAAACAATATTATCTACAAATACTTGGTATCACATAGTTGGCGTTTATAATCAGGAATTACAAAAGGCGAATATTTATATTGATGGTGTAAAAGATACAAAAGAAAATACAAATTGTAAAAATCCAACAACTGTTACGAATAATCTTGTGATTGGTGGTGGGAATACTTATTATTCTGATGGCTCAATCTCCGATGTTCGTATTTACAATCGAGCTCTTTCAGAAGACGAAATAAAATTACTTTTTGATTCTTACAAACCAAAAGAAGCAAGTGTAGGAAATTTAAACAAAGGATTAATATTGGATATGCCATTGACGACAAAATGGATGAAGTCAAGCACGATAGTTTCGGATAGGACGCCGTATGGAAATGATGGGACTTTAATGAATGGTGTGAATATAACAAATGAGGGGGCAGTGTTTGACGGAGTAAATGATTATATAACAAGCGATAATCAAATAATAAATACATTAGATGATGGAACCATATCATTTTATACAAGAGTATTATCATATAGCCCAACAGCAACAGCATTTTTAACTAAAAGGATTACTACGGGTGGAGGAGATCCAAGTCTTTTTGTTTTTATATATGGACAAAAAGTTGCTATCGATTATGGAAAACATGCGGGTGTATACAGATGGACAACTTCTTATATTATGCCTCTTAACGAGCTAAAACACATAACAATAACAAGAAAATCGGGTACGGGGATGAAATTATATATTGATGGTACATTAATGGACACAACCACTATCGAGAATGTACCTTTAGATAGTATTGGTCCAAGTTTGCTATACATAGGTAGAGACTCAACATCTAGTCAGTATTATTTAAATGGACAATTATCCAATATAAAAATCTGGAATAGAGAATTATCTAACGAAGAAGTTAAGCTTTTATATGAAAAAGGACGATGGTAAAAGAATCAAATGACTCTTGTGAACAGTAAACCGTAAACTGTCTACCATCAATCTCCCAATCATAATAGTTAAAAACAAAGTTTTATTTTTTCTAAGATGGTTGATGAAATAAAAGAATTTGTTCTTAGTTTTTTTACTAAATTAAATTGTAAAATTAATTGTGAAGGTGAAATCTATACTATTGAAAATATTCCAAAATCTTTTTTAGATTTACTTTTTAAGGAAAACCCCTTGAGAATTAGTTTTATTGAAAAAAAAGAGAATTGTGATTTTATAGATAAACATTCAAGTTTATTAAGATATATAGAAAAATATTTAGACAGCGTTGGAAAGACAACTTTATTAAAAATTGATTTTAATGTTGATCCTATTGTTGAAATAAAAAAGTATTTGTCTCTTAATAATTGTAAAATTAATAATATAATTAAGAAAAATAAAAATAATTTCTTCTCAAGATTTAGTTTTTTAACAACTTTTTGTTTTCTAAATGAGAAAGAACAATTAATAAATGAAATCTATGTTCATGAAGGAGTTGTTGTTGACGGTGATTTAAGTGGATATAATGTGATTGAAGGAAATTTAGATGAGATTAATCCTAAGAATTTAAAAAAAGATTATGAAATTGCAAAGTCATCTTTATCTAATTTAATTAAAGATAAGAAAGATGATTTAAGCTTAAAATTATCTTCAGAATTAAATAAGGAAATTGAGAGAATAAATAAATATTATAATACGAGATTAAATGAATATAGTAATGAACTAAATAACTCTATTGAAAAAGTTAAAGATTTGGAATTAAAAGCAAGGTTAAGTGAAGGTGAGAAAAAAGAAGTTTTGATATCTAAAATCTCCAAGTTAAAAAGTGATTTAATTAAAATTTCTAATAATGAATCTAAAGATAAAATCATAAAAGAAAAAAACTTCAGCATTAAAGATGCTCAACAAAAGTTTAGTTTAAATTTAAGTAATAAATTACTAAACACCACAATTATTTATTATCCAATTTTTATTTTTAATCTTTTTTTAGATAACGAAACTATAAAGAAAAATGTTCAAGTTTCCTTTAATCCCTTAACAAAAGATTTTGAAGGCTTAAGGTGTGATTCGTGTAACTCTTCTTTAAATAACATTACTTTATGTTCAGGAGGACATTTAATTTGTAAAAATTGTATCAAAAAATGCCATTCTTGTAATAAAATTATTTGTGAAAGATGTATAACTAAAAAATGTTATATTTGTGGGAGAGAATTCTGTAAAGATTGCATTCAAAAGTGTTCTGGATGTGGTAATTTTGTTTGTAATGATCATATCAGAAAAGATTTTATTAGTAGTGAAGACTTTTGTTTTAATTGTTTAAGAGCCTGTAGTAAATGTCATAGATTAACACAAGAGAAATTCTTTGGTTTTAGTGAGAATAATAGTAAAATTTGTCAAAGTTGTATTGCTGAAGAAAAAAGGAATAATATTTTAAAGAATATTTTTGATTAATTTTTTTATGTTAGTACATAATTTCCTTTCAGCATTTTGTTTGGGTATATTATTAGTCCTTTTTTCTTTTGTATATCAAATTCTACAATTTTTCTATTAATATTTGAACCTCTCATTTTTAGTACTTCTATTGCTCTTTTTCTATATCCTACTTTATAGAACACATTGTAAAGTACAATAATACCATCACTTAGAAAAGAAACTGCAGATCCCTCTTCTACAAATGTTCCACCAATGTGTGTTGGGTTTGAAACTTCTCTAATCAAAAAAGAAGTAATTTTATGTGATTCTAAATATCTAAATAATTGTTCCATATATATTCTAAATCTTGATCCTTCTCCTGAAAAAGCACTGGAAATACTTGATAAAGAATCAATAAAAACAATATCCGGATTATAATTTTTAGGAATTAATACTGGTTGAACATCAATTAATAATTCTTTTTTAGCTTCAGACAATAATGCTTCTACACTTCTAGCTATGTCAAGTGCATTAAATCTTTTAATATATAATAATCCCATTTTTTCATATTTTTCTGCATCAATTCCAAAATTATTTAAATGTTATTCTTTAGTTAATTCTTAGACCAACTCTTACTAATACTCTCTTTCCAAAAACTAGGCAAACTACCTTCTACAAAACCTTTGAATTGATCTGAATAAATTAGTGCTAAACCTTTTTTATTTTTAAATTTTTTAAAATCATCTTCATTTTCTTGATAAATCTTCTGAACAATTTTTCGCTCAAAATCTTTTTGTAATAATGCAGATTGTTTTAGTATCAAAAAATCAGCTTGTCTTAAAATATTAACATCCAAATTAGAAGAATTCTGAGAAATAAATATAATACTAATATTTTTATGTCTTGATATCAAAATTAATTCACTTAATAATTTATTTGAACTCTTCATTGAACTCCTTGAATTAAATAAAATTCCTCCCTCGTCAATTAAAACTAAAGAATTATTTTTAACTTCGTCAATTTCATCTATTGAATAAATCCAAGAAGGCAAATCCTTTTCATTAAAGCCCATAGCAAAACATTCTTTTTTCTTCTTAAAATAAATATTTTCTAAAAGCCGAACTCCAAAAGCTGTTTTTCCAGAACCTCTTGCACCAAGAATAATCCCAATCTTACTATCTGAATTAAAAACCTGCTTTAACCAATCATCATAGTTCCCACTATTTAATTTCAATAATTTAAAATCTTCATAATTAGCATTGATTTTTTTTCTTTTGTTTTTTATCTTACTTTTTTTAACCTTTGAAGAAAAAAAATCAATTAAATATAAAACACTTTTTACAATATAATAAGGAATTTTAACCAAAAAGAAAATACATTTACCTAAAAAAGAAAATATCTTCAATAAATAATTCTCTTTCTTTTTCTTAGCCATGAATAATACAATAAAATTAAATATTTAATCTTTTCTTAAAACTAATTTTTACCCTGCCTAACTATATCCCCAACTAATTTAGACATTTCTCTCAAAAAATCATTTGCAATTTTAAATAAATCGTCCAAATATTTACCTTCAATTATTGTCTTCTTTCCATAAACAATTTCTTTTGACAAATCATAAATAGTCTCATAATAACGGACATATTTTTTGTCTAATAGCTTATTTGTTACAAAATGTTGATTTAAAATCTCTGGAATACTTTCTGGTGAAGCAGGAATAATATTAGCTGCAATTAAAACAGCCTGAGCAGAATCAACCATACTCCAATAAACACCGTCGACAACAGAAAGCATAGCACTATTTGCTCTAGCCAAATGCATTGGAGCTCTCTGAAGTAATGTATAAATAGATTCTGGAGTAGATTTTATCTTACCTTCTTTTAATAATATTCTCAAAGGATTAAAATAACCACCAAAATCAATCAAAGCCTCTCCATATCTTAATACATTTAAAACAACAGGATCTCCTTTAATCAAATCACTCCACCATGTAGATAATCTAACTGTATTAATATGTAAAGGTCTCTCATATTTATTCTGACTAAGTAATATAGATAACCTTTTTCTATACCAAGAAATAAGCTCTTCATCAAAGTTAATTGAAACATCATCTAACAAAATAATAATATCTATATCTGATTTATCTCTTAAATCCATTTTAGCAGAAGAACCAAAAAGAACAATTGATTTAATCATATTATCAAATTCTTTGTAAACTTTTGTAGCAAAATCCATTGCAGCATCTCTTTCATTTGCTATTAATAATGTCTGATTAACAACAGGTTGTTTAGGTGATAATTTTACATTAGAATTAGATTTTGTTTCCTTTTTTTTAGTAGATTTACTATTAGAAATTTTACTTGGTTTAGAAACTTTTTTTGTTACCTTCTTTTTGTTACCAGAAACCTTAGTCTTTTTCGCCATCTTTTCATTAATAAATAGTAGTTCTATTTTATAAATCTTCTGATTAAAAACAAAACAAAATTTAAATACACAAGACAACTTATTTTTTCATGAAAACACTAAACCTTCATTGTGATTATATAAAATTTAAAGCATTAAAAAAAGCTCTAAAGCAAATAGAAGACATTTCTCCAAATCAAGAGTTAGTTGGAGAATCAAAAGAATGCTTAGTTGTATTAATAGCAATAGAAAAAAAAGATAGTGTAAAAAAATCAGTAGAATTATTGACTAAAGACATAGAAGAAATATTAGCTCAACTTAAAACAAAAAACATCGTATTATATCCTTATGCACATTTATCTAAAGATTTAGGTAACCCTCAAACAGCAATAGAAATTTTAGACAATACATATTTGATTTTAAAAGAAAAATATAATGTAATAAAAGCACCCTTTGGATATTACAAACAATTTGAGCTAAAAGTCAAGGGACACCCCCTAAGCGAATTATCAAGAGAAATAAATATTAACGAAGAAAAACAAGGAGAAATTAGTGAAAAATTAAGAGAACAATTCTTAAAAGATATATCAAAATCAAAATTAGACACTTCTAAATTAAAAGATAATGACCATAGAATCATAGGGAAAAAAATGGACTTATGGAGTTTTAATCCTGTTGCTCCAGGTATGGTATTCTGGCATAATAAAGGACTTAAGATAAAAAATAATTTAATTCAACTCTGGAGAGAATTACATAGAGAAGCAAATTACCAGGAAATTTCAACACCTCAAGTAATGGACAGAAAACTCTGGGAAATATCAGGCCACTGGTCAAAATATGGAGAAAATAATTTTAAAACAAATTATGAAGGAAGAGATTTTATTGTTAAACCAATGAATTGTCCTGGCGGAATGTTAGTTTACAAAACTTCACCAAAATCATATAAAGATTTACCTTTAAGAGTAGGAGAAATTGGAACAGTTCATAGAGTAGAATTATCAGGAGTATTAGCTGGTTTATTTAGAGTAATACAATTTAACCAAGATGATGCACATATTTTTTGTACAGAAGAACAACTAGAAGAAGAAATAAAAAAGATAATAGAATTAATTAACAAAACTTTCTCTTATTTTAAATTAGAATTTGATCATGTAGAACTTTCAACTCGTCCTGAAAAAAGAATTGGTAATGATAAAATTTGGGACTTGTCAGAAAAATTGTTAGAAAAGATTTTAATAAAAACAAAAATGAAATATACAATAAATAAAGGAGATGGTGCTTTTTATGGACCTAAAATTGATTTTCATTTAAAAGATTCTCTTAATAGAACATGGCAATGTTCAACAATTCAATTAGACATGTCTCTTCCAGAAAGATTTAATTTAACATATACTGATGAGAAAGGAAATGAGAAAAGGCCAATTATGCTACATAGAGTAATCTATGGAAGTATTGAAAGATTCATAGGAATAATAACAGAACACTTAAACGGAAAATATCCCTTATGGCTTTCTCCAAATCAAATAAAAATTTTAACATTAAATGACAACACAAGAGAATATGCGCAAGAAATATACAAAAAATTATTTGATGAGGGATTTGAAGTAGAATTAGATGATAGAAACGAAACAATGAATAAAAAAGTTAGAGATGCACAAATACAAAGATATAATTATATTTTAACAATAGGTGAAAAAGAATTAAAAGAAAATAAAATTGCCGTCAAAAAGAGAGATGAAAAAGAAATAAAAATAATCTCACCTGAAGAATTTATAAAAATAATCAAAGAAGAAATAAAACAAAGAAAGAATTAAATAGTCTATTTTAATTAAATTATTATGAGGTGGAGTAAATTTATGCTTTTAATTATTGCTATTGTAACACTAACAATTGGAATTACATTATTAGCAATGTTATTCAAGATGCCTCAAGAAACCCCACAAGAAAACCAAAGTTTTCTAGAAAAATCTTCTTCTATAATAAACGATGCAGAAAAATTACAAGATTTAAAAGATAGATTTAGAAAAGGCAGCTATATTTTAACAACAGTAGCTTTAATTGAATTAATAATAATATTAAGACTATTTAAATAAAATTATCTAATTATCCATGTCTGAATAATAATAAATGATATTGCTACAAGACTTAGTAATCCTTTAACAGCTAAAAAAGCAGGGTTTGTTATATTAAAAAAAGGCAAGGTAAAAACACCTGCAATAAAAGCAATACTACCTAATATAAAAGTTGTAATCGCAGTAAAAGTTTTATCATTCATTGTATTTCTAATACTCTTAAATAATTTTCTAGGATGTGACTCAAAAATAAAACCAATTGACAAAATAATAAACCAAATAGATTCAACATACTTTTCTATAGAATAATTAAAAAAACTATCACTAATAATAGAACCAAAACCTAAAATAGAAATAATCGAAAGAATAACAACAAAAGAACGAGAGACTCTATTTTCTTTACAAACATCTTTACATAAAAGTTCTAATTCTTGCTTTTTATTATTAACTTTTACCCCTTTTTTTCTAACCATAAAATTAAATAGAATTAATATTTATAAACTTTTATTAAAATCAAACACGAATATTTACAGACTCAAAATAAGGCAAAGCAACTTTTTTCATTAATTCCAAATCACTTAGCTTTGTGTCAAAAAAAGAAGAATATTTTTCATCAATAAAAACACCATCATGTTTAAATCCCTGTAAAAAATAATTCTTTGGTTTCTTATTAATTAAAGAAAATAACCACTCACCAATTTTTTTAATATCTTCATTATTGTGTAAATCAGATACAATAGTTGTTCTAAATTCATAATTTTCTAAAGAAGAAATAATTTTAATAGATTTTTCTATCTTCTTTAAATCAATATTAACTCCACAAGTTAAATTATATTTTTCTCTAGAATTTTTAATATCCATAGCAACATAATCAACTGACCCATCCAGAATTAATTGATTTAATTTTTCTGGAAAAGAACCATTTGTATCAATTTTTATTAGATAACCCATCTCTTTTATTTTTTTAACAAAATCTTTTTCTAAAGTCAATAAAGGTTCTCCTCCACTAATACAAACTCCTTCTAATTTGTCTTTTCTTTTATCTAAAAAATCTAAAATATATTCTTCTGTGAAAAATTCAAGCTTGTCAAATACTAAATCAGCATTATAACAAAAACCACATCGAAAATTGCAATTACTTAAAAAAATAGTACAAGCTATCTTTCCTGGAAAATCTATTAATGTTGTTTTCTGTAATCCACAAATTTTCATTTTTCAATTAAAATCTAAATAATACTGTTGTTCTAATAATAAGGGATAGATTTCACTAAAATCAACTTTTGCCTTGTATATATTTCCAGTTAGTGTCTTACATTCTACATAAGAATTATCTTTTTTTTGATTTTCTGATAAGATCATTGAATCTGTTAGAATTAATTCTAATTCATTCAAATTTCTATCTAGACTGTTTGGTATATTTTTTTCTCCCATTTTAATCTAATTAATTTTTGAAAGGTTTTCTGTCTCTAAATTCTTCAAGCTTTCCATCATTCCAACGTGAAGTAGGTCTTAAATAACCACAAACTCTACTCCAGACTTCACATCTTGTTCTGTTTTCTACCATTTAGTATATAACCTCCTTTTTATTTTCTTTAAAACCTGTTAAAATTTCCTCATCTATTAATTTATCGTCTTCAAAAAACAAATCGTCTTTGCTTTTAGTTTCTTGCTCAGACAAACGAATTTCCTCATCACATTTTGGACAATATTCGTGCTCTCCATATAGATAACCATGAATTGGACAAATAGAAAACGTTGGTGTAATAGTAAAATAAGGCAAATGATATTTTTCTGATATTTTTCTTACTAATTTTTTAATACCCTCTTTATCCATCTTTTCACCAACAAAAGCATGAAAAACAGTTCCACCAGTATACTTACATTGTAAGTCATCTTGTAAATCTAATGCATCAAATAAATCATCAGTATAATCAACAGGCAATTGAGTCGAATTAGTATAATAAGGTTTAGCATTTTTTTGTTTATATGATTCTTCATTAGCACAGATAATTTTACCAAACTTTTGTTTATCAATTCTTGCAAATCTATAAGTTGTACCTTCGCCAGGAGTAGCTTCTAAATTATAAATATTTCCAGTTTCTTCTTGAAATTCTTCTAATTTACTTCTCATAAAATCTAAAACTTTTAAAGAAAACAATTTACCTTTTTCTGTAGTAATATTCTCTCCAGGCATAAAATTCTCAATTGATTCATTCATCCCTAAAAGTCCAATAGTAGAAAAATGGTTTTTCCAAAATTGATTAAATCTTTGGTTTACTTGCCTCAAATAGAATTTAGAGTAAGGATATAAACCCATTTGAGTAAATTTTTCAATAGTATTTCTTTTTATTTCTAAAGATTCTTTTGCAAGTTCCATTAAACGATTTAATCTAAAAAAATAATCTTTTTCATCAATAGCAATATAACCTAAACGAGGCATATTTATTGTAACAACCCCTATAGAGCCTGTCTGAGGATTTGCACCAAAAAGTCCCCCTCCTCTTTTCCTCAATTCTTTTTGATCTAATCTTAACCTACAACACATACTTCGAGTATCTTCAGGACTCATATCAGAATTAACAAAATTTGAAAAATAAGGTATACCATACTTTGCAGTCATTTCCCAAATAAGATTATATTCTTCATTATCCCAATCAAAATCTTTAGTAATATTATAAGTCGGGATTGGGAATGTAAAAACACGTCCTGATGCATCTCCTTCAAGCATACACTCTGCAAAAGCTCTATTTATCCAAGACATTTCTTTTTTAAAATCCTTATACTTTTCATTCTGAATCTGACCACCAATAACAACATATTCTTCCTTCATATATTCTGGTACAACTAAATCCATTGTAATATTTGTAAAAGGGGTTTGAAAACCAACTCTTGTAGGAACTGCTAAATTAAAAACAAATTCTTGCATACATTGTTTTACTTGTTTATAATCTAAATTATCATATCTAATAAATGGAGCAAGTAAACTATCAAAATTACTAAAAGCCTGAGCTCCTGCAGTTTCTCCTTGTAAAGTATAAAAGAAATTAACCATTTGCATTAAGGCAGTTCTAAGATGTTTTGCTGGTTTGCTTTCGACTTTTCCTTTAACACCTCTAAAACCAACAGTTAATAAATCCTTTAAATCCCAACCAACACAATATGCACCAAGTGTTCCTAAATCATGAATATGTAAATCACCTGATTCATGAACCTTCCTAATTGCTTCAGGATAAATTCTCCTCATCCAATAATTAGAAATAATTTTAGTGGATATATAATTATTCAATCCCTGTAAGGAATAATCCATATTAGAGTTTTCCTTTACCATCCAATCATTTAAGCCAATATAATCCTCTACAGCCTCTATTGTGTCAAATAAACCTTTAATGTCTCTTAATTCTTCTCTACTTTTCCTATATAAAATATAAGCCTTAGCAACTTGATCATGTCCTTCTTTAATTAAAGTAGACTCAACCATATCCTGAACATCTTCAACGCTTGGAATTAAATTATCTACAAACTTTTCGTTTAACTTTTTTACAACTAATTTAGCCAGAGAATCAGATCTCTCCTTATCTTTTCCACCAACAGCTTTTACTGCTTTCCAAATTGCAGAACTAATTTTACTTTCATCAAATACAACTACATCACCATCTCTTTTACGTACTTTTGTTATCATTTTAATTAGTTAATTTTTTTATTTCTTCTTTGAAGTCATCTAAATCAGCAAAATCCCTATAAACAGCAGCAAACCGAATATAAGCAACCTTGTCTACTTTTTTTAATTTATCCATGACTATTTGACCAATTTTAGAACTCTTAATATCCTTATCTTTTGCTGAACGATAAATTCTAGAAACAATGTCATCTACAATTTCCTCAATTTCCTTTGTAGTAAAAGGCCTTTTTTGTAAATTTTTTTCTACACTAATATAAACCCTATCTCTATCAAAAGGAACACGCCTACCATCTTTCTTAATCACACTTAAATCCAATTCAACCCTTTCATAAGTTGTAAAACGCTTGCCACACTTCAAACATTCCCTCCTTCTACGAGTCACAGCTTCACTATCTCTCTTATTCGTAACTTTTGTATCTGTTGATTGACAATATGGGCATTCCATTGTAATTTTATAATAACACAACTAGTTGTATCTATCAAGCCTCTTAGGTACAATATATTGTGTTAGATAATAATCTCTAAAATAAAATACTATATAAAGATTATGTCAATTTAATGAGATATCACTCTTTCGTTACAGACAAATCTTTTAAATAAACCGAATAAATTAGAGAATTTTTAAAATTTTGAAATAAAGTTCATTAAAAATATCTTCCCTTGACCTCATAAATTCTCTCTTCAAAGGTTTGTTTTTCTGCATACAATCGATAACATCCCAATGATAATAATCTGCTAATTGCAAATAAGTCTCCTCAGCATTTTTTAAGTGTAAGGGATTTGATTCATGCCCATCTAATTGTTCACCTCTACTTATCAAAGTTTCAAGACTGACAACATAAGGTAAATGCAAAAAAATTGTTAAATCAGGACGAGGTAATTCTAAAAAACTAAATTCAAAATAATCTAATTTATCAAATAATAATTTTCTTTTTTCTTTTGAATCTAATTTCCCTCCTTGATGAGCCATATTTGAAGCAACATATCTGTCTAAAATAACTATTTTATTTTTATTTAATTTCTCTTTTAATAAAGGTAAAGAATATCTTCTATCTGCTCCAAAATAACAACAAGAAACCAAAGGATCAACATTACTAGCCCCTTCACTAAAAAAACTCTCTGAAATATATTCTTTCCCTAAATAAGGACCTCCTACAATCTTACCAGAAGCAGAATCATAATTAGGAAAACTCATTTTATCACAAAAGATATTATCTTGTTTTAGCTTATCAATTAATAAATTAGATTGAGTTTGTTTTCCAGAACCATCAGTTCCTTCTATAACGATTAATTTCCCCATATTAAATTAATCTTTCCAAGTATTTCTTTGGACCAAAAACACAACCGCCTTTTTCACAACTTTTATTATTACAAGAAGGTTTTCTAAGATTAGACATTTCAGGTATATGGTTTGAATATGACTCAAGTAAACTATCAACAACTCTCGCAGTTTCTAATTGAGCAAGACCACATTCTCTTTCTTCTACTTTGGCAGGTAAATTTTCCCTAAAGCCTCTCTCGCCAACATTTAATAATTGAGCTTGAGGAAAATCATTCTTAGAAATAGAGTATAAATCATCTAACCATTCATCTTTTTTTCCTGAAGCTTCAACAAGCCGAGGAATATAAAAACCATTTAATGCACCTTTTTCAAAACCACTAGAAACAGAATATTTAATTAATCTATGCCTTTGTAATTGCGCTAAAGAAGCAAAACTTGCCAAATAATTTGTAGAGTAAACATCTTTTCCAAAATGTTCTTCAACTGGTTCTTTAAAAAAATTTAGAGGGATATCACCCTTCATCTTAATTTTATCTTCGTCAACAATCCATTTTTTTATAGTTTCTGATTTTGTATAATCTTTCATTGCTTCAGCAATTCTTCCCTTAAATTCATCAGAACTATTTTCGTTATCTTGAATAAAATCATTAAATAAATAAAATAAAATATTAGCTTGCCTCCAACTTAAGGAATGAGTCATTTTAGTTGGAGTAAAAACGCTTGTCATATATCTAGCATTTTCCTGCGAAAGTTTTTCAGCAATATTTTTTTCACTTGATTTTTTCTTATGATAAAGAGAATGAAAATCATCCTCAGGAAATCTTTTATTAATTTCAGATAAAAACCAAGAATCCCACTTTTCATATAATCTCTTTTGTTCTTTTGGCACATTTTTCATAACAGTATAACGTGCAGATTTCTCAGATGTTGTATATATCCCTTGATTATTAAAGATCATTGCAAGAGATTTTTCAATCCCATCAAAATAATAATTTAAAAAAACATGGTCAAATGGACTATGATGACCTCTTTTGATTAAACTTCCAACAAGGTTTGGCATAAAAGATTCATTTAATAATTCATCCCAATTTTTTTCACTGTAACATATTCTAGCATGATTTTGAACATATCTTTTGGCATCTAATTGATTTTCTAAGTTATTAGTAATCCCAATTAATTTAACCTTCATTAAAATAAAGAACTAATTGGATTTATAAAAAGATATTTAATTGGATATATACTTTCTAAAACTATAAATCACGAATTATACCACAAAAATTACAAACATCATTTTTAGAAGGCTCCCCACAATAAATGCATTTTTTTATATCAACATTTTTTAAATTTTGTTTTCTTAATTTACTAATAATCTTCTGAAATTCAATAACTATTTTTAATTTATTTTCATTAGTTAAATTTTTAGTCCAACTTCTTGTTTCAACTCTATAAGTCCCAAATGCACAAGGACATTTATCATATAGAATATTAAAATTTTTTTCTTTTGCATATTTTCTAATCTCATCTTCAGGAATAAAGAATAAAGGTTTAACTCTTTGCACAAAACCATCAATATTCTTACCACCTGTTATAGGAGAAGAATTAAGCCCCAATAAAATATTTCCTTTTAAAAAATTCATTAAAATATTTTGTGTCTCATCATCTAAATTATGGCCTGTAACTAATTTATCAGCATTTAATTTTTTTGCCCACTTATTTAAAACCCATCTTTTAATTGTACCACAAACACTGCAACCAGTTAAATTTTTCTTTTTCTTTAAAACACTCTTAATAAAACAAATTCCTTGGCCCAACTCTGATTTCAGATCAACAATTGTTAAAGGAATATTATACTCTTCGCAAAATTGTTCCATATTTTTATTATGAGTTTTACTCCATTCACCTAATTTTAAATCAATCATTAAACCAGAAACATTATAACCCAATTTTTTTAAAATATATAATATACTTGTAGAATCCTTACCACCTGACAAAGCTACAACAATATTATCTCTTTTATCAAACAATTTATATTCTCTAATAGTTTTTATTACACTTTTCTCAATATCCATAATAATTATATAAAAAAATAGTTTAAAAGATTAATTAACACTGTCCTGATAAAGTTGTACCTGCCGTACTAGTCCAGCCAAAATATACTCCTGGCGTCTCTTTACTCAAGTTTAAAGTGCTACACTCTTCTGGTTCAACTAAGAATGCAGAACATGCTCCATTCAGATAACTATTAGCACTTCTTCCATAACTAGCTTGTACACCATTTATAACTAATGTAGGACTTCCCTGAACTCCGTAAAGTTGACTCAATATAGAATCTTCTTGATAATAATCTTCCCAATCACCACTCTCAACACAGCTATTAACAGCATTAACATCAACACCAACTCTCTTCATACATAATTCGGGGTCGTTTCCTTCGGCCATATATCCACCAACATCAACACCATCTCCTTCCAAGAAGCAATCCAAATAATCCAGAAACTTATCTCTCTGTTCTTCCCTTATACATACTTCTATTGGAGTTTCATCATACTCTTGTTCATGCATAAAATAATGCACAAATCTTATATTAATATCTGCCTTTCCTTCTAATGCTCTAGCAACTGGTAAAAATCCTTTTTCTGCTTGAGTTCCGTATGGGCAGTGTGTCATAATGAATAAATCTATTGATGGTCTCTCACTCTTTACTATCTCTGTTGGAACACTCGATGTCTCTCCATAATCCTCAAATAATTCTTTAAGAGGTATCAAGTTTCCATACACAATATATTTCCCGTCAGCAGTCAAATAAATAGGTGAATATTCCTGTCCATCAACTGTCGTAGTAATAGCATAAATACCGCTTTCCATTTCTGTACTATACTCATCAACTTCGAGTCCTTGCATCTGTGCAAACTCTTTAATCAAATTTTCAGCTTCTCTAGCACTAATATCAGATTTATCAATAAAATTATTATAAACACACTTTCCAGTAATATTTTCAAAAATTAAAAAAGACAATAAAATAACTAATAAAACACCTGCTAAAATAAAACCATAATTTTTTTTAAAAAATTTCTTAAAATCAAATGTTTTTTTCTTTGGTAAAGGATTTCCTTTCTCTAATTCTTTTACATTCTTCTTTTTGACCATAACATACCATCTAAAATAAATTACTTTATAAACTTTTCCTAAATCCTAATTAATAACAATATTACATTCTTCAGGAGGGCTATTAAATGCAGAACATATTAATTTTTTATAACCTTCAGAATCATCATAATTATATACTACATCAATAATTAAATTATTTATAAACATAGTCGGAGATTTTGTTATATTAATCCCCTGAAGATTTTCATATTCGTTATTTAAGATATCATATCCTTCAAGATCATAACAAGAATTAATCTCTGAAAGATTTAATTTTAATTGTTTAATACCTTCCTCCCAACAAAGGGCTGAACCACCACAATAATAATTCGTATAGTTTACAAAAGAAACATAATAATCAAGACCATATTTTTTTAAAACACAAATTTCTCTAATAGTTTGAGAAGTATCATAAAATCCATAAAAAGTATTAAAACTTTCATTTTCTTTTTTAATAATATAATGAAAATTCCAAGCGACTTTATCCCCTAATAAATGATAAACTGGAAATAATGTTCCTTCTGCACGATTACTATAAGGGCATATACTCATAATATAAAAATCCACTATAGGTTTATCAGATTTATTTATTTTATCTTCCTCTAAAGGTTTTAATAAATAAATCAATTCGTCTAAATCATAGACATCTAAAAGAAATTCACCATCTAAAGTAAAATAAAAGAGAACAGGTTCTGAATCCGAAATATCAAAATGGACATTATATATATTATCTTTAATCTCAATAAAAATATTATCTATAGAATCAAGACTCTGATTATAATAATTCAAATACAACTCTATAGAGGTGTTTAATATTATAGATTCATTTATTGGAATAAGAGTGTCAGAATTAAAATTTAGCAAATGAGGATTAAAATACAAAAAAAGAAACAAAAGTAATATTGAGAATATCATTAAAATAAAACCATAATTTTCTTTATTAATATTTAAAATTTTATTCTTCAAAAAATTAAGATTAGGCATAAAAGTTATAAAAAGTCAAAGTTTAAAATACTTACCTTTTAATTTCTAAATCACAACCAGTAATTCTTGAAAAGTCATCAAGAGAAGCTTCCACACCAACAAAATTATTCTTTACCTTAACACTCGGGTAATACATAATATTTTCATTTAAACAAGTAATCCTATTTTCAGAACAATCTATATAAATTGGTTCAATTATCTCAAAGCCACCAAAAATTCCTGCTAAATAAATAGTATATTCTTGATTTGATAGACCATAAATTTTAAGACCCTTAGAAGATAAACAATTAACAAATAAAATTATTTTCTCTTTATCTATTTCACTAAAATTAGAAAAAGATGTATTAACTAAACTAGCCCCCTCTTCAATTAATAAATCTTCAACAGAATAAATAAAAGGTATAATCTTATTTCCATCTGATGTAAAATATATTTCTTTAATGGAACCATTAATAATTATCACGGATTTGTATATTGAAGGATCATTGAGAAATTCCAAATTATATATTACAAATGAAATATTTAGCTGATTAAATAATCTCAAAATTTTATTCTCGATTATTTTATATGAGTTATTAAAGTTAGAATAAATTATCAAAAAGAAAAGTATAAAAAAACATAAAAAAGAAATAAATAAAAAGAGATTATTTTTATTCTTAAAAAAAATAGATTTTTTGTTCATAAAGAATAATTAACTAATAAACTTTATAAATTTTCTTTAAAATAATAATTCATTGTTTAATTTAATTTCTAAATTAATTCTAAGAAAGATTTGATTTGGCTAATATATTCTCCAAAATCAGTTTTTAAAACAGCTCCATAATTATCAATAGTTGTTCTAATAATGTATTTATCATAAATACCTCTCATGAATTTAATCATTGGTTTTTTGTCCCAATTATCTTCATAGTCTTTAACTAAATCCGCTGAAACACTTAATTTGATTTCACCTTTATTTGTTTTTTCTTGTTTTCCATCTCTTTCAATAACAGCATCACTCATTCCTAAAATATGCCATTCAACATTTATTACAAATTTAAAATAATCAGTAACTTTCCTACTTCCTTCCCACTTCAATTGTATTTCTTTTCCAAAATCACTTAGCTTTTCAACATACTCACTCTCTTTAATACCATAACCATTGTCTTTTAACCAATTAAAACAAAAACTATATAGCTCAGAATAATTCCAATACCCTTTCTTCTTAATGGTTTGCTTAGCAATATTACTACTGACTGACATAATATAAATATAAATAATTAATATATAAATCTTTTTAAAAAAAATTATTTTAACTTTTTAAATTCATCAACTAAAAAATCAATCTCTTTTTCTAAATTAGAAATAGTTTCTTTCAAAATTTTTTTAGGATTGTTTCCTTCAATATGTAAAACAGGGTTTTTAGAAGGATGATCTCTTTTCCAAACAGCTAGTTTAGCACCATTTTCATTTAAATATACTCTTAAAAGTTCTGCAATAGTTAAATTATTTAATTCAATATCTAAAGAATTTTTTTCATCATTCAAAATTTTAATTTCCATGATATTATGTTAAAATATACCTTTAAAAGGTTTTTGATTAATAAATAATATACTCATAATAATTGTCATAAGGAATAGACCATTTTATCGCTTCTTTTTTTGATGCATTTTCCATTATTTTTCTGAATAATCTTATAGAATTACCATGAGCTGAAATAGCGACATTACAATTATTTTTTTTCATATATTTTTTCAAATACTTAATGAAGTCTTTAACTCTCTTCTCAACATCAACGAAAGATTCCCCCTTTGGAGGTCTAACATCATAACTCCTATGCCATAAGTCATATTTTTTATATCCTTCTTTTACTACAACATCATAATGAGTTCTTCCTGACAAAAGACCATAATCTCTTTCAATAATTCTATCGTCTTCAATTACTTTTACACATTCTGGATGAAATTTTAAGACTTCCTTTAATGTATCTTTAGAACGAGATAAGCTAGAATGAAATGCTACACTAAATTTTTTATCTCTTAATCTTATTGCAACAATTTTAGCGTCATTAATTCCAGATTTAGTTAGTTTAGAGTCAATTTTTCCTGTAAACATACTATCTCTATTATATGTTGTTTGTCCATGCCTAAATAAATAAATCCTTAAACCCTCTTTTTTCATAAACATAAAAAACAACACCCATATAAAAAACTTTTTATAATAGCCAATATAATAATTTATATGATAATTCCCATTACTATAATAATTTTAATTATAATCGGTCTTATTTATCTAAAAAATAAAAGTAAAATAGTAAAAATAGCCATATTAATCGTATTAGTACTTTTAATTTATTTTTCACTCAATAAAGTAGTTTCACTAAATGAAATAGATTTTACTTCTCCAAGGCAAATAGTAAACGTATTTTACACTTATGCTATGTGGGTAGGAAATACACTAACACAATTATGGGATATTGGAAAAGAAACAGCAACAATTGTAGGTCATACAATAAAATTAAATGAAACAGGAATACAAAACAATATTCTAAAAAAATAATGCCTGTATAGCTCAGTAGGTAGAGCGTCACATTGGTAAAAAAAGTGATTAAATCACCTTATTGAAATGAAAAATTCCAAAAATGTGGAGGTCGTGAGTTCAATTCTCACTACAGGCTTAAAAAATTAAATGAAAAATTCAAAAGATTCGTAATACAAATCTAAAGTAATAAAGATTTATAAAATATAACAAATTAATTATCTTATGACAATTTTAACTCTTAATAGGAAAGAATTAGAAAAAAAAGTTGGTCCAATTACTCCTGACATTTTAGATAAAATTACAATGATGGGAACCCCAGTAGAAGAAGCAAATGAAAATGAAATTTCTGTGGAGATTTTTCCTAATAGACCTGATTTATTATCATTACAAAATTTTGCAAAAGCATTAAATTTATACTTAGAACGAAAAAAGATATCTCAAATAAAAATAAACCATTCAAGAAAAGAATATGTTATTAAGGTAGAAAAATCCGTTAAAGAGGTTAGACCTTATACGGTTTGTGCTATTGTCAAAAATTTAAAATTTGATGATGAAAAAATAAAACAAATAATAGATATACAAGAAAAATTACACAATTCAATAGGCAGAAAAAGAAAAAAAATTGCAATAGGTATTTATCCATTAGAAAAAATTTCTTTTCCAATAACCTATAAAGCAGAGAAACCAGAAAATATTAAATTCCAACCATTAGAAACAAATGAAGTTATGAGTGCAAATCAAATATTGAAAAAACACCCAACAGGACAAGAATATGCACATCTATTAAAAGACAAAAAATTATATCCTATTTTCATTGATTCAAATAAGCAAATTTTAAGTATGCCTCCAATAATCAATTCTCATAATATTGGAAAAATTACAACTAAAACAAAAGACATCTTTATTGAATGCTCTGGCTTTGATTTACATTATCTAAATAAAACATTAAATATTTTAGTTTCAAGTTTTGAAGAAATGGGAGGTTCAATTTATTCTGTTAAAATTTTAGATAAAACTAATAGAGTTACTCCAGAACTAACTCAACAAAGAATGAATATTGACTTAGAAAAGATAAATAAAAATTTAGGATTAGACTTAAATGAAAAGCAAATAACAAAATTATTATCTAAAATGGGTATTGAACTAAAAAAACAAAAAGGCAAATTTTATGCATTAATCCCTCCTCAAAGAACAGATATATTGCATTGGATTGATTTAGTTGAAGAAGTAG
>Ga0265293_10000757_pt1 | contig 74188 bp, 76 predicted proteins | sample Munlanlewell138R_FD_192505 | JGI IMG/M metagenome (GOLD analysis project Ga0265293, IMG submission 192505) | Leachate microbial communities from a municipal landfill in Southern Ontario, Canada - Leachate well 138R | ecosystem: Engineered > Solid waste > Landfill > Unclassified | place: Canada... | reverse complement strand
CGGTGGCGCAGGGCGACTCCACCACGGCGGTGGGTGATCGCGCGGCGGCGACGGCGGCGGATGCCACGGCGCTGGGTCAGCAGACGGTGGCCAGTGGCGAGGGTTCCACCGCCACCGGCAAGAGCGCCAAGGCCACCGGTAAGTCGGCGGTGGCCACCGGCGAGGAGGCAGAGGCCACGGCCGATGGCGCGGTCGCCATCGGTGGCGGCGCCCAGGCTTCCGCCACCAATGCTCAGGCGATGGGTACCGGTGCCAAGGCGACGGGTGTGTCCAGCGTGGCCAGCGGTGCGGGTTCCAATGCGGCGGGTGCCAATGCCACGGCAATCGGCACTGGCTCGCAAGCGACCTTCGACAACGCCACGGCCATTGGCTACGGAGCCCAGGCCAACGCCCACAACTCGGTGGCTGTGGGAGCGGGCTCCATCGCTTCGGAGGCCAACACCTACTCGGTGGGCTCGTTGAACAACGAGCGCCGCATCACCAATGTGGCACCCGGCATCAACGATACCGACGCGGTCAACATGAGCCAGTTCCGCTGGCTGGATCGCAAGGTGGAGTACCTGCATGACGAGGCCATCGCCGGCATTGCCATTTCCAACGCCATGGCGACCGTGCTGCCTCGGGAAAGCAAGCGCTTTGCGGTGCGGGTGGGTGGTGGTTTCTACGGCGGCCAGGAGGCCGTTGGTGTGACCGCCGCGGGCCGTCTCAACAACAACTTCACCCTCGACGCGGGTTTCGGTGCCTCCACCAGCCAGAGCGAGTACGGGGGCAAGGTGGGCGTCACCTACGAGTGGTAACGGGCTGACCCCCGCTGATCAGGCCCCCGCCCATTGGGCGGGGGCTTTTTTTGTGGTGCGCGGTGGCGTCCGGGGCGAGGTGGGGCTTTGGTGTAGAATGCCCACCCCACCGAAGCGCCAAGGCCCACCCATGCCCCTCCTTACCCTTTCCGCTGTCAGCCTGCATTATGGCCAGCGGGTGTTGCTGGACAGCGTCGATCTCACCCTGCGCAAGGGCAATCGCATCGGCCTTCTGGGGCGTAACGGCGAGGGCAAATCCACCCTCCTCGCGGTGATCGCCGGTGCCACCCAGCCGGATGGCGGCGAGCGCTGGGTGCGGCCCGGGGTACGCATCGCGGTGCTCTCCCAGTCATTGCCCGAGGCGGACGAGAGGACCGTCTACGATGTGGTGGCGGGCGGGCTCGAGCAGATCGGCGACTGGCTGGCGGAGTACCACCACCTCACCCAGGCGGCGGCGCCGGACCTCAAGCGCCTGGCGGATATCCAGCACAAACTGGAAAGCGCCGACGGTTGGAGCCTCTCCCAGCGGGTCGACACCGTGCTTACCCAGCTTGATCTGGATGGCGACGTGGTGATGAAGACCCTGTCCGGTGGCTGGCGGCGCCGCGTCGCCCTCGCCCGGGCGCTGGTGGTGGAGCCGGATATCCTGCTGCTCGACGAGCCCACCAACCACCTGGATATTCCCTCCATTGAATGGCTGGAGCAGCAGATCCGGGATTACCGGGGCGCCCTGCTGCTGATCACCCACGACCGCCGCTTCCTCGAGCGCGTCACCAACGGGGTGATGGAACTGGACCGCGGGCAGCTGTTTCCCTGGGACGGGGATTACCGCAGCTTCCTTGATTACCGCGCCCAGCAGGCGGCGGCGGAGGAAAAGGCCAACAGTCTGTTCGACAAGCGACTGGCGGAGGAGGAAAAGTGGATTCGTCAGGGCATCAAGGCCCGCCGTACCCGCAACGAGGGCCGGGTGCGGGCCCTCGAGGACATGCGCCGGGAGCGCCAGGACCGCCGCGAAAAGCAGGGCCGCGCCGACTTTTCCCTCGACAGGGCTGCCACCTCCGGCAAGATCGTCGCGGAGCTCAAGCACGTCAGCCAGGTCTATGCCGGCCGACCGGTGATCGCCGACTTCTCGACGGTGATCATGCGCGGCGACCGCATCGGCATCGTCGGACCCAACGGCGCCGGCAAGAGCACTTTGCTCAAGATCATCCTCGGGGAACTGACTCCTCAGGAGGGCGAGGTGCGCCACGGCACCAAGCTCGAAATCGCCTACTTCGACCAGCTGCGCCAGCAGATCGACCCGGAGCGCAACCTGCTGGACAACATCTGTGAGGGCCGCGAGTTCATCACCATCAACGGCAAGGACCGCCACGGCATCAGCTACCTGGGGGACTTTCTGTTCACGCCCGATCGCGTGCGCACGCCGGTCAAGGCGCTGTCCGGCGGCGAGCAGAACCGGGCCATCCTCGCCAAGCTGTTCAGCAAGCCCGCCAACCTGCTGGTGCTCGACGAACCCACCAATGACCTGGATATCGAGACCCTGGAATTGCTCGAGGAAATTCTCCTCAATTTCGATGGCACCCTGCTCCTGGTGAGCCACGACCGCGCCTTCATGGACAACGTGGTCACCAGCATCCTGGTGTTCGAGGGGGATGGCAGGATCGGCGACTACGTGGGCGGCTACAGCGACTGGGCGGCCCGGGGCGGGCGCTTCGCCCAGCCCACGACCGAAAAGCCGAAGGCCCCATCACCCAAGGCGGCCAATCCGGCGCCGCCGCCGAAGGTGGAGAAGAAAAAGCTCAGCTACAAGGATCAGCGGGAACTGGAACAACTCCCCGCCCGCATCGAGGCCCTGGAAGGCGAGTTGGCCGGGGTTCAGGGGGCCTTGTCGGCGCCGGATTTCTACCAGCGCCCCAAGGAGGAGATCGAGGCTGTTCTCAAGCAGGCGGCGGACATACAGCAGCAGCTGGACGCGGCCTACGAACGCTGGAGCGCACTGGACGGCTGAGGGTCGCGCCGGCAACCCCGGGCGCGGGCCGGTGTCGGATCAGCCCGCCGCCCGCAGGGTCTTCACGCCGTTTGCGGTGCCGAGCAGGAGAATATCCGCAGGCCTCAGGGCAAAGAGCCCGTTGGTCACCACCCCGGTGATGTTGTTGATGGCTTCCTCCAGCTGGCGCGGCGAGGCGATGGGGTGGAGGTGGTGGACATCGAGGATCACATTGCCGTTGTCGGTCAGCACCCCTTCCCGGTAGACGGGATCGCCACCGAGCTTCACCAATTCCCGCGCCACGTGGCTGCGGGCCATGGGAATCACCTCCACCGGCAGGGGGAAGGTGCCGAGGTGATCCACCCACTTGCTGTCGTCGGCGATACAGACGAATTCCCTGGCCACGGCGGCGACGATCTTCTCCCGGGTGAGGGCGGCGCCGCCGCCCTTGATGAGCTCCAGGCGCGGGTTGGCTTCGTCGGCGCCGTCGATGTAGAGGCTGATGGGGCCGGCGCTGTTGAGGTCGTACACCTCGATGCCGTGGTCGCGAAGGCGGGCGGAGGAGGCTTCGGAGCTGGCCACGGTGCCGGCAAAGCGATGGCGGTGGTCGGCCAGCCCATCGATGAAAAAGTTGGCGGTGGAACCGGTGCCGATACCGATGATGCTGTCGTCGTCGATGCGGCTCAGGGTGTAGTCGATCGCGGCCTGGGCCACGGCTTTTTTCAGGTCATCCTGGGTCATGGGGCTTCTCGCTGAATGGGCGCGGGCATTATACCCGCCCCGCGCCCGGCCACCGACCCGGACGCCATGGTCAGGGGCAGTTGTAGGCGACGTAGCTGCCCTTGCCGTTGACCACCGACTGGCGCACCACGGTGTTGGCCCCGAGGGCGACCGCCTGCTGGCGAGCGAGATCATCGAGTTCGTTGCGCACTTTGGTCGCATCCCGGGGAATACCCATCACCACCGCCTTGACGGTGGTGGAGATCACGCCGATCCGGTTGCAGGCACTGACACGGCTGGCGGGCAGCACCACCACCTGCTGGGCCTCGGGGGAGACCTTGACCCAGGTACAGGCGGAGCCGAGGGCCATGGCGGCGGTGAGCAGGGCAACGGGCAGGCATCTTGCGGTGTGCATCGGGGAATCTCCGGAAAAGACAGGGTTTTGCGGCCGCTATGCTAATCCCTTTGGCGACGCCTTCGCAATAAAACCGCCCGGTTACAGCACCCCGTAGGCCAGCATGGCATCGGCCACCTTGATGAAGCCGGCGATGTTCGCGCCCCGGACGTAATCCACGTAGCCGTTTTCCGAGCCGTGGTTGAGGCACTGGAGGTGGATCTTTTCCATGATGTTCTCGAGTCGGTGATCCATTTCCTCCGCCGACCAGTAAAGGCGCGTGGAATTTTGCGACATTTCGAGCCCCGACACCGCGACACCGCCGGCATTGGCCGCCTTGCCCGGCAAATAGAGGATTTTTGCCCGCTTGATCACATCGTAGCCCTTGCTGGTGACCGGCATGTTGGCGCCCTCGGCGATGGCGATGCAGCCGTTCTTGATGAGGGTGCGGGCGTCGTCGCCGTCGATCTCGTTCTGGGTGGCGCAGGGCAGGGCGAGCTGGCAGGGCACCCCCCAGGGTTTTTGATCGGGGTGAAAGGTGCCGCCGAACTTTTTCACATATTCCCCGAGCTTGCCCCGGCGGTGGAACTTGAGGTCCATCACGAAGGCGAGCTTCTCGGCGTTGAGGCCCTCCGGGTCGTGGATAAAACCACTGGAGTCGGACAGGGTCACCACCCGAGCACCCAGGGCGGTGAGCTTCTGGGCGCAGTACAGGGCCACGTTGCCGGAGCCGGACACCAGGCAGGTCTTGCCGTCGAGGCTGTCGTGGCGGTGGTTCAAGGCCTGCTTGAGCAGGTAGGCGCAGCCGTAGCCCGTCGCCTCCTTGCGGATATGGCTGCCGCCGAACTCCAGGGATTTACCCGTCAGCACCCCGTTGAACTGGCGGGTGAGGCGCTTGTACTGGCCGAACAGGTAGGAAATTTCCCGGGCGCCGACGCCGATGTCCCCGGCGGGGATGTCCATCTCCGGCCCCAGGTGGTGGTACAGCTCGGTCATGAAGGCCTGGCAAAAGCGCATCACCTCACCGTCGGACTTGCCCTTGGGATTGAAGTCGGCACCCCCCTTGCCGGCGCCGAGGGGCAGGGTGGTCAGGCTGTTCTTGAATATCTGCTCGAAGCCGAGGAATTTCAGCACGCTGAGGTTGAGATCGCGGTGAAACCTGAGGCCCCCCTTGTAGGGCCCGATGGCGTTGCTGAACTGAATGCGAAAGCCGCGGTTGACGCGGATATTGCCGCCGTCGTCCTGCCAGGCAACCCGGAACGACAGGGTGCGGTCCGGCTCGGTGATGCGCTCGAGGATCTGGGCATCGATGTAGTGGGGCTTGTCCTGCACGTAGGGGATGATGATCCTGGCGACCTCGCACACCGCCTGGTGAAACTCCGTTTCGCCGGGATTGCGGCGGGCGAGGCCCTCCATGAAGGTGTTGAGACTGAGCTTTTTTCTGCGGGGCATGGCGGGGCTCCTGAATTTGGCTCCAGTCTAGTCACTGGGCGAACCCTGGACCAGAGGGATCGCCCCTTATTGCCCGGTGAGCCAGTCCAACACAGGCCCGGCCGGGACGATACCCGTGGGGTTGATGGTGCGGTGACTGCCGTAATAGTGGCGTTTGATGTGGTCCATGTTCACCGTGGCGGCGACACCTGGCATGTTGTAAAGCCGGCGCAGGTAGCTGGACAGTCGGGGGAACTCCGCCAGCTTGTGGCGGTTGCACTTGAAGTGACCGTGGTAGACGGCGTCGAAGCGCACCAGGGTGGTGAACAGTCGCCAGTCCGCCTCGGTGAGCGTATCGCCGGTCACGAACGGTCCGTCGCCGAGCCGCTTTTCCAGCCAGTCGAGGCTGGTGAACAGGGCGGTGTAGGCCTTTTCATAGGCCCCCTGGGTGGTGGCGAAGCCGGCCCGGTAGACGCCGTTGTTGACGGTGTCGTACACCCGCTGGTTGACGGCGTCGATGCGCTCCCGCAGCGCGGGCGGGTAGAAGTCCCTGTCGTTGCCGGTGATGGCGTCGAAGGCGCCGTTGAACATGCGGATGATGTCGGCGGATTCATTGCTGACGATGGTGTTCCGCTCCCGGTCCCAGAGCACCGGCACCGTGGCGCGGCCTTCGTAGCCGGGGTCCGCCTTCAGGTACAGCTGGTAGAGGTAGTCAAGGCCGTGGAGGGGATCGCCGTCGCGGCCGAATTCCCAGCCGTTCTCCAGCATCAGCGGGCCAACCACACTGACGCTGACGTGATCCTCGAGGCCCTTCAGCACCCGGAAGATCAGGGTGCGGTGGGCCCAGGGGCAGGCCAGGGAGACGTACAGATGGTAGCGCCCGCTCTGCGCCGCAAAGCCCCCTTCGCCGCTGGGGCCGGGGCTGCCGTCGGCGGTTACCCAGTGGCGAAAGCGGCTGTCCTGGCGGACGAATTCCCCCGCGCTGGCCCCGGTGTCGTACCACTGGTCCCGCCATTGCCCGTCGATGATGAGGCCCATGTCAGGCACCTCGCCGCAGGGCCAGGCCCAGCAGGTGATCGAGGCTCAACGGGCCCGCGCCCCGGAGGGCGAGGCCGGCGGCGATCACCAGCAGGGCGAGGCCGAATTCGTAGCCGTTGTTGGCCATGAACAGGCCGTTGCCGATGTGGGCGGCGAAGATCGCCACCACCATGGTGACGGCCAGTGCCAGGGCGGCGGGGCGGGTCAGCAAGCCGAGAATGAGGGCGATGCCGCCAAAAAACTCGGCGCTTCCCGCCAGGGCCGCCATCAGGGCGCCGGGGGCGAGGCCAATGGATTCCATCCACTGGCCGGTGCCGGCGATACCGTAACCGCCAAACCAGCCGAACAGTTTTTGCGCGCCGTGGGCGGCAAAGATGATGCCGGCGCCGAGGCGCAGGGGCAGATCGTCGTAACCCTTGTGAGTGTTGAAGAGAGCGGAAGTGTCCATGGGGTGATCCTGGTTTGGGGTGGTTGATGGGGGCCAGTGTAGAGAGCTTGTCCCGGGCCAGTAATGGGTGGAAACTGGGCAATCACTTCAAAATATCCGAACGATCATGGCCGCCCCCGATATCAGTCTCGAACTTTTCCAGATCCTTGATGCCATCGACCGCCGGGGCAGTTTCGCCGCCGCCGCGGAGGAGCTCGGCAAGGTGGCGTCGGCGCTGTCCTACAGCATCCAGAAGCACGAGCAGGCCCTCGGGGTCAGCCTCTTCGTGCGGGCGGGGCGGCGCTCGGTGTTTACCCCGGTGGGGCGCCTGCTGCTGGAGCGGGGCCGGGCGATTCTCGGCGCCACCGCGAGCCTCGCCGACGAGGCGGTGACCCTCGCCAAGGGCTGGGAGCCGCGCATTCGCATCGCGGTGGATTCCCTGGTGCCCCTCCCCGGGGTGATGGCGGTGCTGGCGGAATTCATTGCCGGTCATCCCGACGTGGAGATCGACCTGCGGGAGGAAGTGCTGGGGGGCGCCTGGGAGGCCCTGATCGAGGATCGGGTACAGCTGGTGATCGGCGCGCCGGCGCCGGTGCCGACGGTGCCCGGTATACGGGCCGAGCGCCTCGGCACGGTATCCCGGGTGCTGGCGGTGAGTGCCGATCACCCCCTGGCACGGCAGGCCCAGCCCCTGCGGGCCGAGGACATCGCGCCCCACCGCATGGTCATCGTCCACGATTCCAGCCGCACCGGTATTCCCCGGGCCAACCGCTTGCTCAACCGCGATCGCCACTTTTATGTGCAGACCTTCGCCCAGAAAATTGCCGCCCAGCGGGCCGGCATCGGCGTCGGATTCGTGCCCCGGGAGGCCATCGCGGACGCCCTCACCAGCGGTGAGATGGTGGCGCTGGCGGTGGAGGGGGTGAGCCTCGAGGACGAGCTGTTCCTGGCGTGGAAGACCGCCAACCGGGGCCAGGGGCTCAAGCTGCTGCGGGAGATGCTGTTGCGGGCCCGACTGCTGGGGTAGCGTGAAAAAAACCGGGGGCTCGCGCCCCCGGCCAGGCAAGCCTTCAACCCGTCAGTGCATGACGGCGGTGAAGATTTCCATGAAGGACGGTTGTTGCTCGATGGTGAGGGGCAGGCGCAGGCGGTGGGCCAGGTCCCGGGCCGAGAGCAGGCCGCGGATGCGCTGTCCGCACTGGTCGACCACCAGCACCTGGGGTTGCCCCTCCTGATGGAGCAGCTTCAACAGCTTGCCGACACTGGTGCGGGCGAGGCTGTCGTGGTCGAGGGCCATTAGCGCCTCGCGCTGCACCATCAGGTCCCGCACCTGCAGATCCGCCCGCCGCTGCCCCTGGCCGACGCGGCGCATGATGGCCTCGTCCGTCAGGTGGTGGTGGGCGATCAGGCCGCGAAAGTGTTCGTCCCGGTCCACCACCGCCACCACCGAGGTATGGCCGTTGGCGAGCAGGGCGCGGGCGTCCTCGATGCCGCTGTCCAGGTAGAGGGTGAGGGGCGGATGGGCGCGGAAGTCGGTGAGAATTGCCGTCGCCGGGGAGTCGAGGCCGACATCGGCAAACTCCTCCGGGTAGGCCAGTTCATAGGGTGAATCCAGGGTAAACAAATGCAGGGTTCTGCTGTTCATGGCGGATGCCTCGGTGATGCCCGCGCGGCCCCGGGGGAGCGGCGCGTTGCGGTAAGCCTGTGATGGAGTGGTGTGACTCAGGCGTGGGCTGGCGGAGGACCGCGAATGGGATGGCTGGCAACGGGTGCCGGGGCGAGGCTGGTGTGGGGGCGCTGTGAGGGGCGAGGAGTGGCAAGGCCATGGCCAATGGCGGCGGGGTGCTCGACGGGGGCGGCCAGGTCATCGGCGCCATCGTCCTCGTCGTCCGCCAGCCATTCCGGTGTCTTGAACAGGGCGTAGCCGCTGGCGGTGGTGGCCGACGAAAACCCATGCTCCGAGGTCTGCTGGTGGCCGGTGGTGGCGAGCAGCAGGGAGAGCAGCAACAGCAGGGTTTTGGTGGAGACCATCTGGATCGGCGGCATTGACTGTTTTTTGAGCATAGCGCGGGGCCATCGCCGCGACAACGACTATTTTTTACGGTACTCCCCATGCCATGCCCGGAATGGGGCTCCGGGGCTCGGCGTTCGCGCTGGCGCTCGGCGCCGCGACTCCCTACCATGGGGCCATCGCCAGGGAGACCGGAGTCCATGCCCGACAGCTACGTCAAGCGCATCCTCAATGCCAATATCTACGATCTGGTTCAGGAAACTCCCCTCGATTTCGTCCCCCAAATGAGCGGCCGCCTTCACAACCGGGTGCTGCTCAAGCGCGAGGACCTGCAGCCGGTGTTCTCTTTCAAGTTGCGGGGCGCCTACAACCGCATGCGCAAGCTCAGCGACGCCGAGCGGGCGAAGGGGGTGGTGGCGGCCTCGGCGGGCAACCACGCCCAGGGGGTGGCTATGGCGGCCCGGGCCCTCGGGGTCAAGGCCACCATCGTGATGCCCCGCACCACCCCGCAGATCAAGATCGCCGCCGTGAAGGCCCTCGGCGGCAAGGTGGTGTTGGAAGGCGACAGCTTCGACGCGGCGGCCAGCCACGCTACCCGGCTGGTGGCGGAGCTGGGCATGGTCTACATCCACCCCTTCGACGACCCGGAGGTGATCGCCGGCCAGGGAACCGTTGCCCTGGAGCTGCTGCGCCAGCTGTCCGGCCCCCTCGACGCCATCTTCGTCTGCGTCGGCGGCGGCGGGCTCTGCGCCGGCATCGCCGCCTATGTGAAATTCGTGCGCCCGGAGGTGAAGATCATCGCCGTGGAGCCGGACGACGCCGCCTGCCTCAAGGCCGCCCTCGACAAGGGCCGGCGGGTCAAGCTCAAGCAGGTGGGGCTGTTCGCCGATGGCGCGGCGGTGGCCCAGGTGGGCAGGGAGACCTTCCGGGTGCTGCGCCAGACCCTGGACGGGGTGATCACCGTCACCACCGACGAGATCTGCGCGGCGATCAAGGATATCTTCGAGGACACCCGCTCCATCGCCGAGCCCGCCGGGGCGCTGGCGGTGGCGGGGCTGAAAAAGTACGTTGACCGGCACCGCCCCCAGGGCCGCACCTTTGCCGCCATCGTCAGCGGCGCCAACATGAATTTCGACCGGCTGCGCTACATCTCCGAGCGCACCGAGATCGGCGAGAAGCGCGAGGCGATCCTCGCCGTCACCATCCCCGAGCAGCCCGGCAGCTTCCGCAAGTTCTGCCAGCTGGTTCACCGGCGCATGATCACCGAGTTCAACTACCGCGTGGGCGACCCCGCCCAGGCCCATATCTTCGTCGGTGTGCAGGTGGAATCCGATCGGGACAGGGACGACCTGGTGGCCACCCTGCGCAGCCACGGCTACCCGGTGGCGGACATGACCGACAACGAGATGGCCAAATTACATATTCGCTACATGGTGGGGGGGCGGGTGTCCGCCGCCAGCGACGAGATGGTGTACCGCTTCGAATTCCCCGAGCGCCCCGGCGCCCTGTTCAACTTTCTCAGTCGCTTGGGGAGCAACTGGAACATTTCCATGTTCCACTACCGCAACCACGGCGCCGCCTTCGGTCGGGTACTGGCGGGCTTTGAGGTGCCGCCGGAGGAGCGCGGCCAGGTGCCGGTCTTTCTCCACGAACTCGGGTATGAGTACAGCGAGGAGACCGCCAACCCCGCCTACCAGTTCTTCCTGCGGGGATAGGCCGCAGCTTCAATACCCCGCCTATCCGGCTGACCCTCCTTGGCGTCAGACCTCAGACGTCAGACCTGACCCTCCCCACCAACTCCCCCAGCCGCCGAATCTGGATCGCCTCCACCCCCGAGGTGGAGAGGGCGTCGGAGATCACCACCGCCTTGTCCTCCGGGTGGAATTCCTGGCGGGTGAGGAGAATGCCGGCGGCGGTGGCCAGGGTCTTCTCGGCATCGGCGCTGAAGTTGATGCGATAGCTCAGCAGGTTGCGGTTGAGCAGCAGCTGGCGGCGGGTGCGGCTGTCGTTGGTGAAGGCGCAGATCACCGCGTTGCGGGGCCGGCAGTTGGTGACGAAGTTGGCCATCAGGCCGCGCCGGGTGGGCACCAGGATGACCCGCGCGCCGATGGATTCGGCGAGTCGCACCGCGGCGGCGGCGATGCCCTGCTTGTCGCTGCCGAGGGTGATGTTGCGGCTGAAGTCGAGCCCCGGGCTCTGTTCCGTGGCGCGGGCGATGCGGTCCAGCACCTCCACGCAGCGCACCGGGTACTTGCCGGTGGTGGTCTCGCCGGAGAGCATGATGGCGTCCGCCTCCTCGTACACCGCATTGGCCACGTCGGTGACCTCGGCGCGGGTGGGCATGGGGTTCTCGATCATCGATTCCAGCATGTGGGTGGCGACGATGGAGCGCTTGCCCAGCTCCGCGCAGCGCTGGATGATGTGGCGCTGCACCCGGGGCAGCTGCTCGAAGGGAATCTCCACCCCCAGGTCGCCCCGCGCCACCATCACCCCGTCCGCCTCGGCGATGATGGCGTCGAGGTTCTTCACCCCTTCCTGGTCCTCGATCTTGGCGACGATCTTGGTCTTGCCCGCCTTGTTGCCCAGCAGGGTCTTCAGCTCGCGGATGTCCTCGGCCCCCCGCACGAAGGACAGGGCGATGAAATCCACGTCCTGCTCCACCGCAAAGGCGATGTCGCGCCTGTCCTTCTCGGTGATCGCCGGCAGGTTGACGCGAACCCCCGGCAGGTTGACGTGGCGGCGGCTCTTGAGGATGCCGCCGTCCAGCACCTTGCAGCGCATGGCGCGCTCTTCCTTGGTGAGCACTTCGAGGTTGATGAGGCCGTTGTCCACGGTGATGCGGTCGCCGACGTTGACGTCGTTGATGATGTCCTCGTAGTTGATCAGGATGGAGCGAGCCTCCACGTCCGCCTCGCTGCGCGCCACCACTGTGACCACGTCGCCGGTCTTGAGATTGAGATCCTCGGTCACCACCCCGGTGCGGATTTCCGGCCCCTGGGTGTCGAGCAACACCGCCACCGGGTGCTTGAGCTTCTTGTTGAGGGTGCGGATCGCCTTGATGATCCGCGCGCAGTTGTCGTGCTCGCCATGGGACATGTTGAGCCGCGCCACGTTCATCCCGGCGTTGGCCAGCTTTTCGAGCATGTCGTAGCTCGACGACACCGGGCCGATGGTGCAGATGATCTTGGTCTTGCGCATGGAGGTTCCTTGTGGAGGTCAGGTGCCGTGGCGGAAAGTGAGCAGTGTAGCGTCGGTGGCGATGGCGTCGAGGGGAATGTCCCAGGGCTCGGCGGGGAGGCTCGCCACTAGCTGAAAGTGGTGGGCAAGGCCCACCAGGCGGGGGCGCAGGGCGCGCGCCCGGGGGGCGCGGGCGAAGGTGCGGTCGTAGAACCCACCGCCCATGCCGAGGCGGTTGCCCCGGGCGTCGAAGGCCACCAGGGGCAGGCACACCAGGTCGAGGCGCCAGGGGGGCGCCCGCCGCCCGCCCCGCAGGGCTGGCTCCGGGATGCCGTAGCGGTTGGGGATCAGCCTGTCACTCGGTCGATGGCGCAGGAACAGCAGGCGGTCGTGGCCGAGGGGATGGAGCACCGGCAGGTAGATGCGCTTGCCAGCCCGGGTGGCCCGTTCCAGCAGCGGGGCTGGATCGATCTCGCCGTCGTTGGCCAGGTACAGGGCGATATGGCGGGCGCGGCGGAAGAACAGTTGCCGGCCGAGAACCCGCGCCAGCCCCAGGGCGGCGCGGCGTTGCGCCAGGGGCGACAGGGCGCGGCGGGCCTGGCGCATGGCGGAGCGGATCTGCGGCTTGCTGGCGGGCATGGGCCTCGGCGGACAGAAAGGAAAAACCCCGGAAGTGCCGCTGTCAGTGTGGCCTTGAACCCAGCGGTTCAAGGTGGGCGCTCCCGCAACGCATCAGGCTTCCCGTCGGGCGGGTATGCACAACAGCCGTGGCACGAAGCACCCGGTATCGCGATTATCGGCTCAAGGACTTGTTGACTGGCAAACACTCCAGGGTGGCGGCCATTATAACCCCGGGGCGTTGCCGGCTGACAACGCTTTCACCCCCGCGGTTACTGGAAGCGTTCGAGGGCACCGTCGAGCTTGGCGTCGAGGCGGGCGACTTCGTCCCCCAGGGTCTCGCCGCTGGAGGCCCGGGTCTCGGCCTTGAGGAGGTCGTAGGTGAGGTTGAGGGCGGCCATCACCGCGATGCGCTCGAGGCCGATCACGTGACCGGCGCGGCGGATATCCCGCATCCGCCGGTCGAGCTCCTGGGACGACTGGATAAGCGCCTGTTGCTCCTCGGGGGGGCAGTTGACCTGGTATTCCTTGTCGAGGATGCGGATGACGACGGTATTGCTCATGTTTCGATATCCAGGCTCTTGAGGCGGGAAATCATCGCTTCGACCCGGGACCGCGCCAGCTCGTTCTTTTCCAGCAGTTGGCTGCGCTCCCGCAACAGGGCGGATTCCCGCTCCCGCAGGCGGTGGTTGTCGGCATGGAGCTGTTCGCACAGGGCGATCAGTCTGTCGATCTTGCGTTCCAGCTGGTGGAGGGTGTCGGTCATGGTGATGGCGGCGCGGATGGGGCCATCACTATAGGGTGGGCGCCGGGGGATGGTCAACAGCGCGCCAGGCCCTACACCGGGCGCCCGATACCGAGGAGGGCGCTCTTGTCGGCGCTGATGATCTCGTCCGCCTCGTAGCTGTAGTCGCCCCGGCTCTGCCGTTCGAGCAACTTGCCCACCAGGTGGCGGTAGCGCACCGAGGCCACGTCGAAACGGGAGTGCAGGTCGCGCCGCTCGATCTCGTGGTGGTAGCGGGGCCCCTGGGGGCGCAGGGCGTAGTCGTCCTGGGGGCCGATCTTGTAGGAGGCGAGGGGAAATACCACCCGGTAGGGCATGCGTGCCTCCCGGGTGTTCTGGATGAAGTTGACGGTGTTGCTGTCCCGGGTCTCGGGGGTGCTGCAATGGAGCAGGCGCACGTCGAGCCCCGGCTCGAAGCGGCTGTAGATGGCCGCCACGTGGCTGCGCAGGTAGATGTGGATGGTGAAGCGCACGTTCTGGGTCTTGGCGGTGATGCCGGCGGCCTTGGCCATGATGGGGGCCACCGCCTTGTTGCGGCAGGTGCGCACCATGGTGATGGTTTCGGAGGTGGAGTCCACGGTCACCACGTCATCGTCGGTGATGGGATCCCCCAGCAGGTCGGCGTGGAGAAAATCCGCGTGGGTGAGATCCATCAGGTTTTCCATGGTCAGCTCGGCACAGCAGTGCAGGCGGGTCTGGCCCCGCATGTAGCCCGGCAGTTTGCCGTCCTCGGGGATGTGGGCGAGGTTGGGCAAGAGGCTATGCCGGGCGTTGGCCGGGTCGCCGTACCACACCCACACCATGCCGTAGCGCTCGCACACCGGGTAGTAGCCGCTGCCGCCGGTGAATTCGCTGGCGCCGGCGAGCTGCCGGGCGAGGTTGGCGGGGTGGAATTCCGCCGCCTTGAGCGCGCCGCCCTCCCGCCACAGGTAGTAGCGCCGGGAGTGCAGCGGTCGCCAGGTGGGTCGCGCGCCGATGTGGGCGCTGTGGGCCACGGGGATCCAGGCGTCCCGCAGGGGGGTGCTCCCGGGCACCCAGTCGTTGGGCAGGCGACGGAAATCCCCGGGGCGGGGTTCGATGACGGAGTTCATGCGCTTGCCCTCTCGCGGAAAAGAATATCGCCGTAAAGGCCCGGGTCCTGGCCGCGACGGTTCCAGTGTTCCGAGGGGCCCGGCAGGAGTTGGTTCACCGCGGCCATGTCCACCCGTTCAAGGGGAGCGATGGGCGCACGCCCGAGGGCTGTCGACAGCCCCAGCAGCGCCGGGCGCAACCCCGAGGCCTGCGGTGCGAACGACCGCCACAAGACAGCGGTGGTGCCCCGCGCCGAGGGGGTGATGGCCCAGTGGGCGGCGGCCACCAGGCTGTCGTCGGGCTTCAGGAAGCTCAGCCAGGCCTCGCCACTTTGGGGGTGCAGGGCGAGACGGAAGACCAGGGGATATTCGCGAACGAAGCCGTCGAAGCGGGGCTGTCCGAGCCAGAAGGCGGCGCGCTCCATGGTCAGCCATCCCCGGTCGAGATGGGGGTCCGCCACCAGGGTTTCGGCGATGCGCAGCCCGGTGGCCCGCAACAGCAACTGGGGACCGTCCATCAGCGCTGCTATGTAATGGTCCGCCCCGAGTCCCACCGTCAGGCGGCCGTCGAACTGCCGGCCTTGGGTGGCGATCAGGGTATCCGGCAGTGCCCTCCCCTGGCTGGCGGTGGCGACATAGACGAAGCCGTTGTGCTCGACGGCGCTGTAGGGGTATACCCCGTAGCTGTCGGGGACTTTCTCGTCGGCCCGGAGGTTGGGGATGGCCCTGCAGCGGCCGGTTTCGCCGTCGAATGACCAGCCGTGGTAGCCGCACTGCAGCCAGCCTTCACCGCGCACCCGGCCGAGGGACAGGGGAACGCGGCGATGGGGGCAGCGGTTCTCCAGGGCCCGCACGGTGCCCGTCTGATCGCGGAACAGGACGATGGGCTCGTCGCCGACAAAGGCGCCGAGGGGTTTGCCGGGGGCCAGCTCCCGGGCCAGGGCCAGGGGCCACCAGGGGGCGTTCGTATCGCTCATGGGATTCCGCTCGTCGTTATCGTTGGCTCCGGTGCGCAGGCCCGGGCGGGGTGGGCTCAGTATAGGGCGGGATGGGGCCGTTTGCAGCCGCTTGCCCGCGACACGCCGCGCCTGCGGTCAAGTGCCGTGGCGCCGGGGCCGCATTGCCAGCCGGCGGACAAAGTCCCGGGCGGTGGCGGCCGGGTCCGCGGCCCCCGTCAGGGCGCTGATCATCGCCACGCCGTCGGCCCCCGCGTCCCGCACCGGGATCAGCCGATCGCGGTTGATCCCGCCGATGGCCACCAGGGGGTAGTCCGACAGTACCCGTCGCCAGTAGGCGAGCCCCCGGGGCCCCTGGGGTGCCCAGGGCATTATCTTGCTGGTGGTGGGGTAGACAGGGCCCGAGGCCAGGTAGGACGGGCGGCAGCGGTGGGCCCGGGCCACCTCCACATGGCCGTGGGTGCTGATGCCGAGGCGCAGGCCCGCCCGGTGGATGGCGCCGAGGTCTGCGGTGGCGAGATCCTCCTGGCCGAGATGAACCCCATAGGCACCGAGTTCGATTGCCAGCTGCCAGTGGTCGTTGATAAACAGCCTGGCCCCGTGGCGGCGGGCGAGGGCGATGCCGTCGCCCAGTTCCGCCCGCAGGGCTGCGCCGTCGAGATCCTTGATGCGCAATTGAATGGTAGTGACGCCGGCGGGCAGCAGGGTGGCCAGCCAGTGGGCCCTGTCCACCACCGGATAAAGCCCCAGGGGCAGGGCGCCGCAGCCGGGGAAGGGCGTCTCCCGCAGGCCCTCGTCGAGACGGTCGAGCAGCATGGGGAGGTCGACCCCGTCGTCGGGAAAGTGGCTGATGTCCACGGGGCCTGGGTGGTCGTCCCAGCCCCGGCCCTGCCGCAGCCCCTGATTGATGGCCATCTTGGCGATCACCACGGCGTCGGCCAGGGGGTGCCCCAGGGCCAGGGCCGTGGCGATGGCCGAGGCCAGGGCGCAGCCCGTGCCGCGGCTGTGGGGAGTGGGCAGGCGCGGACTGTGGAGCCAGAAGCGCTGTCCCCCGGCGAGGTACAGATCGCAGCTGGCGGGGCCGGTCCCGTGGCCGCCCTTGACCAAAAGGCCCGGGGCCCCCAGGGCGCGGAGCGCCTCCCCCGCCGATGCCGCGTCCCGGTCGCCGGCCACGGGGCGCCCGGCGAGTCGTTCCGCTTCCCCGTGATTGGGGGTGGCGATGGTGCACAGGGGCAGAAGCTCGCGGCGCAGGGCTGCGACGGTGCCCGCTGCCATCAGGGCCGAGCCGGCGGAGCTCGCCATCACCGGGTCGAGCACCGAGGGCAACCCGGTGGCGCGCAGAAAATCCGCGCACACCCGCACCTGTTCGGGGGTGGCCACAAGGCCGATCTTCACCGCGCCGATGGGCAGCGCCCGGCAGGCCCCCAGCTGTTGGTGGAGCACGGCGGGTGCCACCGGATTGACGGCCGTCACCGCGCCCCCGTGCTGGGCGGTGACAGCGGTGACCGCCGCCGCGCCGTGGCCCCCCAGGGCGCGGATCACCCGCAGGTCCATGGCGGTGCCCGCCATCCCCGAGCAATCGCTGCCGCCGATGGCGAGTACCACCGGTTTAGCCGCGCCGCTCACGACTGGTGCCAGAACGGGGTGCCCACCACCGGGGTGCTGGGGCTGGCGCTGTCCCGCACCGGCATCAGGCCTGCCTCGAAGGCGAGGCGCCCGGCGGCGACGCCGTGGGCAAAGGCCCGGGCCATGGTCGCCGGGTCCGCCGCCCCGGCCACGGCGGAATTGAGCAGCACCCCGTCGTAGCCCAGCTCCATGGCCTGGGCGGCGTGGGAGGGGGCGCCGATGCCGGCGTCGACGATCAGGGTGATGTGGGGCAGCCGCGCCCGCAGGGTGCGCAGCCCGTAGGGGTTGATCAGCCCCCGGCCGGTACCGATGGGGGCGCCCCAGGGCATCAGGATCCGGCAGCCGGCTGCCACCAGTTTTTCGCACAGCACCAGGTCGTCGGTGCAATAGGGGAAGACCTCAAAGCCCTGGCTGATCAGCTCCCGCGCCGCCTCCAGCAGGGCGAAGGGGTCCGGTTGCAGGTTGTAGTCGTCGCCGATGACTTCCAGCTTGATCCAGCGGGTGCCGAACAGCTCCCGGGCCATCTGGGCGGTGGCGATGGCGGTGCTGGCGCAGTGGCAGCCGGCGGTATTGGGCAGGAGCCGCAGGCCGAGGTCGCGCAGGTACTCCCAGAACCCTGCGCCGCCGCTGCCCTGGCGGCGCAGGGACACCGTCACCACCTCGGCGCCGGAGGCGCGAATGGCATCCCCCATCACCCGGGGCGAGGGGTAGAGGGCCGAGCCGATCAGCAGGCGACTGGTGAGGACTTCGTCGGCGAGTTGCCACATCTCAACCGCCCTCCATGGGGGAAACCAGTTCCACCCGGTCGCCGGGTTGAAGGGTGGTCCCGGCCCGGTCGCCGGCGGGGACAAACCGGCCATTGACCGCCGCCGCCACGGGGGCGGGGCCCCGGCGGGCGATCAGTGCGGCCAGGGAGGTGCCCGCCGGCAGGGTTGTTGCCTCGCCGTTGAGTTCGATGGTGATCATGGTTTGCGGCTCTCCAGAATAGTGGCTACTTGTGCCCGGCAGGCCAGCTCCGCCAGAGCCGGGGCCAGCAGGTAGCCGTGGCGGAACAGGCCGTTGATGCGGGTAAGGCCCGGCCGGCTGTCGATCAACGGCAGGTTGTCGTCGAGGGCCGGGCGACAGTTGGCCTCGGCGTGGAGGATCCGCGCCTCGGCAAAGCCCGGGTGCAGGCTCCAGGCGGCGGACAGCAGTTCCAGGGCGGAGCGCACCGTCACCGGGCCGTTGTCGTCGCTTTCGATCTGGGTGGCACCGAGCACATAGCGATTGTCGGTGCGGGGCACCAGGTAGAGGCGGTAGCGGGGGTGGAGCAGCCGCACCGGGCGTGACAGCGCCACCTCGGGGGCCTCCAGCCACAGCACTTCGCCCCGCACGCCCCTGAGGGCCGGGATGTCGGCCCGGGCGCCGAGGCCCCGGCAGTCAAAGACCTGGTCGAAGGCATGGTCGCCCCGGGCGGTGCTCACCCGCCCGGGGGCCAGTGCCGTCACCGGGGTTTGTGCCCGCCAATCCACCCCCCGGGCCAGGAGGTGGGCGCCGAGGGCCGCCATCACCTTGCCGGTGTCGAGCCAGGCTTCCCCCGGCAGCCACAGGGCCTCGCCGAAGGTGTCGGCAAGGGCGGGCTCGAGGGTGGTGAGGGCGTCGCGATCGACGGTTTTGGCGTCCCTATCGGCCACCCCCTGGCGGGCCAGGCGCTGGCGGAAATGGCCCAGCTCCCGGTGGTCGCTGGGGTGGGCCACCACCAGGCTGCCGCGCTGGTGGAAATCCACCGCCGCACCGAGGCTGGCGATCAGCGCCGGCCAAAGTTCCAGGGAGCGCCGGCCCAGGGAATGGACCTGCGGTTCCGCCGCTTCCAGCTCCGCCCAGGGGGCGAGCATGCCCGCCGCTGTCCAGGCCGCGGCGCCGCCCCGGTCCCGGGGGTCCCGGTCGAAGAGGGTGACGGTGCAGCCCCGCGCCAGCAGGTGAGCCGTCAACACCCGTCCCATTATCCCGGCGCCGACCACCGCCACCCGGCGGGAATCCCGGCGGGCCCGCTCGGGCCGGGGTGCTGCCGGCGTCACCGGTCGTCGCCCCCCGCGCTGGCCCCCACCGGCTGATAGAGGGCGCCGCCTGATGCGCGGAACTCCGCGGACTTCTCCGTCATGCCCCGGGCCCGCTCCCCGTCGGAGAAGGCGCGCACGTCCTGGCTGATTTTCATGGAGCAGAACTTCGGCCCGCACATGGAGCAGAAATGGGCCACCTTGGCGCTGTCCCTGGGCAGGGTCTGGTCGTGGTAGGCGCGGGCGGTGTCGGGATCGAGGCCGAGGTTGAACTGATCCTCCCAGCGGAATTCGAAGCGCGCCCGGGAGAGCAGGTCGTCCCGCTCCCGGGCCGCCGGGTGGCCCTTGGCCACATCGGCGGCGTGGGCCGCGATCCGGTAGGCGATGAGGCCCTGCTTGACGTCGTCCCGGTCGGGCAGGCCCAGGTGTTCCTTGGGGGTCACGTAGCACAGCATCGCGCAACCGAACCAGCCGATCATGGCGGCGCCGATGCCGCTGGTGATGTGGTCGTAGCCCGGGGCGATGTCGGTGGTCAGGGGCCCCAGGGTGTAGAAGGGGGCCCCGTGGCAGTGCTCCAGCTGCATCGCCATGTTTTCCTGGATCAGGTGCAGGGGCACATGGCCTGGGCCCTCGATCATGGTCTGCACGTCGTGCCGCCAGGCGACGCGGGTCAGCTCCCCCAGGGTTTTCAGTTCCGCGAACTGGGCCTCGTCGTTGGCGTCCGCCAGGGACCCGGGGCGCAGCCCGTCCCCGAGGGAAAAGCTCACGTCGTAGGCCTTCATGATGTCGCAGATATCCTCGAAGTGGGTGTAGAGGAAGTTCTCCCGGTGATGGGCGATGCACCACTTGGCGAGGATGGCGCCGCCCCGGGAAACGATGCCGGTGAGGCGATCGGCGGTCATGGGCACGAAGGGCAGGCGCACGCCGGCGTGGATGGTGAAGTAGTCCACCCCCTGCTCGGCCTGCTCGATAAGGGTGTCGCGGAAGATACCCCAGGTCAGGTCCTCGGCCACGCCGCCGACCTTTTCCAGGGCCTGGTAGATGGGCACGGTGCCGATGGGGACCGGCGAATTGCGGATGATGTGGTCCCGGGTGCTGTGGATGTGCTTGCCGGTGGACAGGTCCATCACCGTGTCGGCGCCCCAGCGGATCGCCCACACCAGCTTGTCCACCTCGTCCTCGATGGCGGATGACAGGGCGGAGTTGCCGATATTGGCGTTGACCTTCACCCGGAAGTTGCGGCCGATGATCATCGGCTCCAGCTCCGGGTGGTTGATGTTGGCGGGGATGATGGCCCGCCCTTCCGCCACCTCCCGGCGCACGAATTCGGGGGTGATCACCCCGGGAATGCGGGCTCCCATGGGATTGCCCCGCAGGCGCTGCTCGCGCTCGCCGTTTTCCCCCGGCGAGGCGGCGTGGCGCTGGTTTTCCCGCAGGGCCACGTACTCCATCTCGGCGGTGATGATGCCCCGCCGGGCGTAGTGCATCTGGCTCACATTGCCGCCGGGGAGGGCGCGGCGCGGGGCCCGTTGCAGGGCCGGGTTGAACAGGGTGGCGATGCCCTGGACGCCGTCGTCGGAGGGGCGCGGGTCGCGGCCGGGGTAGATCTCCGTATCGCCCCGCCGGGCGAGCCAGGGGGCGCGCACCGGGTCGATGCCGAGGCCCAGGTCGATGGCCGCCGCCGGATCGGTGAAGGGCCCGGAGCTGTCGTACAGGCGGACCGCCTCGCCGTTGCTCAGGGTGACTTCCCTAAGCGGTACGCGGATATCGGCGTGGTGGGGGTGGGAGAGATAGACCTTGCGGCTCGCCGGCAGCGGCGCGCGGGTAATGGTCTGTCGGGACATGGTCGACTCCTTGCTGTTTCAGGGGTGGAACGTCCCGACCAGCAAAGAGTAGAAAAAAGAGGGATGGACACCGCCGGTGCCGAACTCTTCCCTACGCCGATACTAGTCGGATCAGGTTCAACGGGTCTGCGTCTTCGCATCTCAGCCCCTGGTTCGAAAACGAACGGGGCGCCCCGAGAGTGGGCCCGATTATAGGGAAGGGTGGCGCGCCAGGGGAACCCCCGGCGGCGCCCGTGGATGAATTGACCACAGCCCCGGTGGTAGTATGGCGGCCTGACCCTGGAGCCCCTATGACATTTGACGAACTCGCCAGACTGCTGGAAGTGGAAGGCTTCGAGGAAACCGCCGCCGAGTTGCACGGCATCCTCTGCGGCCGTCTGGCGGGGGGCGAGCGGCTGGCGGGGGGCACCCTGCGGGCGGCCCTGGTGGAGAGCCTGGAGAGCGACGAGGAGTTGATCGACAACGCCCTGCCGGAGCTCACCCGCCTGTACCAGCAGGCCCTCGCCGCCCTCACCGACAGCAGCTTTGCCTTCAGCCCCCTGCTGCCGGAGGACGACGCGGGCCTCGATGCCCGGGTGGCCGCCCTGTCGGTCTGGACCCAGGGCTTTCTCGATGGCCTGGTGGATGCCGGCCTCGCCGGGGACGCCGACCTGTCGGAGGACGCCGCCAGTGCCCTCGGCGATCTGGTGGCCATCGCCCGGGCCGGCTTCGAGGGGGAGGGGGACAACGACGACGAGGCGGATTTCGCCGAGCTCGTCGAGTACGTGCGGGTGGCCGCCATCCTCATCTTCGCCGAACTGGCGTCCCCCGCGGACATTGCCGCCCCCGGCTCCGATACCCTCCACTGACCCCCGTCCCGCACCCGACCGTGGAACGCCGACCATGATCAAACCCAGCGAATTCGCCCGCCGTCGCCGCGACCTGATGTCCCTGATGGCGGAGGACAGCATCGCCATCATCGCCGCCGCCCCCGAGAAGGTGCGCAGCCACGACACCCACTACCGCTACCGCCAGGACAGCGATTTCCTCTACCTCACCGGGTTCAACGAGCCGGAGGCGGTGCTGGCTCTGATCCCCGGTCGCAAGCAGGGGCAGTTCATCCTCTTTTGCCGCGATCGCGATCCCGCCCGGGAAATCTGGGATGGCTACCGCGCCGGCCCCGAGGGGGCGGTGGAGCGCTTCGGCGCCGACGATGCCTTCCCCATCGGCGACATCGACGAGATCCTGCCGGGGCTGATCGAGGGCCGCGAGCGGGTCTACTACGCCGTGGGCAAGGACCAGAATTTCGACCGCCAGCTGATGGAGTGGGTGAATGCCATCCGCGCCCGGGCCCGGGCGGGTGCCATTCCCCCGGCGGAATTCGTCGACCTCGACCACCTGGTCCACGAAATGCGCCTGTACAAGAGCGCCAGCGAGCTCAAGGTGATGGCCAGGTCCGGCAAGATCGCCGCCCGCGCCCACTGCCGCGCCATGCGGGTCTGCAAGCCGGGGATGCACGAGTACCAGCTGCAGGCGGAGATCGAGCACGAGTTCGCCATGGCCGGGGCGGAATTTCCCGCCTACAGCACCATCGTCGGGGGCGGCGCCAACGGCTGCATTCTCCACTACATCGAGAACCGCGCCCCCCTCAACGACGGCGATCTGGTGCTGATCGACGCCGGCTGTGAGTACCAGGGTTACGCTTCCGATATCACCCGCACCTTCCCGGTCAACGGCCGGTTTTCCCCCGAGCAGAAGGTGCTCTACAACATCGTGCTGGAAGCCCAGTACGCCGCCATCGACGCCGCCCGCGCCGGCAACCACTGGAACGAACCCCACGACGCCACGGTGCGGGTGATCACCGAGGGGTTGGTGGACGCGGGGCTGCTCAAGGGCAAGGTGGCGGACCTCATCGAGGCGGGTGCCTACCGGGATTTCTACATGCACCGCGCCGGCCACTGGCTGGGCATGGATGTCCACGACGCCGGCGACTACAAGGTGGATCACCAGTGGCGCCTGCTGGAGCCGGGCATGGTGATGACCATCGAACCCGGTATCTACGTGGCGCCGGACAACACCCGGGTGGCGAAGAAGTGGCGGGGCATCGGCATCCGCATCGAGGACAACGTGGCCATCACCCGCAAGGGCACCGAGATCCTCACCGCCGACGTGCCCAAGACCCTCCATGACATCGAAGCGCTGATGGCGGGCTGACCGTGACCGCGCCCCCGCCCGCCGCCCTGCCCGAGCACACCGATATCGCCATCGTCGGCGGCGGCATGGTGGGCCTCAGCCTGGCGCTGCTGCTCGCCCGGGGCTGCCCTGACCTGCAGGTGCTGGTGATCGAGGCCTATCCCCTCAAGGGGAGCGACAGCGGTCATGCGCAACCGAGTTTCGATGCCCGGTCCACGGCCCTGTCCCACGGCAGCCGGGTGCTGTTCGAACAGATCGGCCTGTGGCCGGCCCTGGCGGACCGGGTCGCGGTCATCGACAGCATCCATGTCTCCGACCGGGGCAAGGCCGGTGTGACCCGCCTCGCCGCCGGGGAACAGGGCCTGCCGGGCCTCGGCTACGTGGTGGAGAACCGGGTGCTCGGCAATGCCCTGATCGACGCACTCAGGGGCTGTGCCGGCGTTGCCGTGGCGGCACCGGTGCGGGTCGATGGCCTCGTCCCCGCGGCGGACGCCATGGTGGTGGAGGCCGGCGGGCACCGTTGTCGCGCCGGGCTGGCGGTGGTGGCCGAGGGAGCGGGCTCCGCCACCCTCGACCGGCTCGGTATCCACAGCCGGGTGACGGACTACGGCCAGTCCGCCCTGATCGCCAACATCGCCCTCGCCGAACCCCACGGCGGCGTGGCCTACGAGCGCTTTACCGACCAGGGTCCGATGGCCCTGCTGCCCCTGCCGGATGCCGCCGGGGAGCACCGCGCCGCCCTGGTGTGGACCCTGCCCCCCGACCAGGCGGCCGCCCTGGTGGCCGCTCCGGAGGCGGATTTTCTCGCCGCCCTGCAGGCCCGCTTCGGCCACCGCGCCGGGCGGTTTCGCCGCCGGGGGGAATGCGCGGTTTATCCGCTGCGCCTGGCGGTGGCGGAGGAGCAGGTTCGCAGTCATCTGGCGGTGGTGGGCAACGCCGCCCACTTTCTCCACCCGGTGGCGGGGCAGGGTTTCAACCTGGCGCTGCGGGATGTGGCGCGGCTGGCGGAGGCGATCGCCGGGGCAGTGCGGCGCGGGTTGTCGCCGGGGGATCTGGCGGTGCTGGAGGGGTACCTCGCCGGCCAGGCGCTGGACCAGCGGCGCACCATTCTGTTCAGCGACAGCCTGCCCAGGGTGTTTGCCGCCCGGGGGGCGGTGCCGGTGGCACTGCGCAACGCCGGCCTCATCACCCTCGACCTGGTGCCGGGGCTGCGGGGGGAGTTCGCCCGCTTCGGCGCCGGTCTTCTGCACCGGGCCGCCAGGCTCGCCCCATGAGATCGGCTCCCCGGAGACATGCCCATGAATGGCCCTGAACAGCATGATGTCCTGATCGCCGGTGGCGGCCTGGTGGGGGCGGCCCTGGCGGTGATGCTGGGGCGCCATCCCGCGGCCCGGGACCTGCGCATCGCCGTGGTGGAGACCCGCCCGTTCAGCGCCGACCTCAGGGGCGAGTTGTTCGACACCCGGGTCATTGCCCTCGCCGAATCCTCCCGCCACCTGCTGGCGGATGCCGGGGTGTGGACCGATGAACTCGCCGCCAGGGCCTGCCCCTACCGGCGCATGGTGGTGCGGGACAGCGCCGGCACCGGCTGCATCGAATTCGACTGCGCCGAGGTGCACCGCCCCGACCTCGGCCATATCGTCGAGAACGCCGCGCTGCTCGGGCCCCTCCATGGCGCCATCGAGGGGCTCGACAACGCGCGCTTTGTCTACGGCGCCATCGACGACGTGGTGCGGGACGGGGATGACCGCCTGGTGCTCCGCCTCGCCGACGGGCGCGAGCTCGGCGCGCCCCTGGTGGTGGCGGCGGATGGCGCCCAGTCCCTGGTGCGGGAGCGCTGCGGCTTCGCCCTGCGCAGCTGGGACTACGGCCACAGCGCCATCGTCGCCACGGTGCGGGGCGCGCGGCCCCACGACTTCGTCGCCCGCCAGTGGTTTACCCCCGAGGGGCCCCTGGCCTTTTTGCCCCTGCGCACGGCGGACGGGGATTGTCGCCATGTCTCCATCGTCTGGTCCCAGGACCACGACGAGGCCACACGGCTGATGGCCCTCGATGACGGGAGCTTTTGCCGGGAGCTGGGCCACGCCAGCGAGCACTGCCTGGGCGACATCAGCTTTGCCTCCCGGCGTTTCGCCTTTCCCCTGCGCCAGCGCCACGCGGTGGACTATGTACAGCCCGGGGTGGTGCTGGTGGGGGACGCCGCCCACACCATTCACCCCCTGGCGGGGCAGGGGGTCAACCTCGGCTTCGCCGACGCGGCGGCGCTGGTGGAGGAGCTGGGGCGGGCCCTCGAGCGGGGCCTGCCGGTGGGCCACCTGTCGGCCCTGGAGCGCTACCAGCGCCGCCGCAAGCCGGCAAACCTGGCGATGATGGCGGCCATGGAGGGTTTCAAGCGGCTGTTCGACGAGACGCCGCCCCTGGTGCGGTTGGTGCGCAACAACGGCATGAACCTGCTCAATCGCCTGGCCCCGGTCAAAAATCAGCTGATTCGCCAGGCCATGGGCTTTTAGCCAGGGCGGCGCGGGTTTAGAATTCGCCCCTGTTTCCCCCGAGGCCCGCCATGGGACTGCGTACCCCCCTCCACCACCGTCACCTCGCCCTCGGCGCCAAGCTGGTGGATTTCGGCGGCTGGGACATGCCCCTCCACTACGGCTCCCAGATCGACGAACACCACCGGGTGCGTCGCCACGCCGGGGTTTTCGATGTCAGTCACATGCGGGTGGTGGACGTCGCCGGGCCCGATGCCCGGGATTTCCTGCGCCGCCTGCTGGCCAATGATGTCGACCGCCTGAAGACCCCCGGCAAGGCCCTCTACTCGGTGATGCTGAACCCGGCCGGGGGGGTGATCGATGACCTGATCGTCTACCTGCTGGGGGATTCCCGCTACCGGCTGGTGGTCAACTGCGGCACCGCCGACAAGGATCTCGCCTGGATGGCCGCCGAGGCCCGGGGCTTTGCGGTGGATATCCGCTCCCGGGCCGACCTCGCCATACTCGCGGTGCAGGGCCCCGAGGCCATCCCCCTGGTGGAGGCCGTGCTGCCCGGCGCCGCCGCGCTGATCGACGGCCTCAAGCCCTTTTGCGCCGCGAGCGCCGGGGATGTCTTCATCGCCCGCACCGGCTACACCGGCGAGGACGGCGTCGAGCTGATCGTGCCGGGCGCGGCGGTGGTGTCCCTCTGGGATGCCCTGCTGGACGCCGGTGTCAGCCCCGTCGGCCTCGGTGCCCGGGACACCCTGCGCCTCGAGGCGGGCATGAACCTCTACGGCAACGACATGGACGAGAACACCTCGCCCCTGGAGGCCAACCTCGGCTGGACCATCGCCTGGGAGCCCGCCGAGCGCGCCTTCATCGGCCGCGAGGCCCTGGAGGCCCAGCGCGCCGCCGGTGTCCCCCACAAGCTGGTGGGGCTGGTGATGAGCGGGCGCGGAGTGCTGCGCGCCCACCAGGCGGTGACCTGCGAATCCGCCCCCGGCAGCGGCGAGATCACCAGCGGCACCTTTTCCCCCACCCTCGGCCACGCCATTGCCCTCGCCCGGGTGCCGGCGGCGTTTTCCGGCACCGCCCTGGTGGACATCCGCGGCAAGGCGGCGCCGGTCACCCTGGTCAAACCCTGTTTCGTCCGCCGTGGCCAGGCGGTCGTGCAACCCGCTGATTAACCGAACGGAGCCCCCATGAGCGAACTGCCCAACGAACTGCGATACCTGGAAACCCACGAGTGGGTCCGCAACGAAGGCGACGGCATCGCCACCATCGGCATCACCGACCACGCCCAGGACGCCCTGGGTGACGTGGTGTTCGTCGAACTGCCGGAGGTGGGCCGGGTGCTCGCCGCCGGGGAGGAGTCCGCCGTGGTGGAATCCGTGAAGGCCGCCTCCGACATCTACGCGCCGGTATCGGGCGAGGTGATCGCCATCAACGAGGCCCTCGAGGACGCCCCCGAGACCATCAACAACTCCCCCTACGGCGATGGCTGGTTCTACAAGGTGCGGATGTCCGATCCCGCCGAGCTCGACGAGCTGCTGGACGCCGACGGCTACCGGGATGTGGCGGAGGCCTGAGGCCCCGGCGGCGCGCCCTGAAGGGGGCGCGCCGCTCCCTTCACCGCCCCGGGCGCCCCGGCTCCACGCGCCCGATCCCCGCTTTCCGGTTCGATTCCCGTGTGCCTGATCGCCCTCGCCTGGCAGGCCCATCCCCGCTACCCCCTGGTGCTGGTGGCCAACCGGGATGAATTCCTCGACCGCCCCGCCGCTCCGGCCCACTGGTGGCCGCAGCATCCCGGGCTGCTCGCCGGGCGCGATCTCGAGGCCGGCGGCACCTGGCTGGCGGTGGGCGCCAGCGGGCGCTTCGCCGCCGTCACCAACTACCGGGAGGGCCGCCCCGTTCCCGGCGACCGCTCCCGGGGCGAGTTGCCCCTCCATTTCGTCACCGGGAACGATGCCCCCGAGGCCTTCGTCGCGGGGCTTGCCGCCCAGGGCCTACGCTACGGCGGCTTCAACCTGCTGGCGGGGGATGGCGACAGCATCGCCTGGTGCTCCAACCGCAAGGCCGGCCACCAGCGTCTTGTCCCCGGTATCCACACCCTCAGCAACCATCTCCTCGACACCCCCTGGCCCAAGAGCGAGCTGGCCCGCCTGAAGCTGCAAAAGCTGCTTCACGGGGATGATTTTGGCGTCGAGGAACTGTTCGCGGTGCTGGCGGATCGCGCCCCCTTCGACGACCACAGCCTGCCGGTGACGGGGGTGGGCCTCGACAAGGAGCGGGTGCTGTCGCCACCCTTCATCGTCGCCGACGGCTACGGCACCCGCTGCACCACGGTGCTGCGGGTGGACCGCGCCGGGCGGCTGCTGTTCGCCGAGCAGAATTTCGACAACGGCGAGCGGCACGGGCCACCCCGGTTGTTTCACTTCACCGTCGGGGGAGGCTGAAGAACCTGGGCACCCCGTTGTCCGGGGTCTCAATGCAGGCGGGATGCGCCGTGGCGGTACAGGCGGGTGATGCCGGGGTCGTTGAAGGCGCCTTCGAGGTGGTCGCGGATCTGGGTGTTGTCGGTGAGGGTGAGGGCGTGGTGTGCCAGCTCCTCGGCCCGGGACAGGGGCACCTGGCGGAGCATGGCCTTGACCCGCAACAGGCTGGTGGCGCTCATCGACAGCACCCGGTAGCCGAGCCCCACCAGCAGCAGGGCGGAGAGGGGGTCTCCGGCCATTTCGCCGCAGATGCTCAGGGGGCAGCCGGCGGCGTCGGCGTCGACGACGATCTGGCGCAGGGCCTGGAGCAGGGCCGGGTGGTAGGTGTGGTAGAGGTCGGCAACCCGGGGGTTGTTGCGATCCACCGCCAGCAGGTACTGGGTGAGGTCGTTGGAGCCCACCGACAGGAAGTCCACCCGGCGGGCGATCTCCGCCACCTGGTAGACCGCCGCGGGCACCTCGATCATGGCGCCGATCAGCGGGCGGTGGAGCCTGTAGCCCTCCTCCTCGGTGAGTTCGTCGTAGACCCGGTAGACCAGTTCGAGGGCGGACTCCAGCTCGGGGATGTTGGAGATCATCGGCAGCAGGATGCGCAGGTTCTCGTAGCCCTCGCTGGCGCGCATGATGGCGCGCAGCTGCACCAGGAAGATCTCCGGGTGGTCGAGGCTGATGCGGATGCCGCGCCAGCCGAGGAAGGGGTTGGCCTCCTCGATGGGGAAGTAGGGCAGGGCCTTGTCGCCGCCGATGTCGAGGGTGCGCATGGTCACCGGGCGGGGGGCGAACATCTCGATCTGCTCCCGGTAGATCTTGCGCTGCTCGTCCTCGGAGGGAAAGCGCTCCTGCATGAAGAAGGGGATCTCGGTGCGGTACAGGCCGACACCCTCGGCCCCCCGGTCGAGGGACAGCAGGCTGTCGATGCGCAGCCCGGTGTTGACCCAGAGGGCGATGTGATGATCGTCGGCGGTGACGCTCGGCTCGTCCCGCAGGCGCTCCAGATCCTCGGCGAGGATCTTCTCCTCCTGCCGCTGGGCCTGGTAGGAGCGCAGCACCTCGGGGTTGGGGTTGGCGATGATGATGCCCTGGTGGCCGTCGACGATGATGGGGCCGCCCTCCAGTTCCCGCCATGGCAGGTCGATGGCGCCCATCACCGTGGGGATGCCCATGGCGCGCCCGAGGATCGCCAGGTGGGAGTTGCGGGAGCCCTTGGCGGAGACCATGCCGACGACCTTCTCGACGCTGACGTCGGCGAGGTTGGGGGCCGCCAGCTCCTCGCCGATGAGGATGGTGTCGGGGGGATATTCCTTGTTCTCGACCTGGGACTGCTGCAGGTAACCCAGCACCCGCCGCCCCAGGTCGCGGACATCTGTGGCCCGTTCCCGCAGGTACGGGTCCTCCATGGAGCTGAAGTTGCGGATGTGTTCGATGATCACCTCGCTCCAGGCGGTCTGGGCGGACAGCCCGGCCTTGATGAGGATGGTGACCTCGCCCCCCAGGGATTTGTCGTCGAGCATGCTGACGTAGACGTCGAACAGCGCCCGCTCCTCGAGATTGAGGCGGTCGGAGAGGTCGGCGTGCACCGCCCGCAGGTCCTGTTTGGTCTGCTCCAGGGCCTTGGTGAACAGCGCCAGCTCGTGGTCGATGTCCGCCGCCGGGCGGTGGGGCACGGCGTAGAGGTCGGCGGGGGAGGTGACCACCACGGCGGTGCCGATGCTGATGCCGGGCACGCTCGCCACCCCGCGAAACACCCGCTGGTCGCCGTTCTGGGCATGATCCGGCGACAGCTGGCGGACCAGCTGGCCGGTGGCGCTGGCGTGGGCGATGACCCCGGCGAGCTGGGCGGACACCGTGACCAGGAAGGCCTCCTCGCTCTGGTCGAAGCGGCGCTGCTCGGCCTGCTGCACCACCAGCACCCCCAGCACCTTGCGGTGGTGGATCACCGGCGCGCCGAGAAAGGAGCGGAAGCGCTCCTCGCCGCTCTCGGGGAAGTAGGCGAAGTTGGGGTGGGATTCGGCGTCATCGAGGTTGATGGGCTCGGCCTTGGCGGCGACAAGGCCCACCAGACCCTCCCCGGCGGCGAGGCGGATATTGCCCACCGCCTCGGGGTAGAGTCCCTCGGTGGCGGCCAGCACGTACTTGTCGCTCACCGGGTCGTGCAGGTAGATGGAGCACACCCCGGTATCGGTGGTCTTGCGCACCCGCTTGACGATGATGCCCAGCACCGAGGCGAAGTCCCGGGCGGAGTTCACCTCCTGGACGATGCCGCGCAGGGAGTCGAGCATGTTCATGGGGCGATTCCGCCGAGGTTGCGTTCGATTTCAGTATGAACGCAGGCCAGCTCCTTGAGGGCGCGGCGGTAGACCTCGCGCTTGAAATCGACGATCTGGCTCACCGGGAACCAGTAGTTGACCCAGCGCCAGCTGTCGAATTCGGGTTTGTCGCCCTGGTCGAAGCGGATGTTCCCCGGGTCGCCGGTGAGGCGCAACAGGAACCACTTCTGCTTCTGGCCGATGCAGACCGGGTGGGAGTTGCGCCGCACGTAGCGCTTGGGTAGCCGGTAGCGGAGCCAGCCGCGGGTCTGCGCCAGCAGTTCGACGTCGTCCCGCGCCAGGCCGATCTCCTCGAAAAGCTCGCGGAACAGGGCATCTTCCGGGGTTTCACCGCGATTGATGCCGCCCTGGGGGAATTGCCAGGCATCCTGGCCGGCGCGCTTGGCCCACAACAGCTGGCCGGCGCCATCGCACAGGACGATACCTACGTTTGGTCGAAAACCCTCTTTATCAATCACTTAGGTGCCCACCCCGCCATCTACCGAGGTATTGTTCCACAATACCTCGCAATCCAGCAATGCGCTTGATTGTGGAAAAACCGGGGAGTGGGTATCCTCCCGATCCCCTTTTTTCGCGGACGATTCCCCCCGATGGCGCTGGCAATTTTCGACCTGGACAACACCCTGATCGCCGGGGACAGCGACCACGGCTGGGGGGAGTTCCTGGCCAGTCGCGGCAAGGTGGACGCCGCCAACTACCGGGCCATGAACGAGAAGTTCTACCGGGATTACCAGCAGGGCCGCCTCGATATCCACGAGTACCTGGCCTTCGCCCTCGAGCCCCTGGCGCGCCTGCCCCGGGAGGAACTGGTGGCCCTGCACCGGGAGTTCATGGTGGCGGTGATCGAGCCCCTGTGGCTGCCCCGGGCGGTCCAGCTGGTCCAGCATCACCGCGAGCGCGGCGACCGGCTGATGGTGATCACCTCCACCAACCGCTTCATCGCCGAGCCCATCTGTCACAGGCTGGGCATCCGCGACCTGCTGGCCACCGAGCTGGCGATGGCCGATGGCCGTTACACCGGCGCCGTGGACGGCGTGCCCACCTACCGGGATGGCAAGGTGACCCGCCTCCGGGCCTGGCTCGATGTCGAGGGGGAGAGCCTCGCCGGGAGCTATTTCTACAGCGACTCCCTCAACGACCTGCCCCTCCTCGAGGTAGTCGATCACCCGGTTGCGGTGGACCCGGACGAGCGCCTCGCCGCCATTGCCGCGGAGCGGGGCTGGCCGGTAATCAGCCTGCGGGATTGATGGACTGGACGATGACTGGCCTTTCGTCACCGACACCCGTCACCCGCCCCGGCTCGCTGGCTTGTGGCGGCTTTCTGGTGCACCATGCCCCCTGTTTCCCGCCCCGCTCCCGCTCCGGTAACACGCCATGGCTCTGACGTACCCGCAAATCGATCCCGTGGCCATCGCCATCGGCCCCCTCACGGTGCATTGGTATGGCCTTATGTACCTGCTGGGCTTCGGTGGTGCCTGGCTTCTCGCCCTCCGCCGCAGCGACCGCCCCTGGTCGCCGGTGCGCCGCCCCCGGGTGGAGAGCCTGGTGGTTTACGCCGCCTTCGGGGTGATCGTCGGGGGTCGTTGTGGTTACGTGCTTTTTTACAACTTCGAGCGCTGGCTCGCCGATCCCCTCTGGCTGTTGCGGCTTTGGGAGGGGGGCATGTCGTTCCACGGCGGGTTGATCGGGGTGATCCTCGCCCTGTGGTTGTTCGCCCGCGGCAGTGGCCAGCCGCTGCTGGCCATCAGCGATTTCGTCGCGCCACTGGTGCCCATCGGCCTCGGCCTCGGGCGCATCGGCAACTTCATCGGCCAGGAGCTCTGGGGGCGGCCCACGGATTCCGTGTTCGGCATGGTCTTCCCCCGGGATCCGGACCAGCTCGCCCGCCACCCGTCACAGCTGTACCAGGCGGCCCTGGAGGGGCTTGTGCTGTTTCTCATTCTCTTCCTCTACAGCCGCAAGCCGCGGCCGGTGGGTGTGGTCAGCGGCCTGTTCCTGCTGCTTTACGGGCTCGCCCGCTTCGCGGTGGAGTTCGTGCGGGAGCCGGACACCCACATCGGCTTCGATCTCCTCGGCTGGATGACCCGCGGCCAGGTGCTCAGCCTGCCGATGATGGTGGCGGGCGTCGCCCTGCTGGTTTGGGGCTTCACCCGCAAGCAGTACGTCGGTGCGGATAAGGTGTCGCCATGAAGCAATACCTCGATCTGCTCGCCCGGGTGCGCCACCAGGGTATCCAGAAGGGCGACCGCACCGGCACCGGCACCCTCAGTGTGTTCGGCCACCAGATGCGCTTCGATCTGGCGGAGGGGTTTCCCCTGGTGACCACCAAGAAGGTCCATCTCAAGTCCATCATCCATGAACTGCTGTGGTTCCTCCGGGGCGACACCAACATCGCCTATCTGAAGGAGCACGGCGTCACCATCTGGGACGAGTGGGCGACGGCAGCGGGGGAGCTCGGGCCGGTGTACGGCCACCAGTGGCGTTCCTGGGCCTGCCCGGACGGCTCCACCCTCGACCAGATCAGCGAGGTGGTGGCCCAGATCCGCGCCCGGCCCAACTCTCGCCGGCTGATCGTCAGCGCCTGGAACCCGGCCGACCTGCCCGACGAGAGCCTGCCCCCCGCCGAGAACGCCGCCCGGGGCAAGATGGCCCTCGCCCCCTGCCATGCGCTGTTCCAGTTCTACGTGGCGGACGGGCGCCTGTCCTGCCAGCTCTACCAGCGCAGCGCCGACATCTTCCTCGGGGTACCCTTCAACATCGCCTCCTACGCCCTGCTGACCCTGATGATCGCCCAGGTCGCCGGCCTGCGCCCCGGCGACTTCGTCCACACCCTGGGGGATGCCCACCTCTACCTCAACCATCTGGATCAGGCGGACCAACAGCTCGCCCGGCAGCCGTTCCCGCTGCCGGGGATGCGCCTGAACCCGGCGGTGAGCGACCTGTTCGCCTTCCGCTACGAGGATTTCGAGCTGGTGGACTACCGCTGCCACGCCGCGATCCGCGCCCCCATCGCGGTCTGATCCGTGCGCATCGCCCTGATTGCCGCCGTGGCGGCCAACGGCGTCATCGGCAGCGACAACCGCCTGCCCTGGCATCTGCCGGAGGATCTCCGGGAGTTCAAGCGCGTCACCCTCGGCAAGCCGGTGATCATGGGGCGCAAGACCTTCGAATCCATCGGTCGCCCCCTGCCGGGGAGAACCAATATCGTCCTCAGTCGCCAGCCCGGCTGGCGAGCGGAGGGGGTTCTGGTGGCGGCGGATCTGGCGTCCGCCCTGGACCTGGCCCGGGGCGTTGCCGCCGACGGCGAGGTGATGGTGATCGGCGGCGAGCAGATCTATCGCCAGGCGCTGCCCCTCGCCGAGCGTCTGTACCTGACCTTCGTCGACCTCGCCGTGGCGGGGGATGCACGCTTTCCCGAGCTCGACAGCACCCAGTGGCGGGAGCTCTCCCGCGCCGAATCCCGTTCAGAGAAGGACGGCATCCCTTTCGCTTTTGCGGTTTGGGAGCGGGTGCGGGGCTGATTCTGTTACTGAAGGTAACAGCTCCCGGCGACCCGCGCCGTCAAAATGGCGAATTTTGATCGTTCGTTGAATTCTCGATTTTCGCGGGGTCATAATTCGCCACCTGACTAATCCTAGGTTAGTGTCTTGCCGTGCTGTACCGGCGGCGATCCATAACAGTTTTTCCAAACCGCGTGATACCCAAACTGAGGGAATTATGAAAAATCATCGACTCAAAGTGATGGCGATGTCCGCAGTGCTGTCGACCGGGGTGCTCGCTGCCGCGCTGCACGCCCAGGAAGCGGACACCGTTTTGCAGGCCGGCGCCCAGAAAGTGGAGCAGGCCAAGGCGTCCCAGGCCCGCGTCGACAACGTTGCCGATCAGACCTACGACATTCTTCAGCAGTTCAAGACTGTCAACAAGCAGATCGAGGGCCTGAAGGTCTACAACGCCCAGCTCGACCGGCAGATCGCCAACCAGACCCAGACCATGGCCGACCTGCAGGAATCCATCGAGAACGCCACCGTCATGGAGCGGCAGATCATGCCGCTGACCCTGAAGATGGTCGAGGCCCTGGAGCAGTTCGTCGAACTCGACCTGCCCTTCAACAAGCAGGCCCGCCTCGAGGCCATCGGCAAGGTGCGCGACAACCTCGACAGCTCCCGTTTCAGCGCCGCCGAGAAGTTCCGCCAGGTGCTCGAACTGTACGACATCGAAAGCCAGTACAGCCGCACCATCGACCAGTTCGAGGGCATGATCGACCAGGACGGCCAGCAGCGTCAGGTCACCTTCTTCCGGGTAGGCCGCATCGCCCTGATGTACCAGACCCCCGACCAGGACGAAACCGGTGTATGGGATGCCGACACCCAAAGCTGGCAAGTCGCCAACGAATTCCGTTCCGACGTGAGCAAGGGCATCCGCATCGCCAAGAAGCAGGCCGCCATCGACATTCTCAATCTCCCGATTCCCGCGCCGGAGGCAGCACAATGAAAATGACCTTCCGTAAACGTTGTTTGGCCATCGTCGCCGGCGGCCTTCTGGCCGCGACCCCGGTGCTTGCCGCCGACAAAGCCGCTTCCGTCGACGAGCTGCTGAAGCTGATCAATAGCGCCAGGGTTAGCGAGTCCCAGGAGCACAAGCAGCGCGAAGCCGAGTTCCTGCGCTCCAAGCAGGATCAGCAGCGCCTGCTGGAGCAGGCCAAGGCGACCCGCAGTGCCGAGGAAGGCCGCAGCGTCCAGCTGGAACAGGCCTTCGCCGACAACGACCTGAAGATCGAAGCCCTGCGCGGCCAGCTCAACGAGCGCCTCGGCTCCCTGAAGGAACTGTTCGGTCACCTGACCTCCACCGCCGGCGACGTCCGCGCCAACATCAACCAGTCCATCATCACTGCCCAGTACCCGGATCGCGGCGCGTTCCTGGATGAGCTGATCAGCAAGATGAGCAGCGACACCCGCCTGCCGCGCCTCGAGGAAATCGAGCAGCTTTGGGCGGAGATGAGCCGCGAGATGGTCGAGAGCGGCAAGGTGGTCAAGTTCCCCGCCACCGTGGTCAAGGCCGATGGCGAGCAGGCCCAGCAGGACGTCGTCCGGATCGGTGTATTCAACCTGGTGTCCGATGGCGCCTATCTGGATTTCAACGCCAAGACCGGTGTGATTTCCGAGCTTCCCCGTCAGCCCGCGGGCCACACCGGCGGCGCAGCTGACCTGCAGGGTGCCACCGAGGGCTTCACCGAAGTGGGTATCGACCCCTCCGGCCCCAGCGGCGGCAACCTGCTGAAGGCACTGATCGACACCCCAACCCTGGTTGAGAAGTGGCACCAGGGCGGCCTGGTGGGCTACATCATCACCGGCATCGGCGTCTTCGCCTTGATCCTCGCCCTGTGGCGCCTGGTGGTGTTGAGCGGTGTCTCCGCACGGGTCAACGCGCAGCTGAAGAACCCCAAGGATCCGAAGGACAACAACCCCCTCGGCCGTATCCTCAAGGTCGCCAAGGACAACCCCAACCTGGATGCCGAGACCCTGGAGCTCAAGCTCAATGAAGCCGTGCTGAAGGAAGGCCCCGCCATCGAGGCAGGCCTCAATCTGCTGAAGATCATCGCCATGGTGGGACCGCTTCTGGGTCTGCTCGGTACCGTGACCGGTATGATCGTGACTTTCCAGCAGATCACCATCTTCGGTGCCGGCGATCCCAAGGCCATGGCTGGCGGTATCTCCCAGGCGCTGGTCACCACCGTGCAGGGTCTGTGCGTCGCCATCCCCGTAGTGCTGCTCCACACCCTGGTCAACGGTCAGGCCCAGCGGGTTCTGCATGTTCTCGAAGAGCAGAGCGCCGGCATCATCGCGGAGAACGCGGAGGGCTAAGCCATGTATGCACTATTTGATGCGTGGCAAGGTGTTCGGGATTTCATGGATCAAGGTGGCGTAGTTCTCTACGCCATCGCCATCCTCATCTTCGTCATGTGGACCTTCATTTTTGAACGCATCTGGTACTTCAAGACCGCCCTCAACCGCGATCTGGACAGTGCCCTTGCCACCTGGGAGGCCCGCGGAGAGCGCAAGTCCAAGCGCGCCCACCAGGTGCGGGAGGCCTTGATTTCCCGGGTCAGCGAGCAGATCGACCAGTTCATGCCGTTGATCAAGACCATGGTCACCCTGGCCCCACTGTTCGGTCTGTTGGGCACGGTAACGGGCATGATCTCGGTGTTCGAGATCATGGCGATCACCGGTGGTGGCGATGCCAAATCAATGTCGGCCGGTGTGTCGAAGGCGACGATTCCGACCATGTCGGGCATGGTCGCGGCGATCTCCGGGGTCTTTGGCTACACTTATCTCGAGCGGGTTTCCAACCGGGAAAAGCAGCTGCTTGAAGACCACCTGACCATGGATCACTGACCTCGATCAGGGCGCTCAGACGGGAATTAACTATGCGCAAATTGCGACGCAAGAACCAAGACCAGGCACAGGCCATTGACCTGACACCGATGCTCGATGTGGTCTTCATCATGCTGATCTTCTTCATCGTCACCGCCTCCTTCATCAAGGTGCCGGGTGTCGAAGTCGCCAAGACGGAGGCCATCAGCGGCACCAGCCGCAAGGCGGCGATCCTGGTCGCCATCAATGCCAACAATGAAATCTGGATGGACAAGAATCTGGTGGAACCCGACGCGGTCAAGTTGCAGCTGATCCGGCTGTTTACCGAGAACCCGAAAGGGGGTCTTGTCATCCAGGCCGACAACAATGCCAACGTCGCCACCGTGGGTCTTGTTGCCGATACGGCGATTGAAATCGGTCTGACCGATATCGCCGTGTCAACGCTGACGGAGTAAAACGCCATGAATGTTGTTTCCAGAATCGGTTTTTCATTCATCCCCGGCGTCGTCATCACCTTCCTCTTGCTGGTGCTGATGTTTACCCTCGTGGTGACCGGCAATCAGAAGCTGGACGAACAGCCGGCCCGCAAGATCGCCGACATTTTCCAGCCCGAGCGGGAAGTGGAGGAGAACGTCAAGGAGTCCAAGGTCGAGAAGCCCGAGGACCCCGAGACGCCGCCCCCCGATGTCCCCCGGGCCCAGGAGAAGTTCGATGTGCCGGAGAACGCCATCAGCATGGCGGCCCCGCGCCTTGACAATGCCTTGAACGTGGGCCTCGGTGATTTTGTGTCCGATACGGATTACATCCCGGTGTATGTGCCCCAACCCCAGTATCCGCGGCGCGCCCAGTCCCGGGGTGTCAGTGGCTACGCGGTCGTCGAGGTGACCATCACCACCACCGGTGCCGTGCGCGATCCCCGCATGATCGAGGAACACCCCACCGGTTACGGGTTCGGCGCCGCCGCCGTCAGGGCAGCGGAAAAGCTCAAGTACAACCCGCGGGTGGTATCCGGTGTTCCCCAGGAAGTTCCCGGCGTGCTGTACAAGTTTTCCTTCGTGATCGAATAGCGAAACCTGCCGGACTAACCAGAGCAAGTTGACTTAAACAGGGTTTGGATATGCAAGTTGGTGCCCTAGACAGAAAATGGCTGCTCCGCTCCGTTGCCGCCCTGGTACTGCCCCTCGCCGTGGCGATGGGCGCCCAGGGTCAGGAGCAGGAGCGCAAGTACGATGATGTGAAGACCAAGCAGCGGCAGGCGGTTGGTCAGCAGTGTGGCAAGGCCCTCGAGGGGGTCCAGGCTTTGACCGAGGCGGAATCCTGGGCCCAGGCCCAGAGCGCCCTGCAGGGTGCCAGTGGTGCCTGCAAGACCAGCTACGAAAAATCCCAGGTGTACAATTTCCTGGGCTACGTGCTGTATTCCCAGGACAAGTACAAGGAAGCGGTGCAGGCCTACACCAACATGATCCGGGAGCCGGAGGCGGACCAGCAGCAGGTGATCAACACCCGCTACACCGTCGCCCAGCTCTATCTGATCCTGGAGGACTACCCTGCGGCGATCCGCGAGCTGGAAGCCTGGATGAAGGTATCCCCCACGGTCAACGCCGATGCCAAGGTGCTGCTCGCCCAGGCCTACTACCAGACCAACCGCAAGAACGATGCCCTGCGTCTGGTGGAAGAGGCGATCCGCGAGCAGGAGTCCAAGGGCGTATTGCCCAAGGAAGGCTGGTGGAGCCTGCAGCGGGTGCTCTACTACGAGAAGGACGACTACAAGCGTGTCGTCGACATTCTCAAGAAGCTGATCAAGCACTACCCGTCCTTCAGCTACTGGCGGCAGCTGGGTGGCATGTACGGCGAGCTCAATCAGGAGATCAACCAGCTGGTGGCCACGGAAGTGACCTACCTGGCGGGTGATCTGGATGAGGAGCGTCAGCTGGTCAGCCTCGCCTACATGTACATGGGCGCCGGTGCACCTTATATGGGCGCGCGGATCATCGAGAAGGGCATGAAGGAGGGCAAGATCAAGCGCACCGGGGAAAATCTCGAAGTGCTGGGTCTGGCCTACCAGCAGGGCAACGATTCCAAGAAGGCCCTGCCTGTTCTGGAAGAGGCTGCCAAGGCCGCCGGCAAGGGCAGCCTCTATGCCCGTCTGTCCGGTGTCTATCTCGACCTCGACGAGAACGAGAAGTCCGTCGCCGCGGCCCGCAATGCCATCAGCCGTGGCGGCGTCGATCGCATCGACATCACCTACATGAACCTGGGTAACGCGCTGATCAACCTGCACTGCTACGACGATGCCATCAAGGCATTCCGCCAGGCGGCGAACAGCGAGCGCAGCGCCAAGTACGCCCGGCAGTGGATCGAGTTCGCCGAGAAGGAGGGCGAGCGGCGCGGCAAGTTGATTGAAAGCGGCGCCAAGATCCAGGGCTGCAAGAAGGTCTGATAGTCCCGCCTCAAGCACCACAAAAAAGCCGCCCCGAGGGGCGGCTTTTTTGTGGCTGAGCCTTTGGTCGCTGTCAGGGCAGCAGGTCCAGATTTCGCACCGCGCCCTTGTCGGCGCTGGTGGCCAGCATCGCGTAGGCCTTGAGGGCAGCGGACACCCGGCGGGGACGCTTTTCCGCCGGCAGCCAGCCGAGGCTGTCCTGCTCCCGCCGGCGGGCGCCGAGGGTGACTTCGTCGACCATCAGCTCGATGGAGCGGCGGGGGATGTCGATGTGTATGGCATCACCGTCCCGCACCAGCCCGATGGGGCCGCCGGCGGCGGCTTCCGGGGAGACGTGGCCGATGGAGAGCCCGGACGTGCCACCGGAAAACCGCCCATCGGTGATCAGCGCGCAGGCCTTGCCGAGGCCCTTGGATTTCAGGTAGCTAGTGGGATAGAGCATCTCCTGCATCCCCGGTCCGCCCCGGGGGCCCTCGTAGCGGATCACCACCACCGCGCCGGGCTTGACCCGGTCGTTGAGAATGTCGTCCACCGCTGCCTCCTGGCTTTCGCACACGTGGGCGGTGCCCTTGAATACCAGCACGGAGTCATCCACTCCGGAGGTTTTGACCACGCAGCCATCGGGGGCAATGTTGCCGTACAGCACCGCGAGGCCGCCTTCCTGGCTGTAGGCGTGCTCGATGGCGCGGATACAGCCGTTCTCCCGGTCGGTATCGAGGCTCGGCCAGCGGGTATCCTGGCTGAACGCCACCTGGGTGGGAATGCCGGCGGGACCGGCCTTGTAGAAGTGGCTGACGGCGTCGGACGGGGCGCGGGCCAGATCCCAGGTGTCGAGGGCATCCCGCAGGGTGGCGGAGTGGACCGTGGGCAGGTCCACGTGGAGCAGCCCGGCGCGGTCCAGCTCGCCGAGGATCCCCATCACGCCGCCGGCGCGGTGGACATCCTCGATATGGTAGTTCGGTGTGTTCGGCGCCACCTTGCACAGTTGGGGCACCTTGCGGGACAGCCGGTCGATATCCGCCATGGTGAAATCCACCTGGGCTTCCTGGGCAGCCGCCAGCAGGTGGAGGATGGTGTTGGTGGAGCCTCCCATGGCGATATCCATGGCCATGGCATTCTCGAAGGCCTCGAAGGTGGCGATGGAGCGGGGCAACACCGAGTAATCGTCCTGCTCGTAGTGGCGCTTGGCCAGCTCGACCACCAGTTGGCCGGCCCGCTGGAACAGCGCCTTGCGATCGGCGTGGGTGGCCACCACGGTGCCATTGCCGGGGAGCGACAGGCCGAGGGCCTCGGTGAGACAGTTCATCGAGTTGGCGGTGAACATGCCCGAGCAGGAGCCGCAGGTGGGGCAGGCGGAGCGCTCGTACTCCTCCGCCATCTCGTCGCTCACGGTCGGGTCCGCCGCCACCACCATGGCGTCGATCAGGTCGAGCTTGTGGTCCGCCAGCTTCGTCTTGCCGGCCTCCATCGGGCCGCCGGAGACGAATACCACGGGAATGTTTAGCCGCATCGCCGCCATCAGCATCCCGGGGGTGATCTTGTCGCAGTTGGAAATGCACACCAGGGCGTCGGCGCAGTGGGCGTTGACCATGTACTCCACCGAGTCGGCGATGATGTCCCGGGAGGGCAGCGAGTAGAGCATGCCGTCGTGACCCATGGCGATGCCGTCATCCACCGCGATGGTATTGAATTCGCGACCCACGCCGCCGGCCTTGGCGATCTCCTCGGCCACCAGCTGGCCGAGGTCCTTGAGGTGCACGTGCCCCGGCACGAACTGGGTGAAGGAGTTGGCGATGGCGATGATGGGCTTGTGGAAATCCTCGTCCTTGAGGCCCGTGGCGCGCCACAGGGCGCGGGCGCCGGCCATGTTGCGGCCCTTGGTGGAGGTGTGGGAGCGGTAGGTAGGCATGGCGGATCCTGGTGTCTTCGGTCAGTATCAGGGCGCCAAGGATAGCAGAGGACGGGGCCCATGGAGAGCCCGGGGGGCTGGGCGGCGGGCTGACCCAGGTCAACATGCGGGGGGGCCTGTGGGTCCACAATCACGGTTCTTCAGGACCCCTGGGCCCCGGGATCGCTGTCCTGTCCCTCACTGGGGGTCCGGGAATTCAAACACTTCGCTTGGCGGGGAGTCTGCCCTATGAACACTTTTCCACACCAGTATCGTGTCACCACGCGGGGCGGCCCCGATGGGCCTCTCGCCAACAGCAGCGACGCCGGTGCCGAGCTGGCTTCGGCGCCGCCGGTCCAGTTTGGCGGCGAACCCGGGTTCTGGAGTCCGGAACATCTGCTCACCGCCGCCCTGTCGGGCTGCATGGTACTCACCTTTCGCGCCGTGGCGGCGGCCATGGGGCTGCCGTGGCGGGATATCCATTGCGAGGCGGAAGGGACCCTGGACAGGGTCGAGCGCCGCATGCTGTTCACCCGTTTCGACGTGCGCGTCACCCTCGGGGTCGCGCCGGGTGTGGATCATGCCCGCGCCCTCGCGGCCCTCGACAAGGCCAAGGCCAACTGCCTGGTGAGCAACAGCCTCGGGGCGGAGATCGCGCTGCACGCGACGGTGGTAGACCGGGACTGATGGCGGCGCGCCATTGCAGGGCCGGGACAGGTTGGGCATAGTTACCGCTTTGCGAACGATGACCCAGCGATGACCGATTACCTGATAGCCCCTTCCATCCTTTCCGCCAACTTTGCCCGGCTGGGGGACGAGGTGGACGCGGTGCTTGCCGCCGGGGCCGATATTGTCCACTTCGACGTGATGGACAATCACTACGTGCCCAACCTGACCATCGGTCCGATGGTGTGCAAGGCGCTCCGCGATCACGGCGTGACCGCCCCCATCGATGTTCACCTCATGGTGGAGCCGGTGGATGACATGATCCGCATGTTCGCCGATGCCGGCGCCAGCTGGATCACCTTCCATCCCGAGGCATCCCGCCATGTGGATCGCTCCCTGCAGTTGATCCGTGATCTGGGCTGCAAGGCGGGGCTGGTGCTCAATCCCGCCACCGGGCTCGATTGCATCGATTATGTGATGGACAAGCTCGACGTGCTGCTTCTCATGTCGGTAAACCCGGGTTTCGGCGGCCAGAAGTTCATTCCGGCCACCCTGCGCAAGCTGCGGGAGGCGCGGGCCAGGATCGACGCTGCCGGGTTGGCCGTTCGCCTTGAAATCGACGGTGGCGTCACCGCCGCCAATATCGGCGAGATCGCCGCCGCCGGTGCCGATACCTTCGTCGCCGGCTCCGCTATCTTTGGCGCGGGCGATTACCGCCAGGTGATCGCCGCCATGCGCGCCGCCTTGGCGGGGCAGGGCGGGTAGGGTTCGGGTTTTATTGGCGCCGGGAATCCACTAGAATGGCGCCGTTCCCCGGAGTTTCCCAATCATGACAGCAATCCAGCTGAATTCGATCTTTCATGCCTGCAACCGTTGGCGATGGTGCCACCGGTAATCCCCCCTGTCCCTCGGGGCAGCCCCGCGCCACTCCAAAATACGCAAGGCATGACCATGAATTCACAACAGTTTGCTGCACTGGCGGCCGGTCGGGACGGCCGTGTCGCCATCACCCGGGAAATCCTCGCCGATCTTGAAACGCCGGTAAGCACCTATCTCAAGCTCGCCCGCGGCCCTTATTCCTACCTGTTCGAGTCCGTTCAGGGCGGTGAAAAGTGGGGCCGCTACTCGATGATCGGCCTGCCGTGCCGCACGGTGCTGAGGGTTCGCGGGTTTGACGTCAGCATCGAAACCGACGGTACCCTGGTGGAATCCCTGCGCTGCGAGGATCCGCTGGCCTTCATCGAGGACTTCCAGAAGCGTTTCAACAACATCGAATTGCCCGACCTGCCCCGTTTCAGCGGCGGGCTGGTGGGGTATTTTGGCTATGACACGGTGCGCTACGTCGAGCCCCGCCTGCGGGACAGCACCCCTCCGGACGAACTCGGGGTGCCGGATATCCTCCTGATGGTGTCCGACGAGGTGGTGGTTTTCGACAACCTGGCGGGTAAGATCATCCTGGTGGTGCATGCCGACGCCGGCGACCCCGACGCCTTGGCCCAGGCCCAGACACGGCTCGACGAAATCGAGGCCCGGCTGCACCGCGCCACGCCGGATCTGCCCCCCATTCAACTCGGGGGGGGTGGCGTTGCCGAGAGCGCCTTTGTCTCCAGCATGGGCCAGGCCGGGTACGAAGCCGCCGTGGAGCGCATCAAGGCCTACACCCAGGCGGGCGACGTCATGCAGGTGGTGCCCTCCCAGCGGCTGACGTTGCCGTTTCCCGCGGAGGCCATCAACCTCTACCGGGCGCTGCGCAACCTCAACCCTTCGCCGTACCTGTTCTTTCTCGATCTCGGCGATTTCCACATCGCCGGCTCATCGCCGGAGATCCTCGCCCACCTCGAGCAGGGTGAGGTGACGGTGCGCCCCATCGCCGGGACCCGTCGCCGCGGCCACACCGAGGAGGAGGACCTGGCGATGGAGCGCGAGATGCTGGCCGATCCCAAGGAGATCGCCGAGCACCTGATGCTCATCGACCTGGGCCGCAACGATGTGGGCCGGGTGTCCCGCATCGGCTCGGTCAAGGTGACGGAAAAGATGGTGGTGGAGCGCTTTTCCCACGTGATGCACATCACCTCCAACGTCACCGGCCAGGTGCGCCCCGGGGTCAGCCCCATCGATGTGCTGCGCGCCACCCTGCCCGCCGGGACCCTGAGTGGCGCTCCCAAGATTCGCGCCATGGAGATCATCGATGAGCTGGAGCCGGTCAAGCGCGGTGTCTACGGCGGCGCCGTGGGCTACATTGGCTGGAACGGCAACATGGACACCGCCATCGCCATCCGCACCGCCGTGATCAAGGACGGCAAGCTCCACGTCCAGGCCGGCGGCGGGATCGTGGCGGATAGCGTGCCAGCCCTCGAATGGAAGGAAACCATGAACAAGGCCAGGGCCATTTTCCGCGCGGCGGCGATGGTGCTGCCCGGTGACCGGGTTGGGGAGGTGGCACCGTGATCCTGATGATCGACAACTACGATTCCTTCACCTACAACGTGGTGCAATACCTGGGGGAGCTGGGTGCGGATGTGCGGGTGTACCGCAACGACGAACTGACCCTCGACCAGATCGAAACCCTGGCGCCGGAGAAAATCGTCATCTCCCCCGGCCCCTGCACCCCGAGCGAGGCGGGCATCTCGGTGGCGGCCATCCAGCACTTTGCCGGGCGCATCCCCCTGCTGGGCATCTGCCTCGGCCACCAGAGCATCGGCCAGGCCCTTGGTGGCAAGGTGGTCCGCGCCCGCCAGGTGATGCACGGCAAGACCTCGGCGATCTTCCACGCCAATAGGGGCGTCTTCCGGGGGCTTGCCAATCCCTTTGAAGCGACCCGCTACCACTCCCTCATCATCGAGAGGGAGAGCCTCCCGGACTGCCTTGAAGTCACCGCCTGGACCCAGACCCAGGACGGCGCGGTGGACGAGATCATGGGGGTGCGCCACCGTGAGTTTGCGGTGGAGGGTGTTCAGTTCCATCCCGAATCCATACTCACCCAGCAGGGGCACGACCTGTTGGCCAATTTCCTGAACGGTTGAGGAGCGCCATGGACATTCAACAGGCCATCGCCAGGGTGGTGGAGCGGGGGGATCTCGGCCAGGACGAGATGGTTGGCGTGGTGCGCCAGATCATGACCGGTGGCGCAACGCCGGCGCAGATCGCCGGCTTTCTGGTGGCGTTGCGGATGAAGGGCGAGACCGTCGACGAGATCGCCGGGGCGGTGATCGTGATGCGCGAGCTGGCCGCCGGGGTGAAGGTCGAGGGCAGCCACCTGGTGGATATCGTCGGCACCGGTGGCGACGGCGCCAATATCTTCAATGTCTCCACCGCCAGCAGCCTGGTGGTGGCGGTGACCGGGGCGAAAGTGGTCAAGCACGGCAACCGCTCCCTGAGCAGCAAAAGCGGCAGTGCCGACCTGCTGGAGGCGGCGGGTGTGCGCCTTGGGATCACCCCCGAGCAGGTTGCCCGCTGTGTGCGCGACGTCAATGTCGGGTTCATGTTCGCTCCCGCCCACCACAGCGCCATGAAGTACGCCGGCCCGCCCCGCAAGGAGCTGGGCATCCGCACCCTGTTCAACATCCTCGGGCCGATGACCAATCCGGCGGGAGTCAAGCGCCAGCTGTCCGGCGTCTATGACCGCGCCCTGTGCCGCCCGGTGGCGGAAGTGCTCAAGCGTCTTGGCAGCGAGCACGTGATGGTGGTGCACAGCGACGACGGCCTCGACGAGATCAGCATAGCGGTCCCCACCTGGGTGGTGGAGCTGAAGAATGGCGCCATCGCCGAGTACCGCATTCAGCCGGAGGACTTCGGCATGGAACGGCAATCCCTCGACGGCCTGCGGGTGGAGGGCGCGGCGGATTCACTCGCCCTCGTCAAGGATGCCCTCGGCAAGCGCAAGACCCCCGAAGGGCGCAAGGCGGCCGACATGGTGGCCCTCAATGCCGGTGCCGCGATCCATGTCTCCGGCGTGGCGAGCGATCTGGCCGAGGGGGTCGCCATGGCCCAGGACGCCATCGCCAGTGGCATGGCCCTGGAAAAACTCCACGAACTGGCCATGTTCACCGATTGTTTGGGAGACCTGGAATGAGCCACACCCCCACCATCCTGCGCCGCATCCTCGACCGCAAGGCCGAAGAGGTGGTGGAAGCCAGCGCTCGTTGCCCCATCGCCAAGCTCGAGGAACGCATTGCCCGCCAGTCGGCCCCCCGCGGGTTTGCCGCCGCGTTGCGGCGCCGGGTGGCGGCGGGGGAGCCCGCTGTGATCGCGGAGGTCAAGAAGGCTTCCCCAAGCCAGGGAGTGATCCGTGCTGACTTCGATCCCGCCGCCATTGCCGCCAGTTACGAGGCCGGCGGCGCCGCCTGCCTGTCGGTGCTTACCGATGTGGATTTCTTCCAGGGCTGCAACGATTATCTGGAGACGGCGCGCAATGTCTGCTCGCTGCCGGTGTTGCGCAAGGATTTCACCATCGATCCCTACCAGATCCACGAGGCCCGCGCCATTGGCGCGGACTGCATTCTGCTGATCGTCGCCGCCCTGGATCAGGGCCGGCTGGTGGCGCTCCACGACCTGGCGCGCTCCCTGGGGCTCGATGTGCTGGTGGAGGTCCACGATGCCGAGGAGCTCAAGCGCGCCCTCGTGCTTGAAACGCCGCTGATCGGTATCAACAACCGGGATCTCCACAGCTTTCAAACGACCCTCGATACCACCTTCGGCCTGCTCGACCGGATTCCCGACGACCGCCTGGTGATCACCGAAAGCGGCATCCATACCGTGGACGACGTCAAGGCCATGGCGGCCCATGGGGTATACGGATTCCTGGTGGGAGAGGCGTTCATGCGCGCCCCCGACCCTGGCGCCAGGCTGGCGGAGCTGTTTTTCCAGCGCTGAGTCTTTCCCCTAGCGGGTGCCGAAAACCACCATGGTCTTGCCGTGGACGGAGACGAGGCCCTGGTCCTCGAGGGTCTTGAGAACGCGCCCCACCATCTCCCGGGAGCAACCGACGATGCGGCCGATCTCCTGGCGGGTCACCTTGATCTGCATGCCGTCCGGGTGGGTCATGGCGTCGGGCTCGTTGCATAGGTCCAGCAGGGTGCGGGCCACCCGGCCGGTGACATCGAGAAAGGCCAGATCGCCCACCTTGCGGGTCGTATCCCGCAGGCGATCGGCCAGTTGCTTGGTCAGGGCAAACAGCACCCTGGGGTGGCTGTGGGTCAGTTCCAGAAACTTGCCATAGCTGATTTCACCGACTTCGCACTCGGTCTTGGTGCGCACCCAGGCGCTCCGGTCCTGGTGGCCGAAGAGACCCATTTCGCCGAAGAAATCCCCGGGGTTGAGGTAGGCGACGATCATTTCGCGGCCATCATCGTCCTCAATGATCACGGTGACGGCGCCCTTGATGATGTAATACAGGGTGTCGCTGCTGTCCCCGGCGTGAATGATGGTGGTTTTTGTCGGGTACCGGCGCCGGTGGCAATGACTGAGAAACTCGTCGACATCGGGGATGTGGGGTGTTATCGGTGCCAGTACCAAGCGGATTCTCCTGTTTCACCCCGTCAGGGGTTCCCTGTAAGATACGACATTCCCAAAAGAGACGGTAGCGGTGGCGAGCGCCACCGCGGCGGCGGTGGTCGTGCCTCCCTTGGCGGGCAAACTTTATTGGCGGACGGTATATGAAAGCAAGAGTGAAGTGGGTGGGCGATGCCATGTTCGTGGGGGAATCCGGTAGCGGCCACGCGGTGGTGATGGATGGTCCGCCGGACCACGGTGGTCGCAACCTCGGGGTGCGACCGATGGAGATGCTGTTGCTCGGCGTGGGTGGCTGTTCCAGTTTCGACGTGGTGGATATTCTCAAGAAGAGTCGCCAGGACGTGGCCAGCTGCGAGACCTTGCTGGAAGCTGAGCGAGCCGACGAGGTGCCCGCGGTGTTCACCAGCCTTCACCTGCACTTTCGCGTATCGGGGCGGGCGCTCAAGGATTCCATCGTCAAGCGGGCCGTTGCCCTGTCCGCCGAAAAATACTGCTCCGCCTCCATCATGCTTGGCCGCGGCGGCGTGGAAATCACCCACAGCTATGAAATCGTCGAGTCCACGGACGGAGCCTGATCCCCTACCGGTTGTTGCGGACAAAAAAAGGGAGCCATGAGGCTCCCAAATGTTTTCAGGGGTTAGGAAATTCGTGGGTCAGGACTGCTTGGCAGCCGGCTTGCGGGTCGCCTTGCGGAGATCTTCCCAGGCGATGGCCGACCCGATGAGGCCGGAAAAGGCCAGTACAGCATAGGTAATTGCAGTGGCGATCATGGTGTCTCTCCTGTGGAGTTGCCGCGCTTCGATGGACACATGGTAGGAAACATGCAGCAATAAATGAAATGCATTGTTTTTATGATCGTCATAACTTGAAGTTATTGGTTGGCGAGTGTTGAAGGCCAGCAGCCTGGGGGCTGAATGTTGGGCAAAAAAATGTTGGGCAAAAAAAAGGAGCCAACGAGGGCTCCATAAAATCTTTACAGGGGGTAAGAAAGGGTTGGATGCTTTCGCGTCCGGAAGGCCGAGGGATGAATCAGCAGGGCCTTCGATCGAGGTGATTCTAGTGGGCGCCGATGAATAACAATAATGTATTATTCTTATGCCTATCATGAATTCAGGTTATGCCATGCCCACCTCTGCACTGTCCCGTATTGACCTCAACCTGCTGGTGGCCCTTCAGGTATTGATCGAGGAGCGCAACGTCACCCGCGCGGCAGAGCGTCTGTTCGTCACCCAGCCGGCGATGAGCAAAACCTTGCAGCGCCTTCGAGACCTGTTCGACGACGACCTCTTTGTCCGCAGCGGCCGGGAATTGGTCCCTACGCCGAGGACCCTGGAACTCCAGGAGCTGTTGCCGGAACTGCTGGGTGAACTGGAGGGAATGGTCAAACCCCGGGAGTTTGATCCGGCGAGCGACAGTGGCGTGATCTATCTTGCAACCCCGGAGTTCATCGCCGTGCAGATGGTGCCCATGTTGACCTGGGAGCTGAGCGCCGAGGCGCCGGCGTTCTCGCTGTCGGTGTCCAGCAACATGGAAGATTTCCCTGAGCAGATGCGCAATGGCGAGCTGGATTTCGTCCTGGGGGTGGAGCGAAACATGTCCAAGGAGTATGTGGTTACCCCGGTGGGGGGCTTTGCCCCGGCGGTCTGGATGCGCCACGGACACCCCTTGGCGGGGGAGGATCTCACCCTGGAGAAGGTACTGAGGTATCCCTTCATCCAGTACTTTCTGCTCCTCACCCCGGAAAAGGCCTCGCCAGCGGTGGAGACCCGCTTTGACAAGACCATCGCCAAGCTGGGGCTCAAGCGCAAGAAGGCGCTGGTGACGGACCAGCTGATGACGGCCTTGAATGCCCTGCAGACCAGCGACTGCCTGATGCTCAGTACCGAGGACGATCTCAAGGCGGAAGCGGAGTTCTACGAGATAGTGCGCAAGCCCTACCCGCCGGAACTGGAGGTGGACGACTTCATCCCGGTGGTGCTGTTCCAGCACCGCCGCACCCTGAAGTCGCCGATGCACGAGTGGTTCAAGGCGCGGTTGATGGCGGTGGTGGAGCGCGTCCGGACCAGCTATTGACCGGTGCGCCCGGTCGGGTGACGCGACGAATGGCGCCCGCGGCGAGTCGCGGCCCTCAGCCGCTGCCACCCTGCATCTTGCGGGTCAGATCGGCCATGTCCAGGTATTCGCGCCATGCGCAGATCAGGCCATCGTCATCGAGCTCGTAGACGGCGACCATGCTGTGGGGCGCGGCATGGCCGTTGATGATGGCCTGGTCGGCGCGTTCGGTCATCACCAGACGATCCGACGACAGGATGTTGATGATGTTGCATTTATTGTTCCTGGCATACTGCATCTGGCTGTGGATCTCCTTGCGCAGAGCCTCGCGGCCCCGAATGATGGGGCCGCCGGGGATCCAAAGCTGCCACACCGCGTCCTCGGACATCATCGACAGGATTTTCTCCACGTCCGGCCTTGACGTGTCGGAGCCGTCGCCCCATGCGGCGCAGAATTCACGGATGAAATTTTCCTGGGCAATTCCCATTGTTATTCTCCTGGGTGGGGCGCCAGCGGCGACCGCGGGTGGTGGTTGACGTGAGGCCTCAGTCGACGAGCAACGCCTGGCGTATTTCCCGTTTCATGTGGTCATCGACGCCGAGGCGTTCGCGCACGTAGCCGTCGATGGAGCCGTGATCCGCCTGGATCTGGTCGAGGGCGGCGGACAGGTAGGCGCCATCGGCGCGCATCAACACGTCGCGCACCCCGGGGTCCATGGTTTGCAGTGGGTGCTCTCCGTCGGTCAGGCCCAGCGCGGTGCGGTGGTGCTTGAGCATGAAGGCGCCGAGATCGACCGCGTGGTTGGTGAATTCATAGTCGGCGATGATGGTTTCCCGGGGGACCCCCAGGGTGTGGAGGATCAGCGCCGCCGACAGGCCGGTGCGATCCTTGCCGGCGGCGCAGTGGAACACCAGGGGCACCTGCCCGGCGGCGAGTTGCTCGAAGATTCCCTGGATGCGGGTGTGCAGCCAGCCGGGCATGGCGCGGTAGAGGCTGATCATGACGTCGCGAGCCTGCTCGCCACTGGTGGACTCGGCCCAGGAGAGCTCGCTTTTGGCCTCGATGTGGGGCTCTTCGTCCCAGGCGATGACGCGGATCTCGCCGCAGGGCCAGAGGGTGGGTTCCTTGCTGCGCTCGTCGGCGCGGCGCAGGTCGCAAATGGCCCGGATGCCCAGTTGGTCGAGGCGGGGCTGGTCGTTGGGGGTGAGATAGGTCATCACGCCGGAGCGGTAGAGCACCCCCGGGCGGACGCGGCGGCCATCGCTGGTCCGGTAGCCCCCCAGGTCACGGAAATTGCAGCCACCCTCGAAGGCCAGTACTTGCGACATGGACGTGGTCATTGATATGGATCCCCTGGAATTTAATGCGATGCTTTAACCGCCAAGGTTAAGCCTCGCGGCCGACCGAGGTCAATTGCAACCTGTCGTCGACAGCCGCGATCCGGCTCAGAGGCGGTAGCTGGCGCTGGTCATCACCTTGGATACCAGGGCCATCAGGCCCTTGGCGGGGGCGGGGAACGGCAGTCCGCCGGCGGCCAGGGCCTTGTCGGCATGGCGGGCTTCGTCCGCCAGCATCTGCGAGACCACGGCGCGACTCGCCCCGTCGTCCGCCGGCAAATCGTCGAGGTGGCGATCGAGGTGGGCGCAGACAAGCTGCTCCGTGGCGGCCACGAAACCGAGGCTCAGGCGGTCGCTGATCAGTCCCGCGCCGGCGCCGAGGCCAAACGACAGGGCGTACCAGAGGGGATTGAGGACGCTCGGCCTGCTGTCCAGCGCCGCGAGGCGCTGTTCACACCAGGCCAGATGGTCGGTTTCTTCCTCCGCGGCCACTTCCATGTCGCGCCGGACCGACGGCAGCTTGGCGGTGAGCGCCTGGCCCTGGTAGAGGGCCTGGGCGCAGACCTCGCCGCTGTGATTGACCCGCATCAGCCCCGCGGCGTGGCGTCGCTCGGCGTCGCTGAGACTCTGGCTGTCGCCGTTCCCCGCTGGCGATGGCCGCTGGGCGAGGTTGCCGTTGCCGGCGAGGGTGCGCAGGGCGTTGTCGGCGGTGGATACCAGGCGATCGAGGGGAGACAGTTGTCTGCTGGACATGGCAGTGACCGGATATGGCGAGCCTGGATTCTAGCCAAAATTCTGGCATCATGCGACGAACGAACCCTCCCGAAGCAACTTCCGCTTCGCCCCCGGTAGACCCGCCGCCATGCAAGACGCCCACGATCTCACCGTCACCCTGAAATCCCATGTGCCCCTGGTGGTCCTTGAGAGCCATGACGAAAACGGTGCCCTTCAACTGCTGCAGCGGGTGGCGAGCGGCCTGCAGCGGCCACTGTTTCGCTGGTCGGTCAGCGATGGCCTCGAAACCGCGGCGCCGGGGTTGCGCCTGGAGCGGGAAGCCGAGCACACCGATCCGGAGAGCCTGCTGCGGCATATCAAGACCCGGGGCCAGCCGGGTATCTATGTGCTCTGCGACTTCCACCCCTGGCTGGCGGATCAGCCCCGCATCGTGCGCCTTTTGAAGGATATCGCCCTGCGCAACGACCAGGGCGCCATCACCCTGGTGTTTGTCAGCCACGCCATCGCCATGCCCCCGGAGCTGGGGCGGCTGTGCGCCCGCTTCGCCATCTCGCTTCCCGGGGAGGGGGAGATCATGGCCATCGTCAAGGAGGAGGCACGCAAGTGGGCGGTGCTCAACCAGGGCGAGAAGGTCAGGGCCGACGGCGAGTCCCTCGCCCAGCTGGCCCGCAACCTGCGGGGCCTCAGCCGCGCCGAGGTCAAGCGGTTGGCCCGGGGCGCCATCGTCGATGACGGCGCCATCACCGCCACCGATATTCCGGAGCTCAACCGCGCCAAGTTCCGTCTCCTCGATATGGAGGGGGTGCTCAGCTTCGAGTATGCCACCGAGCAGTTCGCCAGCGTGGGCGGTATGGCCAATCTCAAGCGCTGGCTCGACCTGCGGCGCCCCGCCCTGGACGCCGGAGCGGAACCGATGCCCGGGCTCGATCCCCCACGGGGCCTGCTGTTGCTCGGTGTCCAGGGGGCCGGCAAGAGCCTCGCCGCCCGGGCGGTGGCGGGGCTCTGGGGCCTGCCGTTGCTGCGCCTCGACATGGGCGCCCTGTACAACAAGTACCACGGCGAGACCGAACGCAATCTGCGGGAATCCCTCGCCCTCGCCGACCGCATGGCCCCCTGCGTGCTGTGGATCGACGAGATCGAGAAGGGTATCACCAGCGACGGCAGTGACGGCGGGCTCTCCCAGCGGGTACTGGGCACCCTGCTGACCTGGATGGCGGAGCGCCGTTCCAGGGTCTTCCTGGCGGCGACCGCCAACGACATCTCGCGGCTGCCCCCCGAGCTGGTCCGCAAGGGCCGTTTCGACGAGATCTTCTTCGTCGACCTCCCCGATAGGGCCACCCGGGTGGCGATCCTCGAGATCCACCTGCGGCGCCGTGAGCGGGATCCCGCCGGTTTCGACCTGGAAGCCCTCGCCGATGCCTGCGAGGGCTTCAGCGGCGCGGAAATCGAGCAGGCCATCGTCGCGGCGCTGTACGGTGCCGCGGACCGGGGCGAGGCGCTGAACGGGGAGCACATCGCCGCCGAGATTGCCCGCACCGCTCCCCTGTCCCTGGTGATGGCGGAAAGGCTCGAGGCCCTGCGGGCCTGGGCGCGGGAGCGCAACGTCCCCCCCGCCTGAGGCGCCGGCAAGCAAAATCCCCCTCTCCGTGGCATAATGCGCGGCCATCTGGCGCCCCGGTTCCATCGGGCGCCCTGTCCATGACATCGTCTGGCCCATCCCGCGGCCGGCCGCCGCCCCCCGGGCGCGCGGAGCTTCAGGAGATCACGCAATGCAGCAAAGAGAAGTCGTAGTAGTCAGCGGTGCGCGCACCGCCATCGGTGATTTCGGCGGTAGCCTCAAGGATATCGCCCCCGGCGACCTGGGCGGCCAGGTGATCGCCGAGGCGGTCAGGCGCGCGGGCATCGCCGGTGCCGACGTGGATCACTGCGTGATGGGCAACGTGATCCACTCCGAGCGCCGCGACATGTACATCAGCCGCGTCGCCGCCCTGCGCGGCGGGCTGTCGGAAAAAACCCCCTGCCTCACCGTCAACCGCCTCTGTGGTTCCGGCCTCCAGTCGATCATCAGCGCCACCCAGCTGATTCTGCTCGGCGACGCCGACACCGCTGTCGCCGGCGGCGCCGAGTCCATGAGCCGCGCCCCCTACTGGCTGCCCAGCGCTCGTTTCGGCCAGCGCATGGGTGACGGCGCCATGGTGGATCCGATGACCGGCGCCCTGACCTGCCCCTTTGGCGACTACCACATGGGCATCACCGCCGAGAACGTCGCCGAACAGTGGGGCATCAGCCGCGCGGACCAGGATGCCCTGGCGGTGGAGAGCCACAACCGCGCCGAACGGGCCATCAACGAGAAGCGGTTCGAGTCCCAGATCCTGCCCATCGAGCTGAAGACCCGCAAGGGCACCACCGTCTTCGCCCAGGACGAGCACGTGCGCATGGGAGCGAAGGTTGAGGACATGGACAAGCTGCGTCCCGCCTTCAGGAAGGACGGCACCGTCACCGCCGGCAACGCCTCCGGCATCAACGACGGCGCCGCCGCCGTGGTGCTGATGGAGAAATCCCTGGCCGAACGCAAGGGCCTGAAGCCCATGGCCCGGGTGGCCGGCTACGCCTTCGCCGCCATGGATCCGAGCATCATGGGCATTGGCCCGGTGCCGGCGGTCAAGAACCTGCTGGAGAGAACCGGCCTCGGCGTCGCCGATATCGATGTCTGGGAAGTGAACGAAGCCTTTGCCGCACAGGCGCTCGCGGTTTGCCGCGATCTGGAATTGCCCATGGACAGGGTCAATGTCAACGGCTCCGGCATCTCCTTGGGCCACCCCATCGGCGCCTCCGGCACCATCATCGCCATCAAGGCGCTCTACGAGCTGGAGCGGGTGGCTGGCCGCTACGCCGTCGCCACCATGTGCATCGGCGGCGGCCAGGGAATCGCCATCCTGTTCGAGCGCGCCTGATCCCCTCCGGGCTGGCCGGCGGGATACCCCGCCGGGCCGGCTTGCGGAGTTCCTGCCAAACCTTTCCGGGCCTGTGCTACCATCCGGCGTACCGGGTTGCGCCTGCGCGTCAATGTCGACGCGCAATGATAATAACGAGAGGGCTGTGATGAACGGCTCGGCGGTGAGAGGACATCGGGCCGGTGGGTAATTCCCGCCGGGGAGCTGTCCACAACCGTCGGGGAAGCCATCATAACGTGATGCTGCCATGTCGATTTATCAATTTAGCTGCAAATCAATGGACGATATCCCTATCCCCCTGGAGCGTTACCGGGGTCAGGTATTGCTGATAGTGAATACCGCCAGCAAGTGTGGTTTCACGCCCCAGTACCGGGGCCTTGAGATGCTCCACCGGGACTATCACCAGCGGGGTTTCTCGGTGCTCGGCTTTCCCTGCGATCAATTCCACCAGGAATTTGCCACCGAGGAGGAGATCGAGCACTTCTGCGTCAGCACCTACCATGTCACCTTTCCCCTCTTCGCCAAGGTCAAGGTTCGGGGCGAGGATGCCGAGCCCCTGTTCGTCTACCTCAAGGAAGCCGCCCCCGGCTGGTTCGGCTTCACCGCCATCAAGTGGAACTTCACCAAGTTCCTCATCAACCGCGAAGGGGAGTGCGTGCGGCGTTTTGCCACGGCCACCTACCCCAGCCAGTTGCGTACCCATATTGAAAAACTGTTGGGCTGAGCCATGCCCCGGGAATGGCCGCGATGACCGTTAGCCACAGGGCAGGGCCTGCGCGGCGGCTGCCCTGGCGCCTGGTGGACCGTCTGGTGCCGGCGGATCTGGTCACCTACGATCATCGAGAGGTGCTCTACAAGGCGCGAGTCCTCATCATCGTGCCAATTCTGACCGGGCTCACCCACCTGGCCTGCAGTCTGTACATGCTCGGTCGTGCCGATGAACTGGGGGCCTTGGCTGCGGTGCCCTGGGTCTCGGCCTTGGCCGCCTCGCTCCTGCTGATCACCGTAGGCCTGTTCCGTCGCCAGGGTTCGTTCGTCCAGGCCGCCCACCTCTACGGCTTTGCCGGCACCCTGGCGATCAGCTGTCTGGTGATGGTCACCGGAGGCTTCGGCCGCGCCATCTTTCTGTCGCACTGGCCCCTGGTGGTGATTTTCACCTTCATCATGGCGGGCTTCCGACCCGCCTGCCTGTGGGGCCTGGTGGGGCTGGGCCTTTGGCTGGCGGGGATGTGGGTGGGGGACGGGGCGTTCCCGAACCTGCTGAGCCCCGCCGCGGAGGCTGTTGCTCACCGGGTTGCGATGGTGGTGGCGGCCCTCGGCTTTCTGCTGGTGCTGTGGTTCCTGGGATTCTTTCAGGACCACCTCCTCGGCCGGTTGCAGGTGGAGCGCGACCACGCGCTGTTTTCCGCCGCCCACGACCCCCTCACCCGGCTCGCCAATCGCAAGTCCTTCGAACACCGCCTGGAGCACGTGCTGGAGCGCCATCGCCATGGCGGCGGCGGGCTCGATGCCCTGCTGTTGATCGATCTGGACGGCTTCAAGCCCATCAACGACACCCTGGGCCACCGCGCCGGCGACCTGCTGCTCAAGGCCGTGGCGAACCATATCCAGGGCGCCATCCGCCGCAGCGACCTGGCGGCCCGGCTCGGCGGGGATGAATTTGGCGTTCTTCTCTGCGATATCCGCGGCACAGAGGACCTCGGCCCCATCGTCGAGAAAATCCACCAGGCCATCATCGCCCCGGTGGATCTGGACGGCACCCCGGTCTCCGTGGGGGCCAGTGTCGGCGTCGCCCTCGTGCCCCGGGACGGCGGCGACACCCAGAGCCTGTTGCACAACGCCGACCAGGCCATGTACCGGGCCAAGGGCTCGCCCCGCCACTATGTGTTCTTTGCGGAGATGGACGGGAGCCTCCCCGGTGGAGGTGGGGTGACCCCCGCTTGACAGGGGTTGCGGATGCTCCCAATATAACAGTGTTATAGCAAAGTTGGCCGCATAAGCCGGGAGTACCATGAACAATCACCCTGAATTTGACCCATACGATCCGCAAACCGTGGTCGCCGGCCCGTCGGCCTGGGGCGCCTTTGGTCGTCGCCAACCCCTCTACCGCTACCGGGGCCGCTTCGATTTCCACATCGCCAGCGACTACCGCGACATCAGGGACAACATCCTCCAGGACAACGACACCTGGCTGTACAGCAAGGGCACCAGCCCGAAGATGCTCGATCCGCGCCTGGCCTGCGGGATGATGACCGACCCACCCCACCACAACGGCATCCGCATCATCGTCCAGCGGGGCTTTGCGCCCCGTCAGCTCGAGCGCATCGCGGTGGAGATCGACCAATTGGCCGAGGAATTGATCGCCGACATGGAGGCGATGGCCGACAAGTCCGGCAACTTTTTCAAGCTGTTTGCCATGCCCCTGGCGGCGCGGCTGATGTGTCGCATGCTCGGCGCCCCGGAGGAAAACTACCTGCAATACAAGCAGTGGGCCGACGAGTTCATGTTCGACGTGTTCAACAACGTCAACGACAGCGCCGAGGCGGCGGAGAAGGGCCAGCTGATGGCGGGCAGCCTCGCGGGGCTGATCGCCGAGCGGCGCAAGATCCTCGATGACGCGGGCGTCGAGCCCTCCCTCGCCCAGGTGGGCACCTTGCTGCCCGACGACTTTATCTCCCGCTTCATCTGCGATACCGTCGACGGCCGTCACCTCACCGAGTGGGAAATCATCAGCCTGCTGCTGTCCATCATCAACGGCGGCAACGAGACCACCATGAACCTGATCTGCAACCTGTTGTGGCGGCTGCTGGAGAGGCCAGTCCTGTGGGAACAGCTGAAGGCCGACCCGGCGCTCATTCCCGCCGCGGTGGAGGAAAGCCTGCGTTTCGATCCACCGGTGCTCGGCATGTTCCGCACCACCGCCCGCGCCACCGAACTGCGGGGGGAGACCATTCCCGAGGGCAGGAAGGTGCTGTACAACATCGCCGCCGCCAACCGCGACCCAACCATCTGGGACAATCCCGATGACTTCCGCCTCGACCGGGACATGGCCAGCCTGCGCAAGCACGTCTCCTTCAGCGGGGGCAGCCACCTGTGCCTGGGTATCCACCTGGCGCGGATGGAGGTCCGCCAGGTGTTCGAGAAGCTGGTGGCCCGCCTCCCCAACCTGCGCCTCACCGGCCAGCCCACACGGGCGGCGGGGTTCAACTTCTGGGGCCAGGAGAACTTGCCCGTGGCCTGGGACTGAGGACCGTCGCCGATGACCGCCACTGCCAGCCTTGCGGGCAAGACCATCCTGCTGACGGGGGCGGGGCGGGGTATCGGCCGCGCGTTGGCCCGCTACCTTGCCCGTGAGGGCGCGGCCCTGGTGGTCAACGACCTGGATGGCGACCTGCTCGACACCCTGGTGATGGAGATCGCCGGGGAGGGCGGCCGGGCCCTGGCCGCCCCCGGCTCCGTGACTGATCCGGCGCTTGCCGACGGCCTGGTGGCGGCGGCGGTGGCGCACTTCGGCGGCCTCGACGGCCTCGTCAACAACGCCGGCCTTCATTACCAAAGCACTGCCTGGGAGGAGGATCCCGCCCGCGCCCGCCGGCTGGTGGAGGTCAATGTCCTCGGCACCCTCTACTGCGGCATGGCGGCCCTGCGGCATTTCGTCGCCCAGCGCCGGGGCTCCCTGGTCAACGTCACCTCCGGCGCCCACCTGGGGGTGGCCGGCCAGGCCACCTATGCCGCCTCCAAGGGGGCGGTGGCGTCCCTCACCTATGCCTGGGCCCTCGAAGCCGGGCCCCACAACGTGCGGGTCAACGCCGTGGCGCCCCTGGCCCGCACCCGCATGACCGATGCCCTGGCCGCCTACAAGCCCGCCGGCGGGATCCCGGTCCCCGAGCCGGACGCCCTGGCGCCGCTCTTCGGCTACCTGCTGGCGGACTGTTCCGCCGCCGTCACCGGCCAGATCCTGCGTTTCAACGGGCGGGAGCTGAGCCTCATCCAGCACCCGCTGATCGGCGCCAACCGCCACAGCCGCGACCACTGGGATATCGCCGCCGTGGCCCGGGTGATGGCGGAGTCGATGCGGGCCAGCCTCAGCCCCGTTGGCCTCGGCGCCGCCCAGTACCTGCCGCCATCCAGCGACCATTGACCCGAGAACCGCCATGACCCAGCGCCCCGCCAACGTCCGTGATGAACTGCTCCTCGCCGCCATCGAGCTGTTGCGCCGCGAGGGGGTATCCGGCGCCACGGCGCGGGCCATCTGCAACCAGGTGGGGGTGGCGCCGCCGGCCCTCTACCACCACTACGGCAGCCTCGATCGCCTTCACCAGGCGGCGGTGGATGCCGCCTTCGAACGGGTGGCGGCCTGCTATGAGCCGGCACGGGCGGCGGGTGGTCCGCTGCGGAGTATCCACAACAGTTGGCGGATGTTGATGCAGTTTGCCCGGGAGAATCCCCAGATGTACGGCCTGATCAGCCAGCGCATCGTCCAGGGTGAGATGCCTCCCCTGGCCCGCACCGCCTTCGAGCAGATGGTGGCCGACCTCGCCGAACTGGCCGCCGAGCGCACCCTGCGCCACGATCCGGTCACCGCCGCCAAGCTGCTGTGGGCCGGCGGCCTCGGCGCCGCCACCTTTATTGCCGGGGAGGCCATGGGGGGTGTTGAGGATCCGAGCCTCGGCGAGGTGATGCTCGAGGCCCTGCTCGCCACCCTGTGACAGGCCCTAGGGCCCCGTCTCCTCCAGCCGGGCAAGGGCATCGCGCACTGGGTCCTCGTCCTGGCGGCCCCAGGATTCGTTGAACAGCAGCTGGCTCGCCCGGAGCCGCCGCCCCCAGCCTTTGGCCTGCAATTCCGGCTCGTCATGGAAATAGCTGACATGCCCCAGACACACATAGGCCACCGGCACCACAGCGGCGGGCAGCCGGAAAATAGCCCGCAGTGTGCCCGGTTCGATAATGGATACCCAGCCAAGGCCAAGATCCTCCGCCCGCGCCGCCAGCCACAGGTTCTGCACCGCGCAGGCGGCGCTGTACAGATCCGTGTCGGGCTGGCGGGTGCGGCCGAGCACCGCCGGCCCGCCCCGGGTGCGGTCGCAGGTGATGCACAGATTCACCGGGGCGTCGAGGATGCCGGCGAGCTTCAGATCCCGGTAGGCGGCGCGGCGTTCGCCGCCGAACAGCTTTGCCTCCGCCTCCCGGGCGGCCATGAAGGCCCCGTGCACCCGGGCCTTTACGGCAATATCCCGCACCAGGATGAAATTCCACGGCTGGGACAGCCCCACCGACGGCGCGTGGTGGGCGGCGTGGAGCACCCGCGCCAGCAGCGCCGGATCGATGGCATCGGGGAGGAACTGGCCGCGCACGTCGCGGCGGTTGTATAGCACCTGGTAGAACCCCGCCCGGGCGGCGGCGTCGATCCCCCTCACGGCGCGCCCCCATCCCGCTGGCGGCGGGCCTGATCCAGGTGCCGGCACAGGGACTCGGCCCCGTCGAGGATGCGGGGGGCATGGCGCTGCAGCAGGCTGGGGGGAATGAAGTAGAGGTGGCTGTTGCGCGCCGCCCTGAGGCTCGGCCAGCGCCGCCATTCGTCCACCCAGTCGGGGCGCTCCTCCCCCATGCCACTGGCGATCACCACCTCGGGGTCGGCCCGCAGCACCGTCTCGGTGTTGACCACCGGCACCAGGGGCCCTGCATCGGCAAAGATGTTGACCCCGCCGCAGAGGCGGATCACATCGGCGATCAGGTGCCCGTCGTTGAGGGTCAGGAGGGGCTCGTTCCACACCTGGTAGAACACCGTTACCGGCGCGCTGCCCCGGTTCGCCGCCCGCAGCCCCTCGAGCCGGGCGCGGAAGGCCCGGGCGGCAGTGGCGCCTTCGGCGTCGCGCCCGGCGAGGGCGGCAAAGGCTTCGAGGGTGGCGGCGATGTCCTCCAGCCGGCGCGGCTCGGTGACGAACACCGCAACGCCCAGGGCCCGCAGGTGGTCGATCAGGTCCGCGCCGTTGCCGCTCTCCCAGGCGATCACCAGATCCGGCTTCATGGCCACCAGACTCTCCCGGTTGACCCTGTCGTAGCTCCCCACCCGGGGGATGGCGAGGGCCGCCGCGGGGTAGTCGCTGTGGCTCACCGTGGCGATGATGGCGTCCCCCGCCCCCACCGCGAACAGGGACTCGGTGATATGGGGCGCGAGGCTGATGATGCGCCGTGCGGGCCGCTCGAGGGCGAGAACCTGGCCCTGCCGGTCGATGACCCGGATCGCCGCCAGGGCCGGGGTCGCCTGCACCAACAGGGCCGTGAACAGCAGCGCCGCTAGCCAGCGCGGGGCTAGTGGGTCTTGCATGTCAGTCTCTCCAGGGCGCGCTGCAGTCGCGCCTTTGCTTGGTACAACTGGTAGTCCCCGGGCAGGCCGAGGCGCACCATGCCGCGCCCCGCCACCGGCCCCGCGAGGCGCACCAGCAATCCCTCCGCACCCGCCGCCCGGAAAAGTGCCTCGCCGTAGCCCCAGGGGCACTCGGCGCTGATGAAGAGGGTGGCGCGGCGCCAGGGCAGGGCCGGGGCAATCGCCCCGAGGGTGGCGAGCCACGCCCGGGACGCCAGGTCGAGGCGCCGCCGCTGGTCCTCCTGCCAGGCCCGGTCCCCCAGGGCGAGGGCCCCCACCCAGCGGGCCGGGTGGCTGACTGCCCAGGGGTTCATCGCCGCCGCGAGGCGCGCCACCAGGTGGGGCTCTGCCACGGCGAAACCGAGCCTCGCGCCGGCGAGGCCAAAGAACTTGCCCAGGGAACGCAGTACCAGGGCGTTGCGGGGGCGGCGGGGGATCAGGCTCAGCCCAGGGTGGGGGTCCATGAAGGCCTCGTCCACCACCAGCTGGCCGCCGCGACCGGCGAGCATGGCCGCGAGCCGGGCCAGTTCGGCGGGATCCGTGAGCGCGGTGCTGGGATTGTTGGGGTTGATGACCAGGGCGTGGTGGGCGGCGCCGCTCGCCACCAGTGCCCGCAGTTCATCCCGATCCCGATAGACCAAGGCCCGGTGGCCCGCCCCTTGCCAGGCGAGGTGGTGCTCGCCGTAACCCCAGGCGGGCAATGCCACGGTGGCGGCCGGCCAGAGGGCGGGGAGGGCGCGGATGGTGTGCTGGGACCCGGGCACCGCCAGCAGCTGGGCCGGGTCGCATTGGTAGTACTGGGCCGCGGAGGCGAGCAGCCCATCCCCCTCTTCCGGCAGCCGTTGCCACACCGCCTCCGGCACCGTCGGCACCGGCCAGGGCCATGGGCTGATGCCGGTGGACAGGTCGATCCAGTCCCCCCGGGGGATGCCGAAGGCGATGCTCGCCGCCGCCAGGTTGCCGCCGTGGGCCAGGGTCATGGCGGCAACACCGCAAGGTGACAGGCCAGTTCCGCCAGGGCGATAGCGGCCACCCAGAGCAGGGTCGCCCGGTCCACCAGGGTCAGGGCCCGGGGAATGTCCCGGGGCTCGGCGGCCCGACCCGCGCCGAGTATCGGCCGCCAGTCCTCCCGGCCCCGGTAGCGGGTCGGCCCGCCGATGCGAATGCCGAGGGCCCCGGCCCCCGCCGCCATCACCGGCCCGGCGTTGGGGCTCGCGGCTTGGGGTGCCTGTCGACGCCAGCAGCGCAGGGCGCTGGCTGGGTTGCCCGCCAAGCCATAGGCCAGGGCGCACAGCCGCGCTGGCAGCCAGTTGAGGGCGTCGTCCAGGCGCGCCGCCGGGCGACCGAAAAAGCGATACCGGGACGAGCGATAACCCCAGCGGGCATCGAGGGTATTGGCGAGGCGGTACAGTAGCGCCCCCGGCGCCCCCGCCACCGCGAACCAGAACAGCGGCGCCAGCACCGCGTCGCTGCCGTTCTCCAGCACCGATTCCACCGTGGCCCGGGTGGCGCCCGCGGCGTCCAGGTGGGCGGTGTCGCGGCTGACGATCATCGCCACCCGCCGCCGGGCCCCGGAAATATCGCCGGCCAGCAGGGGCGCGGCCACGGCGCGGGCGTGCTCCCCGAGACTCCGTCGACCCAGGGCAAGGTACAGCACCAGCACCTCCAGGCAGAGCGGCACCCCGCCCGACCAACCCCCCGCCCGTAGGGCCGAAAAGCCGAAGGCGTCATCGGCCAGAATATCCCCCGACCCCAACCCCGACACCTCCACAGCGGCCGGGGGCCAGCCGCCCAGTGCAACGCTCAGCAGGGCAAGCCCCAGGGCCGGCACCGCCGCCAGCAGGCTCCAGGCGAGGGCGCCCGCCAGTTGCTGGCGCCAGGGTGGGTGATGGTCGCGGCGCAGCGCCGCCTCCACCCGGGTCACCAGGGCGCCAAAACCCACCAGGGGATGCCAGCGGCGGGGCTCGCCGAGCAGCTGGTCGAGCAGCAGGGCCGCGATGATGGCGAGGCTGGTCACGGCGCCGAGATCTCCGGTCCCGGTATCCCTGGGTCCAGTAGCCACATCCCCGAGGCCACCAGCAGGGCCACCTCCGTCAACTCCACCAGGGCTCCGGCACCGTCGCCGGTAAAGCCGCCGAGGCGCGTTGCCATGGCCCGCCGCCACAGGGCGAACACCCCGCCCGCCACCAGCAGCCAGAGACCGAGCAGGGAGAGAGGCAGGGCGAGGGCGCAGGCGGCGCCAACCAGCGCCAGGGCGAGGGCGATCCCCGGGCGGCAGGCATGGGCATTGAGCCCGGCGCCCATGCCTGCCTCGCGCACATAGGGCAGGCTGAGGAACGCCAGGGGCAACAGGGCGCGGGCCAGCGCCGGTATCAGTGCCAGCCACCACAGGTTCGGGATCGGCGCCGTCAGCAGGGTCGCCAGGGCCGTTGCCTTGAGCAGCAGGGCGAGGGCGATGGCGGTTGCTCCCACGGGGCCGCAGGCCGGGTCCTTGAGGATGGCGAGGGTGCGCGCCCGATCCCCCAGGCCCCCCACCCAGGCGTCGGCGCAATCGGCGAGGCCATCCAGGTGCAGGGCGCCGCTGAGGACCACCCAGAGGGCGGTGACAAGGGCTGCGGCGAGCAGCCCGCCGGGCAGGACGGCCGCCACGGCCGCCATGGCGAGACCGATGGCAAGGCCCGCCGCCGGGTACCAGTGCAGGGCCCGGCCCCGGAGCGCTGGGCCCACCTCGCCACCCAGCCGCACCGGGAAGCGGGTGAGCAGGCCAAGGGCTGCGGCGAGGGCACGGCCTTCCCGGCGCAGGAGCGACAGCGGGCGGTTAGCCATTCGCTTCACCCGGTTGCAGGAACACCAGCTGGGGCACATCCCCGTCGGGCAGGGGGTACACCCGCAGTCGGATCAGGCAGCCGTGGGGAATGCCGAAGTGCTGGCAGCTGGACAGGGGCGCCCCCAGCAGCTGGCACAGCAGCAGGCGGATGGCGCCGCCGTGGAGCACCAGCAGCAGATGCTCGCCGCCATGGCGGTCCAGCAGTGCCCGCCAGGTGGCGGCGAGGCGATCCCGGGCGGCGGTGAGGGGCTCGCCGCCGGGGGGCGTGACGGCGCCGGGGAAACGGTAGTAGTGCTCCAGAGCGTCCGCCTCCTCCCGCCACAGGGCGGTGATATCGCGGCCCTCCCAGGCGCCGAAGTGAATCTCCCTGAGGCCCGCTTCGATCTGGAATGGCAGGCTCCGCCCAATGGCGAAATGCTCGGCAAACGCCCGGCAGCGCTGCAGGGGGGAGCTCAGCACCCGCTGCCAGCCCCCGTGGCGTTCGAGGGCGGCGGCCATCTGCCGCCAGCCCTCAGCCGTGAGGGGCGAATCGGTGCTGCCGCGAAGGATATCGCCCCCCTCGCAGGCGCCGTGGCGCAGCAGGTCGAGGGTGGTGGGGCTGTCAGTCACCGCTGCTCACCCCCGCTTCGGCAAAGGTGGCCATCTCCCTGTGCAGGGCGCAGGCCGCCACCAGCAGGGGCAGGGCGGCCGCGGCGCCGCTGCCCTCGCCGAGGCGCATCCCCAGGTTGACCAGGGGCCGGGCGCGCAGGGCGTCCAGCAGGTGGCGATGGCCCGGTTCGGTGGAGTGGTGGGCAAACAGCAGCCAGTCCCGCACCCCGGGGTTGAGGCGGCAGGCGAGCAGCGCCGCCGCCGTGCAGATATAGCCGTCCACCAGGCTTGGCACTCCCCGCTGGGCGGCGGCCACGTAGGCACCGGTGAGGGCGGCGATCTCCAGCCCCCCGAGGCGGCGCAGGGTTTCCAGGGGCGTGGTGCACTTGCCCCGGTGCCGTTCGAGGGCCCGGGCCACCGCCGCCCGCTTGCGGGCAAGGCCCGCCAGGTCGACGCCGGTGCCGGTGCCCAGGGTGTCGTCCACCGCCAGGTCGAGCAGGGCGCATGCGAGGGCCGCCGTGGTGGCGGTGTTGCCGATCCCCATCTCGCCGCCGATGAACAGCTGGGGCCTGTCACCGGCGAGGATCTCCGCCGCCCCGGCGTCGAGGGCGGCGGCCAGCAGGGCGGGGCTCATGGCCGCTCCCGTGCGGATATTGGCGCTGCCCGGGGCCAGTTGCAGATCCGTGACGGCGGGGTGGCCGCTGATGTCCGGGGGCAGGGGCCGGGCGGTGCCCAGATTAACCACCCGGAAATCTGCCCCCTGGTGCCGCGCCAGCACCGAGATGGCGGCGCCGCCCCGGGCGAAGTTGCCGATCATCTCCGCCGTCACCGCCTGGGGAAAGGCCGACACCCCGTCCGCCCCTATGCCGTGGTCGGCGGCGAACACCCGCACCCGGCAGTGATCGAGGGTCGGCAGTGGCGTACCCTGCCAACCGGCAAAGGCTATGGCGATATCTTCCAGCCTTCCCAGGGAGCCGGGGGGTTTGGTCAGCTGGGTTTGGCGTTGGCGGGCGGATTCTCTGGCGGCCTGTGAGATGGGTGCCGCCGGCAAGTTCAGCCAGGTTGGGGAGAGGTCTGACGTACCCAATGCACTCGCGTTGCTCGCGGGGCAGGCTCTCTGACGCTTGATGTCTGACGCAAAAGCGGTAGTGCTGTTCTGGATCACGATAAATTCCCGATGTCAGTAGGTCCGCCATGGTGCGGATCGGCCACCCAAAAAAGCGTCAGACGTCGGACGTCCGACCCAAGTCTTTCAACTCAAGCCCCAAACCCGCCACCACCAGGGTGACCCGCCGGGCCACCTGGGCCAGCTGCTGGTGGAGCCAGCCGCTCTCGTCGACAAACTGGCGGGTCAGCTCCCCGAGGGGCACGATGCCGGTGCCCACCTCGTTGCTTACCAGGATCACCCGGCCGGGGAGCTGGCCGACGGTCCTGAGCAGGGCGTCCCGCTCGGCGGGCCAGCGCTGGTGGTGGAGGCAGTTGCTGAGCCACAGGGTCAGGCAGTCCACCACCAGGCAGCGGTCGGGGCGTGCCAGGGCGTCGAGGGTGTCGGCGAGGTCGAGGGGGGATTCCACCGTCTGCCACCCGGGCCCGCGCCGCGCCCGGTGGTGGCCGATGCGCGCCGCCATTTCGTCGTCACCGGCGCTGGCGGTGGCGATGTAGACGAGACGATGACCGCCCTCCCGGGCACGGGTCTCCGCCAGGCGGCTCTTGCCGGAGCGGGCGCCGCCGAGGATCAGCTCGAGGTCGGGATGGGGGTGGTCGGTAGTGGTCCTGTTCATGGTTGTCTCACGCCAGATGGTGGCTATCGAAGGGGCCGCGCTGACGGATCGAGTCGCCAATGGCCGCGAGGGTCAGGCGAGCCAACTGCTCGCCAAATAGTGTGTGCTTGCCGGCGTGCTGAACCACCGCAGGGCCCGTGCCACCGAACACCGCGATGGCGTCGGTGCCAGTGCCGGTGGCGATGGCACCGGAAGCGGGGCTGCGCACATCCAGTTCCTGGAGTACGGCGGCCTTGGCTTCGGTGGTGGTGAGTACCATCTCCACCATCACTGCCGGGTCGAGCCGCGCGTCGCATAGCACCGCCAGATTGATGGTGCCGGGGGGCAGCGAGCCATTGCCGAGGCGGCGATATTCCGCCCGGTCCCCGGCGCGGCGGGCGTTGCCGAGGCCGGTGGTGGCGAGTACCGCCAACACCACCCCGTGCACCGTCGCACGGCGTACCCGCAGGGACTTCATGGAGGCGGCGGTGAGCATGGCCAGAGTGCGTTGGTGCCAGCCCCGGGCCTCGCACAGCCGTGCCACGGTCTCGGCGGGGCTCTCGGTGACGGGTTCGCCGCTCACCCGCAGGTTCAGCCAGCGACCCACCTCGGCAAGGCCGCCGCCCACCACCGCTGAACTGAGTGCCAGCCGGGGGGTGTCGAAACACAGGGTTGCCCAGTCCGCGCTGTGGTCGAGCCAGGCCCCCGCCATCAGTGGGCCAGCCGGCGTCAGGGATTTGGCGTTGGCGGTCACGGCGCGGCCCCGTTGATGAGCGGTGCCCGTTCAGCCATGGCGTGCAACCCCAGCCCCGTGGCGGGTACCGAGGCCAAAGGCGCGGCACAGCACCAGGCCGAGGGCGATGTAACCGAGGCCGTAGCCGGCGTAGTGGGGCAGGTAGCGGGTGACACCCTGGAGGTAATCCGCGACACCCGGGGCGGCGACATAGCCCGAGAACAGGTAAAAGCTGCCGTTCGAAATCAGGAACGCCGCCAAAACCCCGAGGGTCGCCAACGTGCCGAGGCGCAGCCAGGCTGCCCCCTGGGCAAGATCGAGACGCGCTCCGGTGCGCCCCGCCCACCACAGGGCGAAGTAGGTGGGCAGCAGGAAGCCGTAGGCGGGGGTCACGCAAAAGCTGCTGACGCCGCCCACGGCGATGGCCCAGTAATCGATGGCGCCGGCCAGCGCGCAGAGAAGGGGAAAGGCCAGGGCTCGGGGGCGGCCGCGCAGGAGCAAACCGGCAAAGAAAAAAGCGGCGAGAGATCCATCCGGCAGGTGCAGCGCCGAGCCGAAGTGGTCCATGCGGGTGGCCAGCATCAGGGCGACCGGCAGGATGAGCAGCAGCCAGGGGGAAGTCCTGATGCCTTGTGGGGAAGGGGTAATCTTCATGGTCAAGTCCTTGTGTCGGTTGCTTTCCGGCGAAGGTTGGTTTGCCGCTCGCGGGATGGGGGCGGTGTTGTTGTCAGGGAGGGAAACAGCCGCTGGAGATCCAGGTGCTGCTCCACCGCATCCGCCAGGCGCTCGATCTGCTGTTCACGGCGCGCCGGGTAGTCGAACGGGGGCGGGGCATCCAGTCCGGCCCAGGCGAGCAGGGCACTGGCCGCCTCGGGGCGGTCGAACAGGCCGTGGAGGTAGGTGCCCATCACCTGCCCGTCGTCACTCCGGGCGCCGTCCGGCCCCTGGGGGAGGCGGGCGACGGGGCGATCGAGCCCCGGCCCTTCGCTGATGCCGCAGTGGATCTCGTAGCCCGCCACCGGGATATCGCCGTCGCCGAGGCCGACGAGGGTGCCAGCCACCCGGCGCAACTGCTTGTCCGGGTAGAGGCGGGTGCGGATGGCCAGCAGGCCCAGCCCCGGGCTCTCCCCGGGCTCCCCTTCGAGGCCGTCGGGATCGGCCAGGGTCTCGCCGAGCATCTGGAAGCCGCCGCAGATCCCCAGCACCTTGCCGCCGTAGCGCAGGTGGCGCAGCAGATCCCGCTCCCAGCCGTTGGCCCGCAGTGCCGCCAGGTCCCCCCGCACGTTCTTGCTGCCGGGGAGGATGATCAGGTCCGCCCCGGGCAGTGGCTCGCCGGCGCGGACGAAGCGCAGATCCACCGCCGGGTTCAGGCGCAGGGGGTCGAAATCCGTGTGGTTGCTGGTGCGGGGCATCACCGGCACCGCCACCCTCAGCAGCGGGCCATCCCCTGTCACCTGGCTGGCGTCGATGGCGTCCTCCGCCTCCAGGTGAAAGCCCTGGAGGTAGGGCAGCACGCCGATGACCGGTTTGCCGGTGCGCTCTTCCAGCCAGCGAAGGCCCGGTTCCAGCAGGCCGATGTCGCCGCGAAAGCGGTTGATGACAAAGCCAATGACCCGCCCCTGTTCGCTCGGGGAGAGCAAGTCGAGGGTGCCCACGAGGTGGGCGAATACCCCGCCCCGGTCGATGTCGGCGATGAGGATCACCGGGCAGTCCACCGCCTCGGCAAAGCCCATGTTGGCGATGTCCCCGGCCCGCAGGTTGATCTCCGCCGGGCTGCCGGCACCCTCGACGATCACCGCCTGGTAGCGGCTTGCCAGGCGCGCGAAGGAGTCCAGCACCGCCGCCCGGGCCACGGTCTTGTAGGCGTGGTAGTCCCGGGCATCCATGTTGGCGAGGGCCTTGCCCTGGATGATCACCTGGGCGCCGGTGTCGCTGGCGGGCTTCAACAGCACCGGGTTCATGTCCCGCTCGGGGGCGATGCCGGCGGCCTCCGCCTGCACCGCCTGGGCGCGGCCTATCTCGCCGCCGTCGGCGGTGACGGCGCTGTTCAGGGCCATGTTCTGGGGCTTGAAGGGCGCCACGGCGAGGCCGCGCCGCGCCAGCACCCGGCACAGGCCCGCCACCAGCACGCTCTTGCCGGCGTCGGAGGTGGTGCCCTGCACCATCAGGGTGAGGGCGGTTGTCGTCCGGTTGTCGCTCATTTCCGTGCTCCTCGCCGTCAAAGGCGGTAGGTGAAACCCAGCTGCCAGGCGCGGCCATCCTGGTTGTAGCCGTTGTTGAGCCGGTAACCCTTGTCGAACAGGTTGTCGAGGCGCAGGTTGGCGTCCAGGGATTGGCTGATGCGGTAGCCGAGGTTGAGGGCCACGGTGCTGTAGCCCCCCAGCCACTGGCTGTTGCTGGCGTTGGTGTGGCGCCGGCCCTGGGCCTTGACCGCAAGGCCGAGGCTCAGGTCGCCAAAGCGCCGGCTGGCGCCGAGGTTGAGGTTGCCGCGGGTGCGCTTCACCAGCAGGTTGTCGGTCGCCGCATCCCGGGGCTCCAGGTAGGTGTAGCCGGCGTCGATGGCCCAGCCGGCGAGCTCGGCGCCGACGATCAGCTCGGCGCCGGTGATCTCCGCGGCGTTGACGTTGTAGGGTCGCCAGACGAAATCGGCGCCGGGGGCCCAGTCGATGAGGTTGTCCACGTCGTTCTCGAAGTAGGCGAGGGCCCAGTGCCAGCGGTGGTAGTGGCCCCGGAGGCTGATCTCGCGATTCTCGGATTGCTCCGCCGCCAGGTGGGGATTGCCGGCGCTGTAGGGGCCCGCCGGCCAGTACAGGTCGTTGAAGGTGGGGGCCTTGAAGCCCTCCGCCCAGGTGGCCACCAGGCGGTGGTGGTCGTCGAGGTGCACGCCCACGGAGACATTGCCCGCGCTGTGGCGGCCAAAGGCCTCGTTGTCCTCCTCCCGGAGGCCAAGCACCAGATCCAGCGTCGACCAGTTGCCCTGGTACTGGACAAAGGCCGCGCGGTTGTCCCGGGTCGCCACCGGCTTGCCGGCGCCGTCCATGTACAGGCTGCTGGCGCTGACCTCGTCCTGGTAGTAGTCGTAGCCGGCGGTGAGGATCTGGCCCTGCGCCAGGGTGAGGTCGTTCTGCCAGAAGAGCTGCTCCCGGGTGGTGCGGAAGTGCCCGGTGTTGGCGCCGTTGGCGCCATCGTAGTTGTCGCTGTCGTCCGTGGCGCGGCCGAGGGACAGCTGGCTCTGCCAACGATCCGTCACCGGCAGGCGGCCCCGCAGGTTGATGTTCTGCAGGCGCGAGTCGCTGTAGGGGCGCTCCGCCGGGTCGAAGGCGCTGTCGTACTCGTTGCGGTTGTTGCTCTCCAAAAGGCGCAGGGCGATGTCGGCGCCGTTGGCGAAGCCGTAGCCGAGGCTGGCATTCAGTGACCTGTTGCGGTAGCCGTCCCGGTCGCCGCTGGCATCGGCCACGAGATTGTCGATGCCGTCGGTCTCCAGGTAGGCGCCGTGCAGGCCCCAGTGCCAACCCCCGGCGGCGCCGCTGGTGCCCGCCGCCACCCTGTGGAGGCTGTTGCTACCGGTGGCGCTGGTGACGTAGCTGCCGGGATTGGTGGCCCCATCCCGGGTGAATACCTGGATGACGCCGCCGATGGCCTCGCTGCCGTACAGGGCGGAATGGGCGCCCCGCACCACCTCGATACGCTCGATCTGGTCGGGGTTGAGGAACTGGAAGTTGGTGGCGCCGAGGGTGGCGCTGCTCACCCGCTGGCCGTCCACCAGAAACAGCGTGTGGCCACTCGCGGTGCCCCGGGTGTAGAGGCTGGTGGCGGCGCCGGGCCCGCCGCTCTGGCTGATGTCGAGGCTCGGGGTGTCCCGCAGGGCGTCGGCGAGGGTGAGGGGCTGGCGGGCGTCGAGTTGCTCCCGGGAGACGGTCGATACGGATGCCAGGGAATCCGCCAGCGCCACGGGGGTGCGGGTGGCGGTCACCACCACCAGCTCGTAATCGCTGGCGTGGCCGGGGGACGTGGTGCAAAGGGCGGCAATACCGAGGGCGATGCCCTGGTTCAGAAAGGATGGTTTCACGGTAAGTCCTCAATCGAATTTAAAAAAACACAAGGATTGAGGGAGGGGTATGAGTGGCAGACGCCGATACGGGACAGGCAGATAACCACCGACAAAGCCCTCCGCTTCATCGTTGCAGCTACTGCACACCGTGATGACGGGATCCGTCATCACCAGGCCGGTTTCGGGCTTGTGCCGGCGCGAAGCGCGAAGGCATTTACCGTTGCGGGGGCAGCGTTGGTTTTGTCGCGGGCGGCCACTTCGAAAAAGTTGCCCGGACGCACCACACTTCCCGTTTACCCTGTTCCAGACCCTCCCGGCGAAGGAGGGTCGAGCAGGCACCTGATGCAGGGGGCGGATTGTATAGGGGCTGTTCAGTGAAGGTCAAACCGCCCCGCGCCCGGGTTACACTCCGTCAAAATTCCACAGGCGGAACTCCCATGCCCCCGCAACTGCAAAGCGCCCTCGGCTTCGCCCTGCTCCTGTTGCTGTGCTGGCTGAGCGGCCAGCGCCGCCGACCACTGGCCCGGGTGGTGATCGGCGGCGTGGTGCTGCAGGCCCTTGTCGCCCTGCTGCTGATCAAATTGCCCGAGGCGCAAGGCCTCTTCGCGATGCTCAACAACCTGATGCTGGCCCTGGAGGAATCCACCCGCGCCGGCACCAGCCTGGTGTTCGGCTACCTCGGCGGCGGCGACACTCCCTTTGACCCCAGCCGCCCCGAGCACGGCTACATCCTCGCCTTTCGCGGCCTGCCCCTGGTGCTGGTGATGAGCGCTCTGTCGGCACTGTTGTTTTACTGGCGCATCCTGCCGGTGGTGGTGCGGGGGTTTTCCTGGCTGCTCAGCCGCAGCCTCGGCATCGGCGGGCCCCTCGGGGTCGGCGCCACCGCCAATGTCTTTCTCGGCATGGTGGAGGCGCCGCTGTTGATCCGGCCCTACCTGCTGTCCCTGCACCGGGGCGAACTGTTCGCGGTGATGGTGTGCGGCATGGCCACGGTGGCGGGCACGGTGCTGGTGCTCTACGCCACCATCCTCGCCCCGGTGATCCCCGGGGCCCTCGGCCACCTGCTCACCGCGTCGCTGATCTCCGCCCCGGCGGCCCTGACCCTGGCGGCCCTGTTCCACCCCTGGCCGCCCTCGTCCAGGGCTCTGCCCGACCTGCCCCGGGAGGGATCGAGCGCCATGGACGCGGTGACCACCGGCACCACCCGGGGTCTGGCCCTGCTGCTCAATATCATCGCCATGCTGGTGGTGCTGGTCGCCCTGGTGCACCTCGCCAACCTGCTGCTCCAGCTGTTGCCCGAGGTGGCGGGTGCCGCCATTTCACTGCAGCGTGTCCTCGGCTGGCTGTTCACCCCCCTGGCGTGGCTGATGGGCATCCCCTGGCAGGAGGCCCACAGCGCCGGCCAGCTGCTCGGCACCAAGGTGGTGTTGAACGAGCTGGTGGCCTACCTCGACCTCGCCGCCCTCGACCCGGGCGCCCTCGGGGAGCGCAGCCGCATCATCCTCAGCTACGGTCTGTGCGGCTTCGCCAACCTGGGCAGCCTCGGCATCATGATCGGCGGCCTCGGCACCCTGGTGCCGGAGCGCCGGGGGGAAATCATCGCCCTTGGCCTGCCCTCCATCTGGGTGGGATTGCTGGCGACACTGGCCACCGGTGCGGTGGTGGGTGTACTGATTTGATGGTCTCGCCAGGCTGCCCACAGGGCCCGGCGCTGATGGTTGGGTTGGGATATTTGCCTTGCACGGTCGTGGCTGTTGGCCTTGAACCGAGCGCCATGTTTGACGGAGGGCTTTTGCAATGACGTGGAGGCGCGGCCGCTATCCGCCGCGTGTGCCAGGGGCGGCGGGTTTGCGGCCGATGACGCCTTCGGCTTTTCGGCCCTACGGGTTGGGCTGTTGTAGGGCGGAATCCCCCTCCGGGGGACGTGGAGGCGCAGCCGTTATCCGCCGATGGGTGCCGGGGACGGCGGTACCTTGCCCGGCGCCTTCCCGGTCTCAATCCTTGATAAGGGCAAGTAGTTCGCGAAGCTCGGTGTGCAGCAGTGCCAGTTTTTCCTCGGGGAGGTTGTAATCACAGGCCAGTTGCTCGGGGATCTTCGCGGCGCTGTCCCTCAAGCCAAGGCCCTTCTCCGTCAATTTGATTCTCAGTTCCCGCTCGTCCCTGGCGCCGCGATGCCGTTGCACCAGCCCCGTCGCCTCCAGGCGCTTGAGCAGGGGGGTGAGGGTGCCGGAGTCCAGCAGCAGCCGTTCCCCGAGGAATTTCAGGGTGATGCCCTCGAAGTTCTCGGGCGGTGCGTCGCCCTGGGACTCCCACAGCACCAGCATCACCAGGTATTGGGGGTAGGTGATGCCCAGGGCGTCCAGCAGCGGGCGGTACCTCGCGGTAACCCGGCGGGACAGGGCGTGGAGGGCAAAGCACAACTGGTTGTCGAGCTTGAGGTTATCCCCCGCGGGCGTGGGTGACTTGGCCACAACCCTAGCCCAGCAGCCTGTCGATGTCGGCGGCGAGGTCCTCGGGCTTGTCCCTGGGGGCGTAGCGGGCCACCACCTTGCCGTTTCGGTCCACCAGGAACTTGGTGAAGTTCCACTTGATGGCCCGGGTGCCGAGGATCCCCGGGGCCTCGGCCTTGAGGTACTTGAAGAGGGGATGGGCGTCGTCGCCGTTGACCTCGAGCTTGGCGAAGAGGGGAAAACTGACCCCGTAATTGAGCTCGCAGAACTGGCTGATTTCGTCGTTGCTCCCCGGGTCCTGCTTGCCGAACTGGTTGCAGGGGAAGCCGAGGATACGCAGGCCCCTGTCCTGGTATTGCCGGTGCAGGGCCTCGAGACCCTGGAATTGGGGGGTAAAGCCGCATTTGCTGGCGGTGTTGACGATCAGCAGCACCTTGCCCCGGTAGCCGGCCAGGGGCACGTCCCGGCCCTGCATGTCGACGGCGGTAAAGTCATAAAGGCTGTTTGCCATGGTGTCCTCGGTGGATGGCGTGGGTGTGGTGGACTTTAGGGGCTAAATGAGTTGTAAGCAATTCAATTTTGCACAATATGATTGCGAGGAGTGCCAGGGCAGGATCCGGTCCTTCCCGCTCACCGCGGTGTGACGGCGCGGGGGTGGTCGGTGGCCGATGACGCCTGCGGCTTTCGGCCCTAGGGACGTGCGGTTGTGGGGCGGAATCCCCCTCCGGGGGACGTGGAAGGGCAGCCGTCATCCGTCGCGACATGCATCGTCGCGGAGTTTGTCGAGGCGTGCAAACAGTCCTGGTGGTTGGGCCATTACCAGTGCCGATCAAGCTGTATCTGGTCCTTTGCAGACGCGCTATCGGGTTCCGCAACGTTGCGGTGTTTGATGTATCCTCCGCGTTCAGTCAGGCAACCAATCCCTATTCCTGGAGCGCATCTGCCATGTTTGTCAATGGCCATTTATTTTGACCCACCTTTGGCCAATAAAATTGACCCACCCGGCATGGTTTAACCGGTCGTTTTCTGCTTCAGTCGATAGCTCTCTCCTCCCAGCATAAAAATGTGTGAATGGTG
>Ga0265293_10000756_pt1 | contig 74334 bp, 61 predicted proteins | sample Munlanlewell138R_FD_192505 | JGI IMG/M metagenome (GOLD analysis project Ga0265293, IMG submission 192505) | Leachate microbial communities from a municipal landfill in Southern Ontario, Canada - Leachate well 138R | ecosystem: Engineered > Solid waste > Landfill > Unclassified | place: Canada... | reverse complement strand
GACGACCTTGCCATTCAGATTGTCTTCCCCTCGGTCGGGGTGACTCCACCTTCTTTCAGGTGGACGGGTTTGCCGGCTTCGCCGGGCAAACAAAAAAGCCCCGTCAGTTCACTGGCGGGGCTTTTTCATTCAAGGCGTCCTAGCCTTTCATTTCCGCATCAGTCAGGCCCAGAGCGGCGGCAATGCCGGCACCGTAGGCTGGATCGGCCAGTGAACAGTGGCGTGCATGACGGATCATGATGTGGCGATCGACGTCGGCCATGTTGCGGGCAGTGTTGGCGAACAGACGCTGTTGCTCCTCGGGCGACATCAAGCGGAACAGGTCGCCGGGCTGGGTGAAGTAGTCGCTGTCATCGGCGCGGAAATCGTAGCGGTCGGCCGCGCCGTCCAGCGCCAGAGGCGGCTCGCTGAGGTCCGGTTGTTCCTGCCACTCACCATAGGTATTCGGCTCGTAGTGAAGACGGCTTCCCTGGTTGCCGTCGACGCGCATCTGGCCGTCACGGTGGTAGCTGTGCACCGGGCAGACCGGGGCGTTGACCGGGATCTGATGGTGGTTCACGCCCAGACGGTAGCGCTGGGCGTCGCCATAGGAGAACAGACGGCCCTGCAGCATGCGGTCCGGCGAGAAGCTGATGCCGGGCACCACGTTGGCCGGGGTGAAGGCAGCCTGTTCGACGTCCTGGAAGTAGTTGTCCGGGTTGCGATTCAGCTCGAAATAACCGACTTCGATCAGCGGGTAGTCCTTCTTCGACCAGACCTTGGTCAGGTCAAAAGGATGGAAGCGGTAGCTCGCAGCCTCGGCTTCCGGCATGACCTGGATGAACATGGTCCAGCGCGGGAAGTCCTTGCGCTCGATGGCTTCGTACAGGTCGCGCTGGGAGCTTTCGCGGTCGCCGGCAACGATGGCGGCGGCTTCTTCATCGGTCAGGTTCTTGATGCCTTGCTGGGTCTGGAAGTGGAATTTGACCCAGTAACGCTTGTTGTCGGCGCTGATCAGGCTGTAGGTGTGCGAGCCGAAGCCGTGCATGTGGCGAAAGCCGTCGGGGATGCCGCGGTCGCCCATGACATAGGTGACCTGGTGCAGGGCCTCGGGCAGACCGGTCCAGAAGTCCCAGTTGTTATTGGCGCTGCGCATGTTGGTGCGCGGGTCGCGTTTTACGGCGTGGTTCAGGTCGGGGAATTTCAGCGGATCACGGAAGAAGAAGACCGGCGTGTTGTTACCGACCATATCCCAGTTGCCCTGTTCGGTGTAGAACTTCAGGGCGAAACCCCGAATGTCGCGCTCGGCGTCAGCTGCGCCGCGTTCACCGGCAACGGTGGAGAAGCGGGCAAACAAGGGTGTTTTCTTGCCGACCTGCGAGAACAGCGCTGCACGGCTGTATTGGCTGATATCATGGGTAACGACGAACTCGCCGAAGGCACCGGAACCCTTGGCGTGCATGCGCCGCTCGGGAATGACTTCGCGGTCGAAGTGGGCGAGCTTTTCCAGAAACCATACGTCCTGGAGCAGCATCGGCCCGCGCTTGCCTGCGGTGGCAGCGTTCTGGTTGTCAGGAACTGGCGCACCGGCCACCGTTGTCAATTTGGGCTTGTCTGTCATCTTGCTCTCCTTGAGATGCCTGCCTGTATCAAGTGCTTGGCAGGGGGGATATAAACGCAGCGGTGAGTATGGCACAAGAAGCAGGTGTCGCATCAAAAGGCTATGATTATCAAACCCGGAATCAGCCGGTAATGCATAGATAGGAGTCAACAATGGATTTTGGTCTTTCAGGCAAGCGTGCTCTGGTAGGCGGAGCCAGTCAGGGGCTGGGTGCGGCCTGTGCCTGGCAGCTGGCAGCGCTGGGCGCGGAAGTCATTGTGCTGGCACGCAATGAGCAGAAGCTCCTGGGGGTGGTGAGTCAACTGCCGGCTACTGAGGGTCAGAAACACAGCTATTGCTGTGCCGACTCGGCTGACCTGCCGCACCTCACTGCGCAGGTGCAGGCGCAGCTGGACAAAGGTGGCGCGATCAGTATCTGGGTCAATAATACCGGCGGGCCCGCCCCGGGGCCGGCGCATCTGGCAACGCCCCAGGAATTCACCCATGCCTTCAGTCAACATCTGCCGGGCAGTCAGGCGGTGCTGCAATTGCTGCTGCCGGGTATGCGTGAGCTGGGCTATGGCCGGATCATCAACGTGCTGTCCACCTCGGTGAAAACGCCGCTGGCCAATCTCGGGGTGTCGAACAGCATACGGGCGGCCATGGCCAACTGGGCCAAGACACTGTCCCGGGAGCTGGCGGCTGATGGCATAACGGTAAATAACGTGCTGCCGGGGCTGACGCGTACGGCGCGGCTGGAAGGGTTGCTGAAATATCGCGCTGATGTGGAAAACACCAGTGTGGCAGAGGTCGAGCGGGGGATGCTGCGGGATCTGCCTGCGCGGCGCTTTGCCGAGCCGAAGGAGTTCGCCAACGCAGTGGAGTTTCTGGCATCGCCGGCGGCGTCCTATATCAATGGCATCAATCTACCGGTGGACGGAGGCGCTACCGCAAGCTTGTGATCTGACAGTGCGATGGCTGGCCTTGCGGCCAGCATCACTGTAACAGCGCTCAGGGCTGCCTAGCTGTGCAGCTTCTCGCAAGCCGTGAGCGTGTTTTCCAGCAGGCAGGCACGGGTCATGGGGCCAACGCCGCCGGGGACCGGGGTGATCCAGGAGGCGCGTTCGGCGGCCACGTCAAAGTCCACGTCGCCACGCAGGCGTCCGTCTTCCATGCGGTTGATGCCCACATCAATAACAATCGCGCCGGGCTTGATCCATTCGCCCTTGACCAGGCCGGGTTTGCCCACGGCGACAACGACCAGATCAGAACGACGCACATGCTCTTCCAGATCATGGGTAAAGCGGTGCGCTACCGTGGTGGTGCAGCCGGCCAGCAGCAGCTCCAGTGCCATCGGGCGCCCAACGATGTTTGATGCACCGACGATGGTGGCGTTCATGCCGTAGAGATTCACCCCTGTGCTTTTCAGCAGGCGGATGATCCCCAGCGGAGTGCACGGGCGCAGTAGTGGTACACGCTGGGCCAGGCGACCGATATTGTAGGGATGGAAGCCGTCTACATCCTTGTCCGGGCGGATGCGCTCGAGCAACTGGGATGAGTCCAGATGTGCAGGCAGCGGTAATTGCACGAGGATGCCATCTACAGTGGGATCATCATTGAGCTGATCAATCAGCCCCAGCAGATCCTGCTGGTTGGTATCGGCGGGCAGGTCGTGGGACAGGGAGATGAACCCTACTTCTTCACAGTCCTTGCGTTTATGGGCGACGTAGACTTCTGAGGCAGGATCATGGCCTACCAGAATGACGGCGAGGCCGGGAATGCGCAAACCTTGTTGCTTGCGTTGGTTTACCTTGTCGGCGATTTCATGCCGAAGATTGGCGGCAATTTTTTTGCCATCGATCAATTGGGCTTTCATGATGTTCCTGGGCAGTGCGTGGAATTCGGTGATTGTCGCATGTGACGGGGCCTGGGCAAAAGAGCGGCGGCACCTGGATTCTTAAGCTACTCAAATATTTGAGAAAAATGTGGTTTTGGCGTTGACGGCAGGTTGGGGGCTGGGTATTATTCGCCCCGCTTCACAAACACAACGAAGTCGGTTTGGAAGGCGATTCAGGCTCCAGCATTTCAAGCCTTCGGGATTGACAATGTGCATACGGCGCCCGTAGCTCAGTTGGATAGAGCACCCGCCTTCTAAGCGGGTGGTCGCAGGTTCGAATCCTGCCGGGCGCGCCACAGCGCACATGGTATGATTCTGCGAAGTTGTGTTAGTGTCGTTGCTGTAATGGTGGGCGTAGCTCAGTCGGTAGAGCACAGGATTGTGGCTCCTGGTGTCGTGGGTTCGATCCCCATCGTCCACCCCATTTCAGCAAAAACGCCAGGCATCGCCTGGCGTTTTTGTATCTGAAGCTGTTTGCGGATGTGGTGAAATTGGTAGACACACCAGATTTAGGTTCTGGCGCCGCAAGGTGTGGGAGTTCGAGTCTCCCCATCCGCACCATTCAGCTGTCTTTTTCCTTTGACTAGCCCGCCCCATGTGGTCACTCTCCGGCTATCTCGGCCTCTTTCTTTCCTCCTTTATAGCTGCGACTTTTCTTCCCCTGCAATCAGAACTGGTGCTGGTCAGTCTGCTGCTGACGGAGCGCTTTTCCGTGGCCGGGTTGTTTGCAGTGGCTACGCTGGGCAATGTGCTGGGCTCATTGGTGAACTGGGTACTGGGTCTGTATCTGTTGCGCTGGCAGCACAGCCGCTGGTTTCCTGTGTCTGCCGAGCAGCTGGCCAGGGCGCAGCAGGGCTATCGGAAATACGGTTTCTGGTCGTTGCTGTTGAGCTGGATGCCGGTCATTGGTGATCCCCTGACACTGGCTGCCGGTGTCATGCGCGAGCCGCTATGGCGTTTCCTGGTGATGGTCAGCCTGGCCAAGGCGGGGCGCTATCTGGTGTTGATTCTGCTTACGCTGAACTGGGCGGAGTCGGGTGGCTGGCGAATCTGACGCGAGAAGAGTCGGGTTGCGGCCAGGCCCTCGGGTGTAAAGTGGCGGGCGGGCGCCATCAACTCGATAAGGTGCTGAGTGCGTTGCTGCTCGGGCATGGCGTGCAATTTCTTTTGTAGTTTCACTTCCTGCTCCTTGTGGCTGGCGGCGACGAGCGGATCAAGGCCATTCCCTGATGGGCTGCGTCTTCCGGCAAGGCGGCTGGTCTGCTTACATTGCCATTCACCGGCAATCCAGTCGTGCAGAAGCTGCAATTCATAGGCGCTGAAAACGCCGAACATGGGGGCGCGGTTGCCCTGAATCAGGCGCCAGAAACGACTGCCGGACGGATCCTGGTGCCGGTGAACCCAGCCGTGGCGTTGCAGCGCGTCAAGCAGGGCCGGTATCCGCCCGTTGGTATCCAGCCACTCATTGATGGTGCGGCCATCGATTCGGCAGAAATCCGAATGCATATGTCGCGCTGCTCGCGCCTTGTCTTCGAGCACTCTATAGAGCTCTTTATCCAGATTGAAAGCATTGATCACATCGGTCGATGAGCTGCCCAGCGCATTCAGCTGAAAGCCCTGCCTGACCCTATGGTAGAACGTCTGCTGTTCATTCCCCGGCAAGTTGTCCAGCACGGCTCTGGCAGCGCGGTGAGCGTGCCCGCTGGAGGCATTATCAATGGTGATATGCAGGCGAAAATAATGTGGGTCAATGCCCAGTTCCGCCAACTCGTAGGTGGTGATCATTAAATGCAGCGGCAGTTGCTCATATCCCAGATTGTAACCGATGACTTCCGGTAGAAATTCACTGGCAAGATGACCCAGGGCAAGTTGCAGCGTCCCTTGAATAAAACGGTCCGTCGGCAAGGACTCCAGGTGCTGGATGTCCTGGTTGGCGAGTAATTGCTTATACATCAGCACATGATTCTGATCAGGCTCGCCGTCACCGAGTTCTTCGAGATAGGTGCGCACCAGGTCATGGCGGCGCGGATCATGCCAATCTCCGAGTACCCCGTACAGCCAGGCACCGTCTACCAGTTTGGTAGCAGCTACATTGCGCAGGAAATACAGCGCGTGGGCGCGATTGCTGAAGTAGCGGCGTGGCTGACCCTGTTTGCGGCTCAGCAGGTAGTCGCGGTAGGCGCTCGCTGTGCGGGCATTGTTGCGCAGGATATGCGCTTCGAGGTGCGCCGGGTTGTTCGGTAGCTCCGCGAGATGGGCGGCGGTCTGTTGCAGATGGTTGCGCAGCAACTGCCGGGCCTCAGCCAGATGCTGCTGCGGTGCGTGTTGCAGATCATGGTACAGCGCTCGAATGTCGGCATGTTCACGCGACTGCCGGCTCAGTGTTTGCATGGTCATATCCTGTCCAGGGGCTATCCATTTCGAGGGATTAATGCGTGAAAAATTCAGGGAAAAAGCGAAGGTGAAGGGTGCAGAGGAGGGGTGGCAAGGCAGTGGAGTCGGTGCTGTAAAAGAAAGTCGGTATGGAAGAGGTGTCGGAATGATGACTTCCTGCGCTTGAGCGACTAGAATGTCCGCCTTTCTTTATTCACTCATTTTTAGTCTGTTCAACGAGGGCTCTACATGCAAGTTTCGGTTGAAACCATCTCCGGTCTTGAGCGCCGCATGACTGTCGGCATCCCAGCCGAGCGCATCGAAAACGAAGTCAACAAGCGCCTGCAGCAGACTGCTCGTCGTGCGCGCGTTGATGGTTTCCGTCCGGGCAAGGTGCCGATGAGCGTCATTCGCAAGCGCTTTGGTGCATCCGCACGTCAGGAAGTCATCGGTGACGTCATCCAGTCCTCCTTTTATGAAGCTATCGTTCAGGAAAAACTGAACCCCGCTGGTGCGCCCAGTGTTGAGCCCAAGGAGCTGGACGAAGGCAAGGACTTTGAATACATCGCGACTTTCGAAGTGTATCCGGAAGTGACTCTGGGCGACTTCGCTGACATCGCCGTTGAGCGTGTTGAGTCCGAAGTAACCGACGCTGACCTGGAAAATATGCTGGAAATCCTGCGTAAGCAGCACACCAGCTACGAAGCCGTAGATCGTGCCGCTGAAAACGATGACCAGCTGATCATCGACTTTACCGGTCGTATCGACGGTGAAGCATTCCAGGGCGGCACTGCCAGCAACACCAAGCTGGTATTGGGTTCTGGCCGCATGATCCCCGGTTTTGAAGACGGTCTGGTAGGCGCCAAGGCGGGTGAAACCCGTACCGTCAGCGTTACCTTCCCTGAGGACTATCAGAACCTGGATCTGGCTGGTAAAGCCGCCGAGTTCGAAATCATCGTTCATGAAGTCGCCGCTGCCCAGTTGCCTGAACTGAACGAAGAGTTTTTCGCGCGCTTCGGTGTGGAAGAAACCGGTCTGGAAGGCTTCCGCGCCGAAGTTCGCAAGAACATGGAGCGTGAGCTGCGTCAGGCCATCAAAGGCAAGACCAAGACCCAGGTGATGGACGGTCTGCTGAAAACCAACAGCATCGACGTGCCCAAGGCACTGATCAGCAGCGAAGTTGATCGTCTGCGTCAGCAGGCTGTACAGCAGTTCGGCGGTGCCAACATTGATCCGAGCCAGCTGCCGGCAGAACTGTTCGAAGAACAGGCCAGGCGTCGCGTCAGCCTGGGCCTGATCGTTGCTGAAATCGTCAAGCAGAACGACATCAAGCCGGATAACGACCGCGTTCGCGCCATGGTTGAGGAACTGGCTTCTGCTTACCAGGAACCCGAGCAAGTGGTGAACTGGTACATGCAGAACGAGCAGCAGCTGAGTGAGATTCAGTCGGTTGTGCTGGAAGAGCAAGTCGTGGATACTGTCCTGCAGAAGGCCAAGGTAACTGATAAGCAGGTTACTTATGAAGAGGCCGTGAAGCCGGCCCAGCCCGAGCTGGATGATGCGGCAGAAGGCAGCGAGGACGAATAATCGTCGCTGAAGTGATGCAGTGCATTGAGCCAGCCCTAGGGCTGGCTCATGTGTTTATGGCAGCCCCGATTATACTGTCCGGGGTTAACGCGACAGGCAAAGTGGAGTGACACCAGAGCATGATTCATAACAGCTACACCGGGCTACCTCCGGAAATCCAGGCCGCCGGCGGTCTTGTGCCCATGGTTGTCGAGCAATCGGCGCGGGGCGAGCGTTCCTATGACATCTACTCGCGTCTGCTCAAGGAGCGGGTGATCTTTCTGGTCGGGCAGGTAGAGGACTACATGGCCAATCTGGTCGTTGCCCAGCTGCTGTTCCTCGAATCGGAAAACCCCGACAAGGATATCCACCTGTATATCAACTCGCCGGGTGGTTCGGTCACAGCTGGCATGGCGATTTACGACACCATGCAGTTCATCAAGCCGAACGTCAGCACCCTGTGCATTGGTCAGGCCTGCAGCATGGGCGCGTTCCTGCTGGCCGGTGGTGCCAAGGGCAAGCGTTTTGCGCTGCCGCACTCCCGAGTGATGATTCACCAGCCGCTCGGTGGATTCCAGGGGCAGGCGTCGGACATCGAGATTCATGCCCGCGAGATTCTGTATATTCGTGAGCGCCTGAATAAGATACTGGCGCACCACACCGGTCAGCCGCTGGATGTGATTGGCCGGGATACCGATCGGGATCGCTTCATGAGTGCCGCTGAAGCGGTGGAATACGGCCTTATTGACCAGATGCTGGAAAGCCGTCCGACCGCCGAGTAATCGGTTGTCTTCACCAGCCCAGGCGTGCCGGGGCTGACAATGATTTTGTTTGCCTGACCATTTGTACGGGTGAGGTTGGCAGGTTGCACTTGCAAAGAGAGTGGGTTGCCCCCATCTTTAGTCGCAAGAGCGTTCCGTAAGCAGGGGTTTTAGATGACAGATATGACTGGCAAGGGTGATGACAACGGCAAACTGCTGTATTGCTCCTTCTGCGGCAAGAGCCAGCATGAAGTGCGCAAACTGATTGCCGGCCCTTCCGTATTCATTTGTGACGAGTGTGTCGATCTGTGTAACGACATCATTCGTGAGGAAGTGCAGGAAAGCAGCAGCGACAGTGCCGAGCATAAACTGCCGTCGCCGATGGAAATCTGCGCCATCCTTGACCAATACGTGATTGGCCAGCAACAGGCCAAGAAGGTGCTGTCAGTAGCGGTGTACAACCACTACAAGCGTCTCAATCAGCGTGACGGTAAGGATGAGGTCGAACTCGGCAAGAGTAATATTCTGGTCATCGGCCCGACCGGTTCAGGCAAGACGCTGCTGGCAGAAACACTGGCGCGGTTGCTCAATGTACCTTTCACTATCGCTGATGCGACTACGCTGACCGAAGCCGGTTACGTGGGTGAGGACGTCGAGAACATCATCCAGAAACTGCTTCAGAAGTGCGATTACGATGTGGAGAAGGCCCAGATGGGTATCGTCTACATCGACGAAATCGACAAGATCTCGCGCAAGTCGGATAATCCGTCGATTACTCGCGACGTTTCCGGCGAGGGCGTACAGCAGGCGCTGCTCAAATTGATCGAAGGTACTGTGGCCTCGGTTCCGCCGCAGGGTGGTCGCAAACATCCGCAGCAGGAATTCCTGCAGGTCGATACGCGCAATATTCTGTTCATCTGTGGTGGCGCGTTCGCTGGTCTGGAAAAGGTCATTCGTGATCGCTCCGAGAAAAGCGGTATCGGCTTCAACGCCAGTGTGCGCAGCAAGGATGACGGCAAGAAGGTCGGTGATACCCTGTTGTCAGTCGAACCTGAGGATCTGGTGCGCTTTGGCCTGATCCCCGAGTTCGTCGGTCGTCTGCCGGTTATCGCCACGCTGACCGAGTTGGATGAAGATGCTCTGATCCAGATCCTTACCGAGCCGAAGAATTCGCTGACCAGGCAGTACGGTCGCCTGTTCGAAATGGAAGGGGTGGAACTGGAGTTCCGTACCGATGCACTCAAGTCCATCGCCCAACGTGCGCTGGAGCGTAAAACGGGTGCCCGTGGTCTGCGTTCGATTCTGGAAAGCGTACTGCTGGATACCATGTACGAAATTCCATCCATCGAGCACGTGAGCAAGGTAGTGATCGACGAGAACGTCATCAGTGGCGACGCCAAGCCGCTGTTGATTTACGAAAGCGCTGAACAGCCGCCCAAGGCCATGCCTGAAGAGTAAGCAACGTTCGCGTTGACTGCGCCGCCGCTTCAGGCGGCGCAGTTGTTTCAGCAGGCGTACATGGAAATGCATGAGCCCGTCTGCCGATGCCGCGACGGCGCTACGGGTGGTGCAAATGACGCATGCGGTAAACATTCATGCATGCTGACATCTTGTAATTTGCCCCTGGCGCCCTCATCTTGATTCCATGAGTCATTTCAATTCAGGGTGTGGCCCACGGCCTCACCCCATAGCGAGCGAGCCTAAACCATGACGAGCCCCAGCGTTTTTCCGCTATTGCCCCTGCGTGATGTGGTGGTCTATCCCCACATGGTCATCCCCTTGTTTGTAGGCCGTAGCAAATCCATCGAAGCTCTGGAAGCCGCGATGGCGACCGAGAAGCAGGTACTGCTGCTTACCCAGCGCAACCCGGCAGATGACGATCCCGGTGCCAGGGAGCTGTACTCCATGGGTACCGTGGCGACCATTCTGCAGTTGCTCAAGCTGCCCGATGGCACCGTCAAGGTGTTGGTTGAAGGGGAGCGGCGTGCCCGGGTGGAGCAGGCAGAGGAGTTGGATGGTTACCAGCAGGCCAGTGTCCAGCTGGTTGACGAATCCGTGCAGGATGCCCGTGAAGGCGAAGTGTTGGTGCGCACGCTGATGAGCCAGTTCGAGCAGTTCGTCAATCTGGGCAAGAAGATTCCGCCGGAGGCCGTCAGTTCGCTGTCGGGCATCGAAGATCCCCGTCGGCTGGTGGATGCCATGGCCGCGCAACTGAACCTCAAGGTAGAGCAGAAACAGCAGATCCTTGAAATCGCCTCGGTGCGTGAGCGCGTAGAGCATGTGCTGGGTGTACTGGATACCGAGATTGATCTGTTGCAGGTTGAAAAGCGTATCCGTGGCCGGGTCAAGAAGCAGATGGAGCGCAGTCAGCGCGAGTACTACCTGAATGAGCAGATGAAGGCCATTCAGAAGGAGATGGGCAGCTCTGAAGAAGGCAACGGTGAACTGGACGAGCTTCAGCGCAAGATTGAAGCCGCCGGGATGAGCAAGGAGGCGCTGGACAAGGCGAATGCCGAGCTCAACAAGCTGAAGATGATGTCACCCATGTCTGCCGAAGCGACGGTCGTACGTTCCTATATTGAATGGCTGACGAATGTGCCTTGGAAAAAGACCACTCGCGTGCGCCATGACCTGGAACATGCACAGAAAGTGCTGGACGCCGATCACTACGGTCTGGAAGAGGTCAAGGAGCGGATTGTCGAGTACCTGGCAGTGCAGAAGCGGGTGCGCAAGCTCAAGGGGCCGGTGCTCTGTCTGGTTGGACCGCCTGGTGTAGGCAAGACATCTCTCGGCGAGTCGCTGGCCCGTGCTACCAACCGCGAGTTCGTGCGTATGGCGCTGGGTGGTGTGCGCGATGAAGCCGAGATCCGTGGTCACCGCCGCACCTACATCGGTTCCATGCCGGGTAAATTGATTCAGAAGATGAGCAAGGCTGGGGTAAAGAACCCGCTGTTCCTGCTCGATGAAATCGACAAGATGGGCCAGGACATGCGCGGTGATCCATCTTCCGCGCTGCTGGAGGTATTGGATCCAGAGCAGAATCACGCTTTCAGTGATCACTATCTGGAGGTGGACTACGACTTGTCCGACGTGATGTTCGTCTGTACCTCCAACTCGATGAACATCCCGGCACCCTTGCTCGACCGTATGGAAGTGATCCGCATCCCCGGATACACCGAAGCCGAGAAGATCAATATCGCCCAGCGTTATCTGGTGCCCAAGCAGCTGAAGAACAATGGTCTGAAAAAAGACGAACTGAGCTTCAGCAGCGAATCATTGCGCGACCTGATCCGCTATTACACGCGTGAAGCCGGTGTGCGCGGGCTGGAGCGGCAGATCGCCAAGGTTTGCCGCAAGGTGGTGCGTGAGCACGCGGGCAAGACCAGATACCCGGATGTGGTGGTCGACAGCGCGCTGCTGGAGCAGCATCTGGGCGTGCACAAGTTCAAATACGGCCTGGCCGAGGAAAGTGATCAGATCGGGCAGGTTACCGGGCTGGCCTGGACCCAGGTCGGTGGCGAGCTGCTCAGCCTGGAGGCGGCGATCATGCCGGGCAAGGGCCGGCAGATCAAGACCGGCTCGTTGGGTGACGTGATGCAGGAGTCCATCAGCGCAGCGATGACCGTGGTACGCAGTCGTGCAGCGAGCCTGGGGCTGGCTGACGACTTTCACGAGGTGCACGACGTACACATCCACGTGCCTGAGGGTGCGACGCCCAAGGACGGCCCCAGCGCCGGCATAGGCATGTGTACCGCGCTGGTCTCGGCCTTTACCAAGATCCCGGTGCGGGCGGAAGTGGCAATGACCGGTGAAATCACCCTTCGTGGTCAGGTGCTGGCCATCGGTGGATTGAAAGAGAAACTGTTGGCCGCGCACCGTGGCGGTATCCGTACTGTGGTGATTCCCCACGATAATCTGAAGGATTTGAAGGAAATACCCGACAATATCAAACAGGATCTTGAGATCATTCCGGCAAAATGGATTGACGAGGTGCTACAAGTTGCGCTGCAATACATGCCGAAGCCCCTGGATGAGGATGGGGATAAGATCGTTGCCAAGGAAGAGCATCACAAAACTGACGCAAAAGGGCGCATCAGTACTCATTAATGGTAAGCTGACCGGCATTGGGTTCGAGGATGCACATCCCGACCCAGCGCCATGCTACCGTTACCACAAGCATTCCTTGACATGGTTTTTAACCGCTTGATATAAAGCGTGCTTCGACCCAAGCAGGTATGCTGACTGGCTACAGCGTTGCTAGAACCACAAGCTTACATAACGACTAATTAACTCATTGAGACATATAAGGGGACTTAGAGTGAACAAGTCTGAACTGATCGATGCCATCGCTGCATCTGCCGATCTTCCTAAAGCTGCTGCCGGTCGTGCTCTGGACGCCGTCATTGAGTCCATCACTGGCGCTCTGAAAGCAGGTGATTCTGTTGTTCTGGTAGGTTTTGGTACTTTTGCTGTCAAGGAACGCGCTGCTCGCACCGGCCGCAATCCTCAGACTGGCGCGCCTATTGAAATCAGCGCCGCTAAAATCCCGGGCTTCAAAGCTGGTAAAGCACTGAAGGACGCTGTCAACTGACAGCGTCACGAAACTGACAGGACATGCCGGCGCGGGCACCATGGTGCGGGCATGCAATTGGACTCCTGGTCAGCGGCATAGACACAGAGGTCTGTCAGTTCCCGAAAGGCGCATCTTAAGGTGCGCCTTTTTTATTGGACAGAATAATAACGGCGGGTGAACACTTTACCCGCCGCGTTATCTGGGTAATCCAGATGACCGACCAGAAGATTGGGGGCACGATGCTTCAGAATATGAGGGACAAGTCGCAAAGCTGGATCGCGAAAGTGATCGTTGGCGTCATTGTTCTGGTTTTTGCATTGACGGGCTGGGAATCGATCAGCCGCTTCACCAGCACTGATCAGAAAGCGGCGGAAGTGAACGGAAACGTGATCAGCACCGCTGAACTGGAACAGGCTGTGTCTCTGCAGCGTCGTCAATTGACCCAACAGCTGCAACAGATGGGCGAGCGTTTTGATCCCGACATGATTGACGAGCAGGTGCTGCGCGACTCCGTGCTGCAAGGCCTGGTCGAACGTGCTGTGCTGCTCGAGGGCGCGAAAGACGCCAATCTGCGTGTCTCTGAGCAGATGATTGATCAGATGCTGCTCAATACGCCGGATTTTCAGGTCAATGGCCAGTTTGATGCCAACCGCTTTGATGTAGTGATTCGGAATATGGGCATGAGCTCGCGCCTGGCCTTCCGTGAGCTGGTGCGTCAGGAACTGACCATGGCTCAGCTGCGCAATGCCTATCAGGCAACCGCGTTCGCAACGCCGCAGGAGCGTCAACGGCTGGCTAGGTTGGAAAAGCAGACTCGGGATTTCAATGTTATCGAACTGGATACCGACAGCCGCAGCGTAGACGTCAGCGACGAGCTTATCGAACAGCACTACAACGATAACCTGGCCAACTACATGAGCCCGGAACAGGTGGTGCTGGAAACCCTGACCCTATCGCGCCGGGACTTCTTTGGCGAGGTGGAGGTGGATGAAGCCGCGCTCGAAGCCTTGTACTACCGTGAGGTGGGCAACTTGGGCGAACAGCGTCGCGCCAGCCATATCCTCTTCGAGCTGGAAGGTGATGAGGCGGCGGTGCTGGAGCAGGCTGAAGCGGTCAAGGCACGCATCGATGCCGGCGAGGACTTTGCTGCGCTGGTCAAGGAGTTCTCCCGGGATAGTGGCACCGTGAATAACGGTGGTGATCTGGGTTACGTCGAGCGTGACAGTTTTGATCCGGATTTCGAGAATGCTCTGTTCGCCCTTCAGGAAAACGAAGTATCTACACCGGTGCGCAGCAGCTTTGGTTATCATCTGATCAAGCTCACCTCGTTGCAGACTGCGGATGTACCCAGTCTCGAATCCATGCGTCCGACTCTGGAGCAGGAGCTGAAGAACGAGCAGGTTGCCCGCCGCTTTGTGGAGGCATCCCAGGAATTGGCCAATCTGGCTTACGAGTCTGAAGATCTGGCTGAGCCGGCCCGGGTATTGAATGTCGAGATTGAAACCCATGGCCCGGTTGAGCGTAACGGCGGCGAAGGTCTCACCGCGAACCCACGGATCATGACTGCGGCTTTCAGCGAAGAAGTGTTGCTGGATCGTCGCAACAGTCAGTTGATTGAGCTGGACGCCGATACCGTCGCTGTGATTCGGGTCAAGGAACACATGACTCCAAAGCAGCGTCCACTGGATGAAGTGAAAGCCGAGATCGCTGATCGTCTGCAGTTCGAGAAAGCGGTAGAGCAGGCAGATCAGCGTGCGCAGGAACTGGTAAGCAATCTGCGAGCCGGAGAGCAGGAAGCATCTGCACTGGCCGAACAGCTGGGACAGGAATGGCAGCAGCACGAAGCGGTCGCTCGGACTGACCGTGACGTGCACCAGGCGCTGCTGCGGGATGTGTTCTCCATGCCGCGTCCCGAGGGTGCTCCGGTGTATGGTCATTTTCGTCAGCCTGACGGCAGCCAATGGATCGTCGAGTTGCGCGGCGTATCCACGCCAGAAGAGGCTGTCAGTCAAGCTGATGAGCCCATGTACGGCTACTATATCGCCGGACAGACTGGTGAGCAGGACTTCGCAGCGGTGCGTGAAATTCTTGAGGATGAAGCGGACGTCAAACGTTTCTGACCCGTCAGGGCCATGGCGTAACCAGGCTTCATCTGGCTGCCTCCGAACCGCATATCTGTAATGGGTATGCGGTTTTTTATTTCTGACACCACAGGAACGGCATCATCGGCCTCCATCAGGCGACTGCGTGCGCAGCCTGAGGCTTTACCTGCACTGATTATCAGGGTGGGGAAAGGGAAGGCAGCCGCCGGACGGCGGCTGCCTGTACAGCTTATTCCTGGTCGATACTGCTCATGGCGGTCGTGTTGAAGCCACCGTCAACATACAGGATCTCACCGGAGATACCTGAGGCCAGGTCGGAACTGAGGAAGGCGCCGGCATTACCGACTTCTTCGATGGTTACGTTGCGGCGCAGCGGGGTGCGGGCTTCGTTGTACGCCAGCATCTTACGGAAGCTCTTGATGCCGGAAGCGGCCAGAGTGCGGATCGGGCCGGCAGAAATGGCATTAACGCGGATGCCATCTTCGCCCAGACTGCTGGCCAGATAACGAACGCTGGCTTCCAGGCTGGCCTTGGCCATGCCCATGACGTTGTAGTTAGGCATGGTGCGCACAGCGCCCAGATAGGTCAGGGTCAGCAGGCTGCCGTTGCGCTTCTTGAGCATTTCGCGACCGGCCTTGGCCAGCGCGATAAAGCTGTATGCGCTGATGTCGTGAGCGATCTTGAAGCCTTCACGGGTGGTGACCTCGGTGAAGTCACCATCCAGTTGGTCGCCGGGGGCGAAGCCGACGGAATGGACGATGCAGTCGATACCCTCGGGCCATCTCTTGTTCAGCTCGACAAATAGCTGTTCAATCTGCGCATCATCGGCTACGTCACAGGGAAAGCACATATCGGCACTGGAACCCCAGTCGGCAGCAAAGCCTTCGACGCGGCCCTTGAGCTTGTCGTTCTGGTAGGTGAAGGCCAGTTCAGCACCTTCGCGATGCATGGCTGCTGCAATGCCGGATGCAATGGACAGTTTACTGGCGACACCAACAATAAGTACGCGCTTTCCGCTTAGAAATCCCATGTTCATTTCCTGTTTAACTGGGCCTCACACTGAGGCCGACTGTTCGGATACCGGCTTGGCGAACGCTGCCTCAAGCAACTGACGGGTATAGTCGTGTTGCGGTGAAGCAAATATCTGCTGTGCCGGCCCCTGTTCTACAATTTCACCCTGGCGAATGACCATCAGTTGATGACTGAGGGCCCTGACCACCGCCAGGTCGTGGCTAATAAACAGATAACTCAGATTGTGCTTACGCTGCAGCTCTCGGAGCAGCTCAACCACCTGGCTCTGTACTGTTCTGTCCAGCGCCGAGGTGGGCTCGTCCAGCAGGATCAGGGATGGCTTGAGCACCAATGCTCTGGCTATCGCTACCCGCTGGCGTTGTCCACCGGAAAACTCGTGTGGATAACGGTGTCGGCTGTCGGGATCCAGACCGACTTCCTGCAATGCCTGAATCACCATCTGTTCACGCTCGGCGACCGTGCCAATCCGGTGGATCTCCAGCCCTTCACTGATAATCTGCGCAATTGACATGCGCGGGCTCAAGCTGCCAAAGGGATCTTGAAACACCACCTGAAACTGCCGCCGCACCGGCCGCACCGCCTGCTGGCTCAGGCCATCCAGACGTTGACCATTGCATTCTATCAGGCCTTCACTCTCGACCAGACGCAGCAGTGCCAGACCCAACGTGGTCTTGCCCGAGCCGCTCTCGCCAACAATGCCCAGCGTCTGTCCTGATTGCAGGCTGAAACTGGCATCGGTCACCGCTTTTACATGATCCACCGTGCGCCTGAATATGCCCTTGCGAATCGGGAACCACACCCGCAGCTGTTCCGCACGCATGATAACCGGCGCATCAGCCTGCACCGCTACCGGCGTGCCGGACGGGTCGGCAGCGATCAGTTGCCGGGTATATTCATGCTGCGGATGGCTGAACAGTGCCGCGCAATCATTCTGTTCGACGACCTGACCCTGATACATGACACATACCTGGTGAGCAATTTTCCTCACCAGGTTCAAATCGTGACTGATCAGTAACAGCGCCATGCCCAGCTTCTGCTGTAATGACTGCAATAGCTCGAGAATCTTCTGCTGCACCGTAACGTCCAGCGCTGTGGTGGGTTCGTCGGCAATCAACAACTCCGGCTCGTTGGCCAACGCCATGGCAATCATGACCCGTTGTCGCTGTCCACCGGATAGCTCGTGGGGGAAAGCGCTCAAGCGTTTGGCAGGGTCGGGGATGCCGACCAGATCCAGCAACTCCAGCGTGCGGGCGCGGGCGGCCTTCTTGTCCAGGCCCTTATGCAGGAAAAGCACTTCGCTGATCTGCCGCTCCACCGAATGCAGCGGATTAAGCGAGCTCATCGGCTCCTGAAAGATCATCGAGATGCGGTTGCCGCGTACCTTGCGCAACTGCTTCTCGGACATGTTCAACAGATCCTGACCCTGGTAAAGGATCTGGCCGCCAGGATGTCGCGCATGGGAGTAAGGCAGCAGGCGCAGGATCGAATGCGCGGTCACCGACTTGCCGGAGCCGCTCTCACCAACCAGCGCCAGGGTCTGGCCCGGTTGAATATCGAAGCTGACACCGCGCACCGCCTGGACTTCTTCCTTCTCGCTGCGGAAGGCGACGCTGAGGTTGTCGATCCGTATCAATGGCTCGGTCATGTCATTTCCTCGGGTCGAAGGCATCGCGCAGGGCTTCGCCGATAAATACCAGCAGGGACAGCATCACCGACAGCACGACGAAGGCGGTGATACCCAGCCAGGGTGCCTGCAGGTTGGCCTTGCCCTGGGCGATCAGCTCCCCCAGGGACGGCGAGCCTGGTGGCAGACCGAAGCCCAGGAAGTCCAGCGAGGTCAGCGTGATCACGCCGCCGGTAAGAATGAACGGGAAGAAGGTCAGGGTGGCGACCATGGCATTGGGCAGAATATGCCGGAACATGATGATGCCATTGCCTGCTCCCAGTGCTCGGGCGGCGCGCACGTATTCCAGATTGCGTCCGCGCAGAAACTCGGCACGTACCACGTCCACTAATGCCATCCAGGAAAAAAGCAGCATGATACCCAGCAACCACCAGAAGTTAGGCTGCACAAAACTGGCGAGTATGATCAGCAGATAGAGTACCGGCAGACCCGACCAGACATCGATAAAACGCTGGCCTATCAGGTCAATACGCCCGCCGTAGAAGCCCTGAATGGCACCGGCGATGACACCGATGATGGAGCTGAGAATAGTAAGAGTAAGTGCAAACAGCACCGAGATGCGAAAGCCATAGATGACCCTGGCCATCACGTCCCGGGCCTGATCATCGGTGCCCAACCAGTTATCCGCCGAGGGCGGCGCAGGGGCGGGAACCTGTAGATCGTAATTGATGGTCTCGTAGCTGTAGGGGATCAGCGGCCAGAGCATCCAGCCATCGGCTTGCTCAATCAGTTCGCGGACATAGGGGCTACGGTAATCCGCTTCGATGGGAAACTCACCGCCAAACTCGGTTTCGGCGTAGCGATTGAATACCGGGGTATACAGTTCGTCCTGATAGCTGACCAGCAGCGGCTTGTCGTTGGCGATGAATTCGGCACCCAGGCTGAGCACAAACAGCACCATGAAAATATGCAACGACCACCAGCCCCGGCGGTTTGCGCGAAAACGAGCAAAGCGTCGCTGGTTCAGTGGCGAGAGCGTAAAGCGTGACATGCTCAACCCTCCCGACTTTCAAAGTCGATACGCGGATCGACCAGGGTATAGGCAATATCGCCAATCAGCTTTACCACCAATCCCAGCAGAGTGAAGATATACAAGGTGCCGAACATCAATGGATAGTCGCGGTTGATTGCTGCTTCAAAACCCAGCAGACCAAGCCCGTCCAGCGAAAAGATGACTTCGATCAGCAAGGCGCCGGTGAAGAACACGCTGATCAGTGCCGCCGGGAAACCGGCAATGATCAACAGCATGGCGTTGCGGAAAACGTGGCCGTAGAGCACGCGATTTTCTGATAGGCCCTTGGCCCTGGCAGTGACCACATATTGTTTGCCGATCTCATCGAGGAAGCAGTTCTTGGTCAACATGGTCAGGGTGGCAAAACTGCCGATGACCATGGCCGTGATGGGCAGTACCAGATGCCATAGGTAGTCGCCGATCTTGCCCCATGTGGTGAGTTCTTCCCAGTTGTTGGAGGTCAGTCCGCGCAGAGGGAACCAGTCAAGGTAACTGCCACCGGCGAACACAACGATCAGCAGAATAGCCAGTAGAAAGCCGGGGATGGCGTAACCGACGATAATCAGCGAACTGGTCCAGACATCAAAGGCCGAGCCGTGGCGAATGGCCTTGCGGACACCCAGCGGGATGGAAATCAGATAGGTAATCAGTGTCGTCCAGAGCCCGAGCGAAATGGAGACCGGCATCTTCTCGATAATCAGGTCGATAACACTTGCATCGCGGAAAAAGCTGTCGCCAAAATCGAATGTCAGATAGCCCTTGATCATCAACCAGAAACGCTCATGGGCGGGTTTGTCGAAGCCGTACATGCGCTCAATTTCAGCGATGATGTCCGGATCGAGACCCTGCGCGCCACGGTAGTTACCGCCGCTGGCAACCTCACCCTGCATGCTCCCGGAGATGCGGCTGGTGGCGCCTTCAAAGCCTTCCAGGTTGGCAATCATCTGCTCAACCGGGCCACCTGGTGCCGCCTGGATAATCAGGAAGTTGATCAGCAGAATGCCGAACAGGGTGGGGATGATCAGCAGCAAACGCCGAATGATATAGGCCATCATGATCAGTCCTCCTGCTCAGGGTCGGGCAGGATGGTGACGGTAGGGTCGTCCACTTGGGGAGTGGCCCACCAGGTGTAGAGCCCCAGATCATATTTGGGGGACTCGGCTGGATGGCTGAACTTCTTCCAGTAGGCCACGCGATACATGCTGGTGTGGTAGTTGGGCACCAGATAGTGTCCGGCACGGAGCACACGATCCAATGCACGGGTATGGCTGATCAGTTCGGCGCGGGAGTCGGACTGGATCAGACCTTCTACCAGCTGATCCACGGCGGGATCCTGCAAGCCCATCAGGTTGCGGCTGCCCGGGTTGTCCGCACTGCTGGAGTGCCAATATTCTCGCTGCTCGTTACCCGGTGAGTTGGACTGGGCAAAGCTGGTCACTACCATGTCGAAGTCCCGCGAGCGCAGACGATTGACGTACTGGGATACGTCGATTCGGCGCAGCTGCATATCAATACCCAGCGAGGCGAGGTTGCGCTTGAAAGGTAACAGAACCCGCTCAAAGTCCGCCTGGATCAGCAAAAACTCGAAGCTCATGGCTTCGCCGTCGGCGTTGATCAGGCGATCATCCTCGATGCGCCAGCCGGCCTCCTGCAGCAGGGTATAGGCCTCGCGGCGCTGATCGCGAATCCCACCGCTGCCATCCGTTGTGGGTGGGATATACGCCGGGCCGAAGACCTCCGGCGGCAGCTGTTCGCGCAGGGGCTCCAGCAGTGCAAGTTCGTCTTCCCCGGGCAACCCTTCTGCACCCAATTCCGAGTTACCGAAATAGCTGTAACTGCGCTCGTAGGCATTATGGAACAGACGGCTGTTGGCCCATTCAAAGTCGAACAGCAGCGCAATGGCCTTGCGTACGCGCACATCCTGGAAATACGGCTTACGCAGATTGAAGACAAAACCCTGCATGCCGCGGGTGTTGAGATTGGGAATTTCTTCCTTGATGATGCGCCCGTCATGCAGTGCCGGGCTGTCGTAGCCGGTGCTCCAGTTCTTGGCGCTGTATTCTTCATTGAAGTCGAACTGGCCAGCCTTGAAGGCTTCCAGGGCCACGCCGAGGTCGCGGTAATAATCCACGGTGACGCGATCGAAGTTATAGAAACCCTTGCGTACCGGCAGATCGGCGGCCCAATAGTCGGTAACACGCTCGAAACTGATGGAGCGGCCGGCGCGTACCTGGCCAATACGGTAGGGGCCGCTACCCAGCGGCGGTTCCAGACCGTTGCGATTGAAATCGCGGTCTGCCCAGTAATGCTCGGGCAGTATCGGCAACTGGCCGAGCACCAACGGCAGTTCGCGGTTAAGACCGTGCTGGAAATGGAAGGTGACGCTGTGCTCATTATCAGCCACGACTTCGTTTACGTCGCCGTAATAGGCCCGGTAGAAGGGAGCGCCATGCTCCAGCAGGGTATTGAATGTGAACACTACATCGGCAGCGGTGACCGGGTGGCCGTCATGGAAGCGGGCTTCCGGGCGCAGGTGAAAGCGCACCCAGGTGTTGTCTTCCGCCTGCTCGATACGCCCGGCAATCAGGCCGTATTCGGTAAAGGGTTCGTCCAGTGCATGGGCCGTGAGGGTGTCGTAAATCAACCCTAACTGATCGGCGGCCGTGCCTCGGCTGATAAAACCATTGAATGAGTCAAAGCTGCCAAAGCCGGACAGGCGCAAGGTGCCGCCCTTGGGGGCTTCGGGATTGACGTAATCGAAGTGACTGAAATTCTCAGGGTACCTTGGTGGCTCGCCGTACAGGGTCAGGGCATGCTTGCCCGGTGCTGCGCTGGCAACCGAAGCGGCAAGCAATAGACATCCCAGACAGATTTTCAACAGATCGAGCATCGGGTGGCCTTTTTTATTCATCCGATTCTGGCGCCATCCACCAGGTGCGGATGGCCAGCGAATAGGGCGGTGTCGGTAATGATCGCAATGTACTTCGATGAGCTATGCGATGGTAGTTTATATACCAGTTTGGAATTGTATAGTGCTCCCACAGCAGTACGCGATCCAGTGCTCGTGCTGCGGCAATCTGACGGGTGCGAGTGCGCGCATTGAGCAGCTTGTCCACCAGCGAGTCGACCACCGGGTTGGCAATACCGGCATAGTTGCGGCTGCCCTTGACGTCCCGCTGGGATGAGTGGAAGTAGGTATATTGCTCGTGCCCGGGGGACAGGCCCTGCGGCAGGGTGGTGAGGATCATGTCGTAATCAAATTGATCCAGGCGGGCCTTGTACTGGGCGCGATCCACGGTACGGATGCGCAGGTCTATGCCCAGCCGTGCGAGGTTGGTGCGCCAGGGCAGCAGGATGCGTTCCAGGCTCGGATTGACCAGCAGTACTTCAAAACTCAGCGGACGACCAATGCTGTTCTGCAGGCGCCCGTTATGCAGTGTCCAGCCAGCCTGGTTGAACAGCGCTACAGCCTCCCGCAGCGTATCGCGGGGGATGCCACGTCCATCGGTGGTGGGTAAGCTGAACGGCTGCAGGAAGAGTTCCGGTGGAAGCTGATTGCGAAACGCCTCCAGATAGAGAAATTCCTGACCGGAGGGTAGTCCGGTAGCACTGAAGGGGCTGTTCGGGTAGTAACTCAGTGATCGTTGATAGGCATCATGGAACAGCACGCGGTTTGACCATTCAAAATCGAACAGCATGCCCAGCGCCTGACGTACCAATCGCTGGTCGAAGGGGCTGCGTCGGCTATTGAAAAACAGCCCCTGAGTAGACGCGGGGATCTGATGTTCGATGGTGCGTTGCAGCACAGCGCCTGAGGTCACCGCAGGAAAGTCATAGGCGTTGGCCCAGTTGCTTGCCTTGTGATCCAGATAGATATCGAACTCGCCGGCCTTGAACGCTTCGAAGGCAACGTTATTGTCCCGATAGAATTCCACCTCCATACGGTCAACGTTGTATTTGCCGCGGTTGATCGGAAGATCCTTGCCCCAGTAATTCGCCACCCGCTGGAACACCAGTCGCCGCCCTGGAGATACCTGAGTAATGCGATAGGGGCCGCTGTTCAGCGCGGGTTCAAAGGTGGTCTCGCCAAAGGCACGGTCGCGCCAATAATGCTCAGGCAGCACCGGCAGTTCGCTCAGGCGCAGTATCAACAGGGGATTGTCGGCCTGCTTGAAAATGAAACGAATGCGGTGGGTGCCGAGCAGGTCGATACGTTCGATTTCATCCAACATGGCGCGGTAATTCGGATGTCCCTGTTCACTCAGCAAGCGGTAACTGAAGGCGACATCGTGGGCGGTAATAGTGCGGCCATCATGAAATCGGGCTTCGGGGCGGAGATTGAATACCACCCAACTGCGGTCATCAGAAAACTCCAGGCTTTCAGCAATCAATCCGTAAGCCGAGTAGGGCTCGTCGCCGGACGGGTCGTAAACGCCGCTGCCGACCATCAGTGGCTCATTCAATTCACTGATGCCGTACTGATAGAAGTTACCGGTGATAATCGGGCTGGTGCCCTTGAGTGTATAGGGATTGAGCGTATCAAAGGTGCCGCTGCCCATGACCCGTAGCGTGCCACCCTGGGGGGCATCGGGGCGGACATAGTCCAGATGGGTAAAATTCTTCGGGTACTTGGGCTGGCCGAATACTGCGTAGCCGTGTTGCCGATAGATAGTCGCGTCCACAACAGAGGACAGGGTCATCGTCAACAACAGCAGCAGAAGGTGGAGCGGCGAGATCATGGAGTGTCGTATAAGCATGGTATGCCTGTACGCTACCACTGCGCGTGGGTAAGCGAAAGCGGGCGGGGTGCCAGCATGATGCCCCGGGTGCTTTCGCTTTATGTTCAGGGCGTCTGCAGGGTCAATTGCTGACCAGGCTGCAGCGTTGTATCTACGCTATTCCAGGCACGCAGTTGTTTGACCTTCACGTCAAAGCGCCGGGCAATGCTGTACAGCGAGTCGCCGGACTGGACGGTATAAGTGCGGCTGGGGGCGGGTGGGCGGTTATCCGCCATCAGGGTGGTCGTGCCCTGTGGGACGATCAACGTCTGCCCGACATTGATCAGGTTGCCCTTGAGGTCATTTGCCTGACGCAAGGCGGCCACACTCGAATTATGCTGGCGGGCGATCTGTGACAGGTTATCTCCGCGGCGCACTGTGTAGTGCGCGAAGGGCACCCGTTCGCTATCCGGCAGCGAGGCCAGTGCTGCGCTGAACTGTTCAGCCTGTTCAACGGGAATCAATAACTGATAGGGCTCGTCGGGGGTAACCACGCGATGGTTGAATGCCGGGTTCAGGTAGCGGATTTCATCCGGGGTGGTGCTTGCCAATTCGGCCGCCTTGAATAGATCCAGCGGGCGCTTGATAGTGATCTGGGCAAAATAGGGTTCGTCATGCAGTTCGGGCAGCAGGATGCCGTATTGTTCAGGTGTGCTGATGATCTGCGTCAGTGCCAACAGGCGGGGCACATAATTCATGGTTTCGCCGGGCAATTGCAGATTCAAGTAATCGGCGGGCAGTCCCAGATTCTGATTACGTTCGACCGCGCGGCCAACGCAGCCTTCGCCACAGTTATAGGCTGCTACGGCGAGCAACCAGTCGCCATCAAACATATCATTCAGTTTGGACAGATAATCCAGCGCTGCGTTGGTCGATGCGGTGATATCTCGGCGGCCGTCATAGATGTCATCCTGGCGCAAAGAAAACACCCGGCCTGTAGAGGGAATGAATTGCCAGATGCCCGCCGCCTGTGAGCGCGAGTAGACCATGGGGTTGTAGCCACTTTCGACAAAGGGCAGCAGCGCCAACTCCAGCGGCATGCCGCGTTTGTCCAGTTCTTCAACTACATAATGCAGATAACGTTGCGCGCGCTCCGAGGTGATCTCGAAATAGCGGGGCTGGGAAGCAAAGTGCAATCGCTGCCTATCTACTCGCGGACTGTCAATCAGCTCAGGATCCAGCTGAAAACCACCGCGAATGCGCGTCCACAGGGTATGAGGTTCGTCCTGTTTCAGCGGAGCGCGCCAGATGGACGTTCGGGTAGCGCGTGGGTGAGCCGTCATGCTGGTCGAGCGGGTGTCAGCGCGGGGTGTGGAGGCGTATTCAGTGCGGTTTGAGGTCGTCTGGCAACCGGTCAGAATGACAAGCCACAGTACCAGGATTCCATTTCTGAGAACGTGAGGTGTAACAGTCATGGGGCCATCCATTAAAATTTGCCCGATTCTAGGGAGTCCCTTCCCCAGGGTCAACCAGCCCGAACGGGACGTCATGTCGCACCGACGCTGTTCTGCGCCAGCGCCCATATACGCCGCTGGTCTGGTCGGTTGATCCTACTATGTCAGAATGTGTCTTTCCAGGCCCGAATCACGGAGAAGGTCTGTGCACCGGGTGAGACGGGTGATCCGCTTTTCTGTGTGGCAGCCTCAATCACTGCCGGTTGCTCGCAGCGCAAAAAGGGATTGGTGCGTTTCTCCAATGAGAGGGTGGTCGGTAGCGTTATCCTGCCGCTACTGCGTAAATCATCCACCACATCCAGCCGCACACGGATGTCGGCATTGTCCGGCTCTACCGCTTGAGCAAAGCGCAGGTTGGATTGGGTGTATTCATGGGTACAATAGATGCTGGTGTTATCCGGCAGTTGCGCCAACCGCCGCAAGGACGCGTGCATCTGTTCCGGTGTGCCCTCGAATACGCGACCGCAACCGCCGGCAAACAGGGTGTCGCCGCTCAGCAGCCACGGCTCCTCAGGGTGATTGCAGAAATAGGCGATATGATCCAGGGTATGACCTGGCACCGTCATTACCTGGATCTCCTGGCCTCCCAGCTTCAGTAGATAGCCATCTTCAAGCGGGCGGTCAATGCCCTGGATGCTGTCATTGGCCGGGCCCCACACTTTGCACTGGGTAGCCGCCTTGAGCGTCAGCACGCCACCGGTGTGGTCAGCATGATGGTGGGTGAGCAGAATGGTACTGAGCTGATATTCAGGGTGGCGGCTGAGCCAGGTGATAACCGGTCGAGCATCGCCCGGATCCACTGCGGTCACCTGCAGGTTGGCTTCATCCAGAAGCAGCCAGATGTAATTGTCCTGAAAGGCGCGTAACGCGATAAAGGTGGGCATGATAACTTGGCTTCCTGGAATTGAGGTTCCAGCTATCTTATAAGAGGTCGGCATGTTCAGGCCAACCTGGAGGCCCCATGGAGAATTCCGAGCAGTCACGTTCCATCAGTCAGAAGGATTTGCTTGCGTTGTTGTGTGTTGCGCGACAGTGGTTGCATAGCGCTGCCGGGCAGATGCTGCTGGAAAGCGAGCGGGTGATTATCCAGCGTGAACTGGACAACTGTTTTGGCCAGCATCTGGTGCAGTATGGCCTGCTGCCGGAGCTGTTGGGTGAGCAGCGCTCGGTATTACGTAACCATTGGCGTCTGGAATTGCAGGCCGGGCAGGGTGGCTTGCCGGTGGAGGAAACCAGTTGGCCGTTTGCGCCACACACTCTGGATGCAGTGCTGCTTCATCATGGCCTCGATTTCTGTCTTTCACCCCGCAGCCTGCTCCGCGAAGCCAGTCAGGGGGTGCGGGCCGGCGGGCATCTGTTGATTTTTGGATTCAATCCCTGGAGCTGCTGGGGTATCAATCATTTTGTCGGGCGGGATTGGTTCAGCGAGGCTGGTTTTATCAGTCCGGCAAGGCTGACCGACTGGCTGGAATTGCTCGGCTTTGCGGTGGAGAAAAGAGTCGATGGATGTTATCGTCCGCCGCTTAATTCAAGCGCCTGGCTGCAGCGTTGCCGCTTCGTGGATGTCTGGGGCGAGCGACACCAACTGCCCGGCGGTGGTTTCTATTTTCTGCGTGCCCGGCGCCAATCATTGGGCGCTATACCGCGGCGCCAGCGGGGCATGACATTTCCTGCGCTGGGAATCCCGCCGTTGGTGGCTGGCAACCGGCGGGCACACAAACGGGACGAACCATGAGTCATGTGATCGAGATATTTACCGATGGCGCCTGTAAGGGCAATCCCGGCCCGGGCGGCTGGGGAGTGCTGTTACGCCTGGGCGAACACCAGAAGACCCTGTTCGGTGGCGAGCCGGAAACCACCAATAATCGAATGGAACTGATGGCGGCTATTCGTGGATTGCAGACGTTAAAAAAAGCGCCTGTGCGGGTAATGCTGACCACGGATTCGCAATACGTCATGAAAGGCATTCGTGAATGGATGCCTAACTGGAAAAAGCGCGACTGGAAGACCGCCAATCGCCAGCCCGTCAAGAATGCTGACCTGTGGCGTGAGTTGGACGCCTTGGTAAGCCAGCATCATGTTGAATGGCGCTGGGTAAAGGGTCATAGCGGGCACCCGGAAAACGACCTGGCCGATGAGTTGGCCAACCGCGGTGTGGAGCTGGTTCTGAAGGGGAGTGCGCTGAATGCGTGAAGTGGTTCTGGATACGGAAACCACCGGTATCGAAGTACGCGAAGGCCATCGCATCATCGAAATTGGTTGTGTCGAGCTGATCGGCCGGCGGCTGACGGGGCGGCATTTTCATGTCTATATCAACCCGCAGCGCGACGTTGAAGAAGGCGCATTCGCGGTGCACGGTATCAGTGATGAATTTCTGGCGGACAAACCGGTATTTGCCGCCGTAGCTGACGACTTCATGAAATTCATCTCTGGCGCGCAGCTGGTGATCCATAACGCCCCGTTTGACATCGGGCATATCGATGCTGAGTTGGAACGCCTCGGTCGCCATGGCTGTGTAGCCGATCACTGCTCGGTAGTAGATACCCTCGCGATGGCTCGGGGCAGGCACCCCGGTCAACGCAACAGTCTGGATGCCCTGTGTAAACGCTATGGGGTAGACAACTCCCAACGTGATTTGCACGGCGCGTTGCTCGATGCGGAAATCCTTGCCGACCTGTATCTGATCATGACCGGCGGGCAGACCGCGCTGATGCTGTCGGGTCAGGGTGGTGGCGATTCCGCCGCTGAGCAGGTGGGCACCATTCGCCGACTGGATCCACAAACACGGCCGGTGTTGCCGGTCATCCGAGCCAGTGAGGATGAGCTCGCTGCCCATGCGGAGCGTCTGGCGGCCATCGAGAAAGCAGCTGGTTCGGCATTATGGCGACAAATGGAGTCGATCGAGGCGTGAAATTGCGGCCTTCGCCACAGATATAGCTCGCCGATGGTTGCACATGTGTGCCTTGGATGGACTGGCTTGATATAGTGCATCGATTGACCAGAAACGCAGTTTGTCATGGAGTCGCGACGCATGCAGGAATATCAATCACTGAAGGTGGAACAACAGGGTGCTATTGCCCACGTCATGATCAACCGCCCAGCCAAGGCCAACGCAATGGACGAGGCTTTCTGGGCCGAGATGATCAAGGCGTTTGACTGGGTTGATCAGACTGACAGCGTCCGCGTGGCGGTTATTTCCGGGGCTGGTAACAACTTCTCCGCAGGGATTGATCTTCAGATGCTGGCACAGGCCGCCGGCAGCATGGTTCAGGACATCGGTCGCAATGCCGAGCGTATCCGCAGCAATATTCTGCGCTTGCAAGCTGCCTTCAATGCTGTTGACGAATGTCGCAAGCCCGTTATCGCCGCGATTCACGGCTATTGTATCGGCGGAGCCATTGATCTGATCTCGGCCTGCGACATGCGCTATGCTACGAAAGACGCACACTTTTCCATCAAGGAAATTGACATGGGCATGGCCGCCGATGTGGGCACTTTGCAACGATTGCCGCGCCTGATTGGCGATGGCATCATGCGTGAACTGGCGTACACCGGTCGGGCCGTGTACGGCGAAGAGGCCGCGCGCATGGGGTTGGTCAACCAGATATTTAAAGATCATGCGACGCTGTTGGAAGGAGTCATGGACATTGCCGGGCAGATTGCTGCAAAGTCGCCCTTAGCCGTTCGTGGCACCAAGGAAATGATTCGCTATAGCCGTGATCACAGCGTGGCGGACGGATTGAACTACATAGCCACCTGGAATGCAGCCATGCTTCAGTCGGAAGATCTCAAATTGGCCGTTGCTGCACATATGAGCAAAAAGTCAGCCGAGTTCGCCGATTGAGCGTGCCAGTCTGATTGCAGGGACGAAGGAGACTGAAGCGATGTTAACCGGTGCTACATCACTTGATCTGGTCAGGGACGAACTCTTTGTCAGTGTGAGCGAAGTAGAAGAGTTGCTGCAACGATTTCTCGAGAAAAGGCATAGCGGCAACTTGCTCCAGCAGGCGATTGAGGGTTTGCAACAACTACGGGGCACCCTGAACTTGATTGAGCTGTATGGTGCCGCTCTGCTGCTTGAAGAAATGATCGCGCTGGCAACGGACATACCTGTGCACGAAGGGGAGGGGCTGAACGCGCCTCTCTCGACGCTGTGCAACAGCCTCTTCCTGTTGCAGCGGTATCTGCACTTCTGTCGGCAACGGGGTGGCGAACAGCCTGAACTGCTATTGCCTGTTATCAATGAGCTGCGTTCCCACCGTGACGGCGTCAAGACGTTGCCGGAAAGCCACTTCTATCCGTTGGATCCCCAGCGCGTACCGGCCGCCCTGCGTAACGGCGCGCGCCAGCCACTGGACGTCAGAACCTTCGCCCGCTTGCGGCAGATGTTTCAGTTGGGCTTGCTCGACATGATTCGTGGCTCGGGAACCGCAGCCGGGATTCCCATGATGAAGCGGGCCTTGCAGCGCTGGGAAACCCGCTTGGAAGATCGCATCGCGACCCTGTGCTGGATCGCCTCAGCATCCCTGGAAGCGCTGGAATCGACACCGCTGGAAGTGACAACCGAGCGCAAGCGTCTGTACTCCCGATTGGATCGGGAAATCAAACGACTGGTCAGCGGGCAGGAAGAAACAGACGCGACCGCGGCCCTGCGTGTTGAAATGCTGTATCTGGTCGCACTTGCCGACGAAGGCAGCGTACTTTGTGATGAGGTACGCCGTGCGGTCAATCTGCCTGACCCGGGTTACACCGAGGCCAGTCTGCAAAAGGCCTTTGACAGTCTGCATGGGCCCGGTGCGGATGTCATGCGCTCGGTCGCGGAGGCGCTTCAGGAAGAAATCAGCGCCACCAAGGATGTGCTCGACCTGCTGGCACGCAACGCAGGGGATACGGAGCAATCCCTGGAGACCCTGGATGCTTCGTTGCAGCGTCTCTGGAAAACACTCAGCGTTCTGGATATGCCCGCTACCTCCGAGCAGATCCGCCAGGCTGCGGAACAGCTCAGTCGCTGGCAACCAGGGGAAAACCAGACCCTCGAGCAGATTGCCGATGCGGTACTCCACGCGGAGCTGCTGGTTACCGGCATGGAGAGCGCTGGGGACATGATTGGCTCGTTGGGAGAGGATCAGCAGAGCGCACCGATCGAGCTCAAGGAAGCGCATATTGTTCTGGTCGAGGAATCACAGGCTGGCTTGGCGCTGGCGCGTCGGGCGATGACCGCTTACGTCGAATCGGATCACGATTGTATGCATTTGATGAACGTGCCGGAGACATTGGAAACTGTACGCGGCGGCCTGATCTTTCTTGGTATGACCCGCGCAGCGGAAATTATCCGTACTGCAACGCGCTTTATTCGTGAGACTCTGCTGGAGCGGCAGAAAGCGCCGGCTGAGTCGCAACTGGAAGTACTGGCTGATGCCCTGACCAGTATCGAGTTTTATCTGGAATCTGCCGAGCGTTCCTCGGTAAACAAGGGTGATGTACTGGCTTTGGCAGAAGAGAGTCTCGCCGAGCTGGGTTATAAGGTAGGTTCCTGAGTCCATGCACAAGTTTACCCGGTTCATTACCTCCATCTCGGCCGAAACCGGATCAGGTGGCTGGGTGTTGATCCGTCATGAACAGTCCTTTGCCATGTATCAGGGCAATCTGCTGCATGATCCGGATGTGGCCCGCTATCTGGGGGATGCGGAATACCAGATGACCCTGGGGCTGATCGATGACCAACCTTGCCAATTGGTGCGGGTCAAGGAGCAGGTTGATCTGCCGGGGTTATCCTGGCATGGTTTGCGCGGCCTGATGGGTAACGTGGATGCCTCCACTTTCCGCCTGCTTGGCGTGGCTCAGCAATTGGATATCTGGCATGAAACCCATCGCTTCTGCGGCCGCTGTGGTGAGCCCACTCAAATCCGCGCCGACGAGCGGGCCATGGAATGCCATGCCTGCGGTAACCGTCAATACCCCAAGCTTGCGCCCTGTATCATCGTGCTGGTTACCCGCGGTGACGAGGTGTTGCTGGCCCGCTCCAGTAACTTCCGTTCCGGTTTCTTCAGTACCCTGGCTGGTTTTATCGAGCCGGGGGAGTCTGCAGAGGAAGCACTGCGTCGTGAGGTGCTGGAAGAGGTAGGCGTCGAAGTAGACAATCTTCAGTATCTTGGCAGCCAGAACTGGCCATTTCCCAATTCACTGATGCTGGGTTTTCACGCCGAGTATGTCAGCGGCGAGATCGTTCCCCAGCCTGGCGAAATCGAAGAAGCCTATTGGTGGCCCGTCGATCAACTCCCACCCATTCCACCCCGGGGCACCATCTCCCGTTGGCTGATTGAATGCTATCTGGCCAAGTTGGCCGGCCAACCGGAACCACCAGTTCCGGCCTGAGGTTTTACAAGGAGCGTACATGCAATACACAGGACTCGCCGTACTGGTCGGATGCCTTGCCCTCCTTATGCTCTATCTCACGATACGTTTCGGTTGGCGCTTGGAATGGCTGTTCGGCTGGCTGAAAGGGTGTGCCTTGCTGATCCTGCTCGCTGTCAGCGGGGTTGTGGCGTTGGCGGCTTGGGAGTTCTCCCAGTTCCAACCCATTGCCGATGGCACGCGGATCACGACTCTGGATTTTCGCCAGGTGGCACCGCAACGACACGAAGTCCGCGTTACAGCAACCGCTGTTAAACAGCCGCTTCCCTTGCAAGGGGATTTGTGGGAGTTGGAAGTACAGGTGCTGCGTTGGCATGGCTTGCCACACATGCTGGGTCTGGATGATGGCTACCGTCTGAAAGGCCTGAGTGGTCGTTATCTGACGCTTGAGCAACAGCGTGAAATGGGTTCAACTCTCACTCAGCCGCTGCATAAGACGCCTGCCTGGCGGGATGTCTGGCACTGGTTGGATCAACTCAGCCTGGGCTGGCTGTATGCCGATGCCTTCACCATCCGCTTCATGCCGATGGCCGACGGTGCGCGCTACGCAGTTGAGATTGGTGCCACCGGACTGTCGCCAGTGGCGATAAATCCTCAGGCCTTGGAAGCAATGAAGGGGTTCGAGTAACCACCCACCCCCTGTTTCAGGGTGAGCGGCGCCTCGCCGCGAAGGCCCGCATAGCGGGCCCCGGGCTTCTTCTGAATCAGGCCAGCATCCCACCATCGACATTGATCGCAGTACCTGTGGTGTAGCTGGATGCATCACTGACCAGATACAGCACGGTGCCCGCCATTTCGCTTGGATCAGCAGGACGCGCCAGCGGAATACGCTGCAGTGCAGGCTTGAGAATGCTGTCGTTCTTCACCAATGCCGAGGCGAACCTGGTATCGGTCAGACCCGGCAGCAGGGCGTTGCAACGAATGCCGAACTGCGCACACTCCTTGGCAAACACCTTGGTCATGTTGATGACGGCAGCCTTGGTGATGGAGTAGATGCCCTGCATCATGCCCGGTACCATGCCATTGACCGACGCTACGTTGAGAATGACACCACCACCGTTTTCCCGCATCAGTTTGCCGGCTTCTACCGACATGAAAAAATAGCCGCGGATATTCACATCAACGGTCTTCTGGAATGCGGCCAGATCAGTGTCCAGCACATTGCCGAAGTAGGGGCTGGTGGCGGCGTTATTGACCAGAATGTCCAGTTTGCCGAACTGGCTGCGAATGGATTCGATGGCTGCGGTAATCTGTTCCATCTCACCGATGTGACAAGCCATCGCGCTGGCCTTGCCACCGGCAGCGACGATCGCATCAGCCACCTGTTGGCAGTCATCAACCTTACGGCTGGATACAATCACGTGGGCGCCTTGTTGAGCCAGTAGTTTGGCAATGGCCTCGCCGATACCACGGCTGGCACCGGTTACCAGGGCGATTTTTCCATCCAGGTCAAACAGTTGAGTCTTCTGCATCGGTCTTGTCCTTGTTGATAAGCGTAATTGTTGTCAATCTACTGCAGCCTCTGAACTCTGCCAACCGGCAGGAGGGTTTATCAAAAATCGTGTTGGCAGTGGATTGGCTGCATCTATATGAAATCGGAGGGCAGACCATAAAAAAACCGGAGCCAGGCTCCGGTTTTTTGTCATGCACAGTACTCAGACTGGGAACAGTTCGCCCAGTTTCAGCGCCAGCATCATGTCGCCTTCGGCGCGCAGTTTTCCACCCATGAAGGCTTGCATGCCGTCAGTTTCGCCGGAGATAACACCATTCAGAGTCTCGGAGTCCATGATCAAGGTAACGTTAGGATCTTCCGCATCGCCTTGAGCGACGTTGCAGGCGCCGTCCTTGATCACGGCGTAGAAGTTGGAATCATCCTCGATGTTGAACTGAAAAACCAGATCCAGGCCAGCAGCGGCAGCCGGGTTGAACTTGTTTTCCATGTTATTAATGATTTCAGCAACGCTAGTCATGGACTCTTCCTTTATCGGATGTTTCATTAAGGCAACGGTAGCACCGTTGCGGGCATCGTTATGCAACTCGTCAGAGGTTAGGGCGGGTAACCTGGGCTGTCAACAAGAATCATACGCTCGTTTGAATTCGATTGGCTCCACGCTGTCATAAGGAGCGGGCGCATGGGGTATGCTTGGCAACAGGTGAATCAATCAGGGAGACATGTGTGGACTGGATTGCAGAGTATGGATTGTTTGCAGCGAAGGTTTTTACCTCGCTGATAGCACTGTTTATTGTGATGATCATGGTGGCTTCGCTCAAGGGGCGTCAGCGTAAGGGCGAAGGTGTACTGCAGGTTACGCAGCTGAATGAACAGTTGGCGCGTATGACCGAGCGGCTGAGTCATGCGGTGTTGGACAAGCCAGCACTGAAAGCTCTGCGAAAGAGCCGCAAGCAGGAAGCCAAGGCGCGCAGCAAGGGTGGCGCTGATCGAGACAAGGTATTCGTACTGAATTTTCATGGCGACATCAAAGCCAGCGCGCTGGAAAGCCTGCGCCACGAGGTGACCGCCGTACTGGAGCTGGCTACCCCGCGGGATGAAATCGTGGTGAAGCTGGAAAGTGGTGGCGGTATGGTGCACGCCTACGGTCTTGCCGCATCGCAACTGACCCGTGTTCGTGAAGCGGGTGTGCCTTTGACTGTCTGCGTGGACAAAGTGGCAGCCAGCGGTGGTTACATGATGGCCTGTATCGCCGATCGTATTCTCACAGCACCCTTCGCCATGCTGGGCTCCATCGGTGTTGTCGCCCAGTTGCCGAACTTCCACCGTGTGCTGAAGAAGTATGATGTGGATTACGAAATGCTCACCGCAGGGGAGTACAAGCGGACTCTGACGCTGTTTGGCGAGAACACCGAGAAGGGGCGGGAGAAATTTCAGGAAGATCTGGAAAACATTCATCGCCTGTTCAAGCAGTTTGTCGGTCGCTATCGTCCGGCACTGAAAATCGACCAGGTGGCCACCGGTGAAGTCTGGTTTGGCAGCGAAGCGCTGGACCATGCGCTGGCCGATGAAATCAAGACCAGTGACGAGTACATCAGTCAACGTATCCGCCAGGCAGATGTATTTGAAGTGCATTACTGCCGGCCGAAAAAACTGCAGGATCGCTTCAGCTCAAGCGTCTCCGCTGCATTGGATCGTTTGCTGCTGACATGGGTGTCGCGCTTTCATAATCAGCGTTTCTGGTAATCGCTGCGCAACTTAACGGTACGTATTGTGGGAGGCGCGCCCTGGAGACGGCTCGCACAGCGAACCCAAAGAAGAGATACATGAAGGAGTCTCTCATGTCCGAATTCAAGGCATTGTTGGTCACCGAGGATCAGGGGCAATTCATCCGTCAGGTCACTACCAGACAACTGGATGACCTGCCCGCAGGCGAAGTGCTGATCCGCGTCCAATGGTCATCGTTGAACTACAAGGACGCGTTGTCCGCCAGTGGCAACAAGGGCGTGACTCGGCATTTCCCCCACACGCCCGGCATCGACGCCGCCGGCGTAGTGGAAGCCAGCTCGGCTGCAGAGCTGGCGGTAGGCGATGAAGTTATCGTTACCGGTTACGACCTGGGCATGAACACCGCTGGCGGCTACGGCCAATATATCCGCGTGCCCGCCGCTTGGGTGTTGAAACGTCCAGCGGGGCTGAGTCTGCGCGACAGTATGGTGCTGGGCACCGCTGGGCTGACCGCCGCACTCTGTATCGATAAGTTGGAGCGTGCTGGTCTGGTGCCCGGCAACGGGCCCGTGCTGGTCACCGGTGCCACTGGCGGTGTAGGCAGCATCGCTGTCGCCATGCTGGCGAAACAGGGGCACGAGGTGGTCGCGGTCACTGGCAAGGCTGATCAGGCTGATTTCCTGCGTCAGCTGGGCGCCAGTGAAATACTGAGCCGGGAAGAACTGCAGGCCGGTACCAACAAGGTGTTGCTGAGCGAACGCTGGGCCGGTGCCGTAGATACAGTCGGCGGGGATATGCTGTTCAACGTGGTTAAATCCCTGCGCTACGACGCCAGCGTTGCCTGTTGCGGCTTGACCGCAGGTGGGCAATTTCAGGCCAGCGTATTCCCCTTCATTCTGCGTAACGTCAACCTGCTGGGCGTTGACTCGGTAGAACAGCCGCTGGTCGCCAAGGCTTGCATGTGGGATCGTCTCTCCCTGCAATGGAAAACCGACCTAAGTGCGCTGGAGCAGGAAGTCACCCTCGAACAACTGCCTGGCTACATCGACACCATCCTCGCTGGCGGAATGGTTGGCCGCGCTGTCGTTAACCTTGGCTGAGGGAAGGTGAGCACTCTGGATCTGTTCCATCAGGCGCAGCCAGGGCAGCGGGTGGTGATGGGCGCGCAAGCATTCATCCTGCCCGGCTTCGCTGAGCCCTGGCTCGATCAGCTGTTGCCCGCGCTGCATGCCATTCAGCAGAAAGCGCCCCTGCGCCAGATGACCACCAAAGGCGGCCGCCGCATGTCAGTGCAAAGCACTGCCTGCGGCGATCTGGGCTGGGTATCCGGTGAACACGGTTACTGCTATAGCCCCATTGATCCTGATAGTGGCGAACCCTGGCTAGCCATGCCGGACTTCCTTCTCCAGTTGGCCCAGAGCGCTGCCAGCGCATCAGGTTTCAATCATTTCCAGCCGGATAGTTGCTTGATCAACCGCTACTTGCCCGGCGCGCGCATGGGGCTTCACCAGGACAGGGATGAAAAGGATTTCGCCGCCCCCATCGTTTCCCTATCCCTCGGCATGCCTGCTACCTTCCTTTTCGGCGGATTCAACCGTTCGGACAGGCCATCCAGAACCCTCTTGAATCATGGCGATGTGGTGGTCTGGGGTGGGGTGGATCGGTTGCGCTTTCATGGCGTGCTGCCGCTGGCGAATATTCCCCATCAGCAACTGGGTAACCAGAGAATCAACCTGACGTTACGCAAGGCCGGGTGATTATAAGAGCGGGGCGGTCACCTTTTCGCCGATTGACGGGGCGGGGAGTGATAGCGTATTCACTTGTCAGGGTGCAGCCCTTGCGTTATCTATCGTCCGGATGATGCCTTCGATCAATTCAGGGCTCTGGGCAACCTCAACCACGCCATTGACGATGAACTGCACCCCGACGCACAGAATCAGAAACCCCATGATTTTGGTCATGGCGTTCAGCCCGTTCACGCCGAGCACCTTTACCAGCCGGGTAGACACCCGCAGGGTGCCGTAAACCAGCATGGCTGCCAACAGAATGCCGACAGTGATGGATATAAAATCCAGCCAGCTCCTGGCCAATGAGGTAAGACCGATCGTCACCGATATCGCACCCGGCCCTGCCAGGCTGGGCATGGCCAGTGGGGTAAAAGACACGTCCCGCTTGCGTCTGGACTCCATTCGTTCAGCGGCCGTCTGCCCGGCATCATCCTTGGGATACAGCATGCGCATGCCCACACCGGCGACCAGAATGCCGCCGGCGATACGCAGACCGGGTAGCGACAGGCCAAAGAACTTCATGATAAAGGTGCCCCCGATCAGAAAGGCGACCAGAATGCAGACCATATAGATAACTGCCTTGCGCGCCTGCTCACGGCGTTCCGCGTCGGTATCGCCCTCGGTGATTGCAAGAAACATGGGGGCAGTACTGAACGGGTTGATGATAGGGAGCAGGGCGATAAGTGCAGCGATGGCGAGATGCATGGATCGGGCGGTTCTCTGTACGTGGTTGAAGTGCAGCAGTTGATTCTAGCCCGTTGTGGCACCTGAAACCACCGTACTGCCGGCGCGCCACATTGGGGCACGGCTCTGCAGGCTAACGGCAAGAATTATATATTGGTGGAGTAAATTGGATTGAAGAATAGATGGCTGAAGGCCCTGCACAAATTTATCAGCAAGCTTGTAATCCTGATGTTGATGCTTGTGGTTTTTGCCGGGCTGTCAGCTTATGGAGTCTCGCTGGAAGACTCAATGGTCTATCTTCATCTGGGGTTGGGTCTCTGGCTGATCTATTACGCGCTGTATCTGTTCTTCTCATATCAGTCAAGGTTGCGCCGTCAAAGGTCTGAGACTGATAGGAAGAAGAGGCATATGGTAGGTGCTGGCTCTGTGATTGGAGATGATTTGCTGAGATCAGATTTGCAACGTCTGGTGCAGCAAGAGCCAGAGGGTGGCTTCGACCGGAAGCTGAAAGGCTTCACGTTAATGGCGTTTCTTGCCCTATTCCTGACGGGGGTAGTGCTTGTAGTCCATGCGGTAAGGTAAGGTGTGTCCGCTGGGATGCATCCAAACCAGAACCGGACGCCAAGGCGGCCGGTTCTGGTTCAGCTTAGCGCCGTCTGAACAGCGGCAGCGGCTGATCAGTTGATGCCTGATAGACTTCCGAGAAGTCGTTCAGGCTTGCGAGTGCCGCATGCGGGTCATGGTCTTCACGCAGTGCATAGGCATCAAAGCCGCAGCGGTGCATGAAGAACAGTTGGTCGCGCAGTACATCGCCGATGGAGCGCAGCTCGCCCTTGTACTGATAGCGGTCGCGCAGCAGGCGGGCGTTGGAGTAGTTACGGCCGTCGCTGAAAACCGGGAAGTTGAGAGCGATGACGTCGAAGTGCTGCAGGTCGTCGGCGATGCTTTCTGCTTCTTCGTCGGCATCCAGCCATACTCCCAGGCGACCATCGCGGGCTTGCAGGGCGTGGGCGTGCTCCTGCCACATGGCCAGCGGAACGATGATGTCGCCGGCGTTGGTCAGTTGATCCAGCGTGGCGTCCTTGGGCAGCAATACCCATGTATCGGGAACGACCTGGTTACCCTTAATGATCTGCTGCATATACGCGCTCCTTGAACGGGGCTATTCCAATGCGCTCGTAGGTATCAATAAAGCGCTCTTCCGGGGTGCGGTTTTCGACGTATACGTCAATCAGCTTCTGCACGACTGTTGGCATCTGATCGGCAGCAAAAGAGGGGCCGAGAATCTTGCCAATAGCGGCGTCGCGGCCAGACTTGCCACCCAGCGAAACCTGATAGAACTCTTCGCCTTTCTTGTCGACACCCAGAATGCCGATATGACCGATGTGGTGGTGACCACAGGCGTTCATGCAGCCGGAGATGTTCAGCTCCAGCTCGCCGATGTCGTACAGGTAGTCCAGGTTGTCGAATTGACGATGGATCGCGTCGGCAATCGGGATCGATTTGGCGTTAGCCAGCGAGCAGAAGTCACCGCCGGGGCAGCAGATGATATCGGTCAGCAGGCCGATGTTCGGTGTGGCAAAGCCCATGTCGCGGCATTTATGCCACAGCTCGAACAGATCCTTCTGCTGCACATAGGGCAGCACCAGGTTCTGATAATGCGTGGAGCGAATCTCGCCCAGGCTGTACTGCTCGGCCAGATCGGCTGCGGCGTCCAGCTGTTCTGCAGTAATGTCGCCAGGTGCGATGGCGTTGGGCTTCAGCGACAGTGTTACCGCGGCGTAGCCGGGTGCACGATGGGCGTGCACGTTGCGGCTGGCCCAATTATTGAAGCCTTTATCGCTACCCCGTTTGTCCAGATAGCCAGCGTCGTCTCCAGAGAAGCTTTCCAGCTCGGGAGTAACGAAGTATTGGCTGACCCGTTGCAGTTCGGCATCGGTCAGGGTGGTACCGCTATCCTTGACGTTTTCCCATTCGGCTTCCACCTTTTCTGCGAACACCTCAGGGGTCAGCGCCTTGACCAGAATCTTGATCCGCGCCTTGAACTTGTTGTCCCGGCGACCGTAGCGGTTATACACACGCAGGATGGCCTCAAGATAGGTCAGCAGGTGCGGCCATGGCAGGAAGGGACGGATTTGCGCTCCAACCATGGGTGTACGACCCAGACCACCGCCAACCAGTACCTGAAAGCCCAGTTCGCCCGCTTCATTACGTACGGCGTTAAGGCCGATGTCATGCACACCGATAGCCGCGCGGTCTTCTTCAGCACCATTGATGGCGATCTTGAACTTGCGCGGCAGAAAGGCAAATTCAGGATGGAAGGTCGACCACTGGCGGACAATCTCGCACCAGGGGCGTGGATCGATTACCTCGTCTGCGGCAACGCCGGCAAACTGGTCGGTGGTGGTGTTACGGATACAGTTACCGCTGGTCTGAATGGCATGCATCTGCACTGAAGCCAATTCCTGCAGGATATCCGGCACGTCTTCCAGATTGGGCCAGTTCAGCTGAATATTCTGGCGGGTAGTAATGTGTGCGTAGCCCTTGTCGTAGTGGCGGGTGATGTAAGCCAGCTTACGCAGTCGCTCGGAGGAGAGCACGCCATAGGGTACGGCAATACGCAGCATGGGCGCGTAGCGCTGGATATACAGACCGTTCTGCAGACGCAGGGGCAAAAATTCTGTTTCGGATAATTCGCCGGCGAGATAGCGGCGTACCTGATCGCGGAACTGCCTGGCGCGGTCCTCCACGATACGTTGGTCATACTCGTCGTAAATGTACATTCTGACAACCTGTTGGTGGGTAATCATACCCTTGGCTAACGGACGTTCTACCCGGCAGGGCTCCGGAGGCGGGCAGACGATATCAGTTTTTATATATGCTTAAAAGGAATGTTTATATATATGCTTATGCCGTAAAAGACAGAAAAGCGGCGCATTGCTTGTGCATTAGCGCGGCGTAGTCTTAACTGTAACGGCTGTTATTCCTATTCAAACAACAAGAGGAATTGCTCCATGCAGGATCAAGAAACCCATACTGGCGGCGACTCTCACAGCGGACTGGATGCCTTCGCCGCCGTTGCTCTGATTTTTATCGCCGTGGCGACTGCAGTGTTCTGGGTCAGTCAACAGTAGAGCGCTGCCAGGCTCAAAGCGCAGCAGCCTTCACCTGTGTATCTGCCGTCCCGCTGTCGGTTCGTCCGCTGGCGGGGGAGACGGTATTCTAACGTCCTGCGAAATGCAGTACCAGCTTGACCAGACCGATGATGCTGAGCGTAAAAATCAGCATGAAGCCGAGTCCGAAATAGATAAAGTGGCTGAGCTTACCTTCATTGAAATCACGCTCCCTGGCCTTGTTGCTTTGCACGCCCAGTGCGCCGAACAGGATGGTGCTGAGCATCTGCCGAAAGCGCAAACCGGAACGGGGCTGACTGTTGTCCTGGTGCGGTTGGTCATTATTATTCTTATGTTGCTCTGTCATTAAGACCTCGTCTGGCTGGTGACGCTGTGATCTATCAGAATCGAATATTAGCCCATTGCTTACGTTGCCACAGTATGGCAAAAATAACAGAAGCGATGACGCGATACAGCGTCTGCAATAACCAGACGGTGAGCAAGCCACCCCCCATGACCGGGCCGAGCAGATAGGCGCAGGGCAGGAAAATCAACCATTGGCTGCCCAGGTTGACGCTCATTACCGTACGGCTCGCTCCGGCGCCCAGCAGTGCCTGGGTCAGTACCAGGGCGGTGGCATCGAGGGTCATGCCCAGTCCGGTAATACGCAGCGGCCATTCGCCCAACGCCAGCAGCTCCGGATCCTGGGTGAAAATCTGCAGCACCAGAGCAGGTGCCAACCAGAATGGCAGACCGAGTACAAACAACACCAGTGCGGCGACCTTGACCACATCCCAGCCCCAGCGGTAAGCCTCCTGGGGTTGATTCGCTCCCAGACTATGGCTGACCAGTGTAGTGGCCGCCATACCCAGACCCACGCCGGGGAGAATCAACAGCAGCGCCAGGTTGATCAGAACGTGGGCGACCGCCAGCTCCGAGGTGCCGATCTGCCCGATGATCCAGATGAGTACGGTCACACCGGTAGCGAATAGCAGTTGCTGCAGCGAATTAGGCATGGACAGCCGCAGCATCAGGCGGATATCCGGTAGCGTCGGCACGCTGCCCATGAACCCCTGTTGCCGTCCATGGTGCCAGGTCAGAATGAAGTACAGTGCGCTGCCCAGAAACATGGCGGCGGCGGTGCCGAGCCCTGAGCCCTCGGCGCCCATCTCGGGTAGGCCAAAATGACCGAAGATCAGTCCATAACTGATAAGCACGTTGAACACGTGCATGATCACCAGGATCTGCAGATACATGCCAGTCTGGCGGATGCCGTTCCAGTACCCGCGATAGGCAAAATTACAGCCCACAGCGATGATCGCTAATGCCCGCCAGCGAAAGTAGTCGGCACCGATTGCGGTGACTTCCGGGTCGCTGGAGAGCAGGGCGATGATATGTTCAGCTTTGAACCAGCAGAGCAATGACAATGGCAGGCCGATCAATACTGCGATCAGCAGGCCATTATTGAGCGGTTGAGCACTTTGCTCGACAAGACCCTGACCGCGACGCCGTGCGACGGTGGCCTGCACGCCGACACCCAACCCCATGACCATCGCAATGGCCATGAAGTTGGCGTAGCCTCCCAGACCGACGCCAGCGAGAGCCGCCTGGCCGAGTGAGCCGACCATCGCAGCATCGACCAGATTGAGCAGGCTCTGGCTGAGCATGCCGCCCATGATGGGCAGGCCCAGCAGGACAATCGTCCTGAGACGATCCCGGGTCGGCAGTAACCTCACTCGCCTACTCTGCGATTCAAACGTCGTAGCCGAGGTTCGGCATCAGCCAGCGTTCACTGATCTCCAGATCCTGACCCTTGCGCTGGCTATAGTTCTCGACCTGATCCTTATCGACCTTGCCCACAGCAAAATACTGCGCCTTGGGATGGGCGAAATACCAGCCGCTGACGGCTGCGGTGGGGAACATGGCATAGTGCTCAGTCAGGGTTACACCGCTGTCGCCATCCCGATCCAGCAACTGGAACAGCGCCTCCTTTTCGGTATGGTCGGGGCAGGCCGGGTAGCCGGGAGCAGGACGGATACCTTTGTATTGCTCGCGAATCAGGTCGTCATTGCTGAGGGTCTCCTCTGGATCGTACCCCCAGTACTGCTTGCGCACCTGTTGGTGGAGCCACTCGGCGCAGGCTTCGGCCAGCCGATCGGCCAGCGCCTTGACCATGATGGAGTTGTAGTCGTCACCGGCTTCCTGGTAGGCCTTGGCAACTTCTTCAGCACCGATACCCGCGGTGGTGATAAAGCCGCCCACATAGTCGGTAAGACCACTATCTGCCGGGGCGACGAAGTCGGCCAAGGCGAAGTTGGGTTTGCCGTCGGTCTTGACGATCTGTTGGCGCAGGTGGTGCAGTCGCTTCAGCGGTTGGCCCTGATCGTCATACAGCTGGATGTCGTCATGGTCGATCTGGTTGGCCGGCCAGAAGCCGAACACCGCGCGGGCACGAATCAACTTCTCATCAATCAGCTTGCGCAGAATGGCCTGGGCATCATTGAACAGGGAGGTGGCGGCTTCACCGACCACATCATCTTCCAGAATGCGCGGGTACTTGCCGGCCAGGTTCCAGGAGATGAAGAACGGCGTCCAGTCGATGTACTTTTCCAGTACGTTGAGATCGATATCATCCAGAATCCTGCGCCCGGTAAAGCTCGGTTTGACCGGGGTATAGTCACTCCAATCAAATTGCGGGCCGGCGGCCAGCGCCTGTTCATAGGTCAGGCGCTCGATGCGCTTGGCACGGTTGGCGGTGCGCTCGCGAATCATGGCGTATTCTTCGCGGGTTTTCTTCGCGTATTCCGGCTTCAGTTCCTTGGACAGCAGGGTGGTGGCCACGCCTACGGCGCGGGAGGCGTCGGTGACATACACCACCGCATCGTTTGTGTAATGCGGGTCGATCTTCACCGCGGTGTGCGCCTTGGAGGTAGTCGCACCACCGATCATCAGCGGCAGATGGAAATCCTGACGCTGCATTTCGCGGGCAACGTGGACCATCTCATCCAGCGAAGGCGTGATCAGACCGGACAGGCCGATGATGTCGCACTTCTCTTCGATGGCGGTCTTGAGGATCTTGTCCGCTGGCACCATCACACCCAGATCGACGATGTCGTAACCGTTGCAGCCCAGCACCACAGCCACGATGTTCTTGCCAATGTCGTGCACGTCGCCCTTGACGGTAGCCATGAGGATCTTGCCCTTGGCTTCCGGCTTGTCGCCTTTCTCTTCTTCGATGAAGGGGATAAGGTGCGCTACGGCCTGCTTCATGACCCGTGCCGATTTGACCACCTGCGGCAGGAACATCTTGCCGGCGCCGAACAAATCGCCAACCACGTTCATGCCGGCCATCAATGGGCCTTCGATTACCTCGATCGGGCGGGCTGCCTGCTGGCGGGCTTCCTCGGTGTCTTCAACAATAAAGGCCGTGATGCCTTTGACCAGTGCATGCTCCAGCCGCTTGTTGACCGGCAGACCACGCCATTCCTCGTTCTCGACCTCCTTGACGGAGCCGTCGCCACGGTAATCCTCGGCAATCGCCAGCAGGGCTTCGGTTGCGCCAGGGTGGCGGTTGAGTATCACATCCTCCACCTTGTTACGCAGGTCTTCGGGGATCTGGTCGTAGATTTCCAACTGACCGGCATTGACGATACCCATGGTCAGGCCGGCCTTGATGGCGTGGTAGAGGAACACCGAATGGATCGCCTCACGTACCGGATTGTTGCCACGGAACGAGAAGGACACGTTGGATACGCCGCCCGAGGTCAGGGCATGGGGCAGGTGATCGCGGATATAGGCACAGGCTTCGATAAAGTCCACAGCATAGTTGTTGTGTTCTTCAATACCGGTGGCCACGGCAAAGATATTCGGGTCGAAAATGATGTCTTCCGGCGGGAAGCCCACTTCGTCGACCAGAATGTCGTAGGAGCGTTTGCAGATTTCGCGTTTGCGCTCGGCGGTATCGGCCTGGCCTGTTTCGTCAAAGGCCATGACCACCACAGCAGCACCGTAGCGTTTGCACAGCCGGGCATGCTTCTTGAACTCGTCGACGCCTTCCTTCATCGAAATGGAGTTGACAATGCCTTTGCCCTGAATGCACTTGAGGCCGGCTTCGATGATGTCCCACTTGGAGGAGTCGAGCATGATCGGCACCCGGGAAATATCCGGTTCGCCGGCAATCAGATTGAGGAAGGTCACCATGGCCTTCTTCGAATCGAGCATGCCCTCATCCATATTGATGTCGATAACCTGAGCGCCGGATTCGACTTGTTGCAGGGCAACTTCCAGCGCCTCGGTGTAATTGTCTTCGCGAATCAGGCGGGCGAACTTGGCACTGCCGGTAATGTTGGTGCGCTCGCCGACGTTGACGAACAGCGAGTTGCGGTCAATGGTGAACGGCTCCAGACCGGACAGGCGACAGGCCTTTGGAATATCCGGGATAGCGCGGGGCGGGAAGCTGCTCACCGCTTCGGCAATCGCCTTGATGTGTTCCGGCGTGGTGCCGCAGCAACCGCCGACAATGTTCAGGAAGCCGGAGGCAGCAAACTCGCCCACGATCTTCGCCATATCGTCAGGCGACTCGTCGTATTCACCGAAAGCGTTCGGCAGGCCGGCGTTGGGGTGGGCGGATATATAGGTATCGGCCTTGCCTGACAACTCTTCCAGGTAAGGTCGCAATTCCTTGGGGCCCAGCGCGCAGTTCAGGCCGACGGAAATCGGGTTGGCATGGCGAACCGAGTTCCAGAACGCCTCGGTAGTCTGGCCTGACAGGGTGCGGCCGGAGGCATCGGTAATGGTGCCGGAGATCATGATCGGCAGTTCGACACCCAGCTCTTCAAAAACGCCCTGAACGGCAAAAATGGCCGCCTTGGCATTCAGGGTGTCGAAGATGGTTTCGATCATGATCAGATCAGCGCCGCCCTCGATCAGGCCGCGGGTAGCTTCGGAATAGTTGTCGACCAGCTCGTCAAAGGTGACGTTGCGGTAACCGGGATTGTTGACGTCCGGCGAGAGCGAGCAGGTGCGGCTGGTCGGCCCCAGTACGCCGGCGACAAAGCGTGGACGATCCGGCGTCTCGGCAGTTTTGGCATCACATACCTGACGCGCCAGCCGCGCACCTTCAACGTTCAGCTCGTAGGCCAGGTCTTCCATGCCGTAGTCAGACTGGGAGACGCGGGTGGAGTTGAAGGTGTTGGTCTCGATGATGTCGGCGCCGGCATCAAGGTAGGCCTTTTCAATGGCGGCGATGGCGTCGGGGCGACTGAGTACGAGCAGGTCATTATTGCCTCTGAGATCGCGATGCCAGTCGGCAAAGCGCTCACCGCGAAAGTCCGCCTCCTCCAGCTTGTAACTCTGGATCATGGTGCCCATGCCACCGTCGAGTATCAGAATGCGCTGGCGCAGGGCCTCATTCAGACGGTTCAGGCGGGTAGTCAGGTCAGACATGGAAGCTCCGGGGATCAACAGTGAGTAAACGACCTAGTCTACCAGACGGGCATCTGTGCCTGATATGAATGCAACTCATGATGCTATTGATTTGATTCAAGTGTGGCTGCCGGGAAGCCTGCGTGTCTGTGCGCCAGCGCAGTCATGTGCCTGTTGCATGTCTGGGCAGGCCTTCACGCCCTGTACTCCAGCACGGCCATGTACTGACAAAGTTCCGTGCTGGTGCTTGCTACGGAAAGACTAATAACCAAGTGATTTGGTGGGTCTTTATTCGGGAGGCCTTATCCCGTACAATACATGAATTACGTCATCGACCAAGAGGCATTTCATGGCAGGCATTCATTTTACCGAGGCTGCACAGACCTATCTGGCGGAGCTGTTATCCAAGCAGGACACTACAGGTGTCGGTATCCGTGTATTCATCACTCAGCCCGGTACGCCTTACGCCGAGACCTGCATTGCTTACTGTAGACCCGGTGAGGAAAAGCCTGAGGATACGGTTATTTCATTGGCATCGTTCCCTGTATGGGTGGATGCAACCAGCGAGCAGTTCCTTGAGGAAGCGGTCGTCGATTATGCCACCGACCGTATGGGTGGGCAGCTGACCATCAAGGCGCCGAATGCCAAGGTGCCGATGGTCAATGAAGACAGCCCATTGAATGACCGCATCAACTATCTGCTGCAAACCGAGATCAATCCGGGCCTGGCCAGTCATGGCGGCGAGATCAAACTGATTGACGTGGTGGACGGCGGCATCGCCGTGCTGCAGTTTGGTGGTGGTTGTCAGGGTTGTGGTATGGCTGACGTGACCATGAAGGAAGGGGTCGAGAAAACCCTGATTGCGCGTATTCCGGAAGTGACCGGCGTTCGTGATGTGACTGACCACTCGATCACAGAAAACGCCTACTACTGATGATGTAGTGCCTTGTTGTCTGGAGTGTCGGGTTCCATCCCGGCACTCGAGTGTGTCCTGCTTATTCTATATAGCGTTCATGCGGCTCCATTACTGACTGTTTGATTCCCAGTTTCTCCCCATAAATCACCCCGTAGGTCAGGACGCTCTGCACATAGTTGCGGGTTTCGTCGAAGGGGATGGTTTCGATCCAGATATCTGACGGCAATGCTGGCATATCCCTTGTCCACTGGCGTACCCGGCCAGGTCCGGCGTTGTAAGCGGCAGAGGCCAATACCCGATTGCCCTGAAACTGCCCGTACAGCTGGGACAGATAGGCCGTACCCAGCGCGATATTGCGCTCTGGCTCCAATACCGCGTTATGTGTATTGGCCAGCGGGATGCTGTAACGGCGGGCGGTTTCCCTGGCGGTGGCGGGCATCAACTGCATCAGACCCATGGCGCCGGCATGGGAGCGGGCGTCGGTCATGAAGCCGCTTTCCTGGCGAGTGATGGCGTATACCCAGGTGGAGTTGAGCTGACGCAATTGCGCCTGTCTGACAATCGGCTCCTGGTAGGCAAGCGGGAAGCGGATATCCAGGTCATCCCAGTGTTGTGCTTTGCTGATGCCGCGAATGGCCGGGAAATGCCAGTCCATCTGCCGTGCCAGAGCGGCCTGAGCAATGAGCTCTTCACGGCTGAACAGACGCTCAGCGTGATACCACTCCCGGCGGGCATCCAGATGATCGCCACGGGCGAAAAATTCTCTGGCGCGGATGATCCCGGCCGTGTTGCTGACGCGGGAAGCGGCACGGGCATTCACCGCGACAGCTTGGTGATTGGTCGCATAAGGCTGGCGGCTGCGCTCGGCAGCGAGAAAGCCATAGAAATCGCGCTCTCTGGCCAGCTGGGCATACGCGTTGGTCAGCTCGCCAACAGCGCCATTGGCCAGTTGGCTGCTGCGCAGTTGCCAGTATCGCCAGCGGCTATGCTGCTGCAGATGCTCTGGCATGCCGCGGGTCAGCTCCAGCACGTTGTGCCATTGACCTGTGCGTAACGCCAGGCGGGCGCGCCACTCGGTAATGGTGTCATCCTGCATCTCGCGGTCGTTAGCTGCCATGAAAGGCAGGGCTTCGGCCTGATGGCGACGGGCAAGGCGCACGCCTATATCGCGGGTCAAGGCCAAGCGCTGCTCATCAGTAAAAGGTAAATGCTGATAATGCGGCCACAGCGCCAGAGCGGCGTTGGGATCATCCCGGCCCAGACGTCTCAGGGCGACGCTGACGATGTCAGTCAATTTGTCGACTGGCTGATGAGTGCCGGCCTGATACTGGCTGAACTGATTCAACTGCTTCGGATCAGTAGCGGTGGCGACGAAGCGCTCAGCCAGAGCCGACTGCCCCGGCAAGTAGCGAATCAGATAGTTGGCCAGTGCATCCTGTCTATGCAATAACGCCAGCCGAATACGCTCCCAGGCCACGTCTGCTGTCAGACCACCTTCTGCTCGCCAGCGCTCGAACAGGGGGTCGCAGGCATTGGGCTGGGATTGCCCCACTGTCCATAATGCCGTTGCACGCTGTTTGGCTTGTTCGCTCTGGCCGTCACGCCACATCTGCATCACCAGCGGGCATTCCAGTTCGGCGGTGAGACTCTCCGGATCCATATGCTTGCGCAGTCGGGCCCAGTCCTGCTCGGCGAGCAGGCGCTTGAGCCAGTTGTTTTTCAAACTGCGTGCGGCGGGCAGGTCGCCGTGGCTGGTGAGGAACTGCTCTACCTCTGCATGGGGGGCATGATCCAGCCGCTTGCGCAGGGATTCCAGCAGCAGATAAGGATATAAGGGGTAATCCGTAAGCCCGCCCTTGAGCGTGTTAAAACGGGCCTCGTCGCCCCGGGTCAGGGCCGCCTGGGCCTGATCATATTGCCGGCGTTGTTCCGCCAATCTATCGGCTTGCGCCGGTAGACTGAATAGCAGCAAGGCAGTGCAGAGTACGCCGATGGCATTGGTCAGCTGTCGCGCCAATCGTTGGAGCATGGTTATCCTGACATGTGGGCGTAAGCCCTTGCTTCTGGAGGGGCAACGCAATAATCAATAAGCACAGCTTAGCGGTTTGCCTGAGCGCTTCAAAGCGATCCATGGCAATAAACATGCAGCTGCAGACGCCGGCAGGTAGAATGCCGCTCTGAATTTGAAAAAGGTGTGATATGGCTCTGCTTTCCTTTACTGACGTCTCCCTGGCTTACGGGCTGAACCCATTGCTCGACAAGGTCAGCTTTCAGCTGGATCGCGGTGAGCGTGTCTGTCTGATTGGCCGCAATGGGGCAGGCAAATCCAGCCTGTTACGGCTGGTTACCGGCGATCAGGGGTCGGACGAGGGAGAAATCTGGTTCGCGCCCGGATTGAAGATTGGCCAGTTGCCGCAGGAGCTGCCAGAGGCCGGTGCCAGCAAGGTATATGACGTGGTGGCGGCCGGTCTGGCCGGTGTCGGTGAATTGCTGGCCGAATACCACGCGCTGGTGACCGGTGACATGGGCGATGCCGAGTTGGCGCGTCTGGAAAAGGTACAGCATCAGCTCGAATCCAAGGACGGCTGGCGTCTGAATCAATTGGTTGAAACGACGCTGACGCGTTTGGGTCTGCCGGCGGAGAAGAGTATGTCGGAGCTGTCTGGCGGATGGCGCCGCCGGGTATTGCTGGCTCAGGCGCTGGTGTCCGAGCCGGACGTACTGCTGCTCGATGAACCGACCAACCATCTGGATATTCATACCATCGCCTGGTTGGAGGCTGCCCTGCTGGATTACCGCGGAGCGGTACTGTTCATTACCCACGACCGGCAATTTCTGCAGGCGCTGGCGACCCGCATTCTGGAACTGGATCGCGGTCAGCTGATCGACTGGCAGGGCGATTACCGCAGCTTCCTGGAGCATAAGGAGCAGCAGATGGAGGCGGAGGCCACGGCTAACGCTCTGTTTGACAAGAAGCTGGCGCAGGAAGAAGTCTGGATCCGTCAGGGCATCAAGGCCCGACGTACCCGTAACGAGGGCCGTGTTCGCGCGCTCAAGGCCATGCGCGAAGAGCGCGCTCAGCGTATCGAGCGTCAGGGCAAGGCGAGCTTCCAGATGGAAACCGCGGATGCTTCCGGCAAGCGGGTGATCGAACTGGAGCAGGTTACCTTCGGCTGGCCGGGTCAGGCGCCTCTGATACGGGATCTCACAACCCATGTGCTGCGTGGTGATCGTATTGGCCTGATCGGTAACAACGGTTCGGGCAAGAGCACGCTGTTGAAACTGATGTTGGGTCATCTGCAACCGACCAGTGGCACCGTGAAGCACGGCACCAAACTGGAGGTGGCTTACTTTGACCAGTTGCGCGACCAGTTGGATCTGGAAAAGACGGTTATCGATAACCTGTCCGAGGGGCGTGATTTCATCGAGATCAATGGCGCTCAACGGCATGTGATCAGTTATCTGGGTGACTTCCTGTTCTCCCCCGAGCGTACCCGTACACCGGTCAAGGCACTGTCCGGTGGTGAACGCGCCCGGTTATTGCTGGCGCGACTGTTCAGCAAGCCGGCCAACGTATTGGTGCTGGACGAGCCGACCAACGACCTGGATGTGGAAACTCTGGAGCTGCTGGAAGAAGTGCTGGATGGCTTCGACGGCACCGTGTTGCTGGTCAGCCACGATCGGGCGTTCCTGGATAATGTAGTGACCACCAGTCTGGTATTTGAAGGCCAGGGTAATGTACGGGAATACGTAGGCGGTTACGCCGATTGGCTGCGGCAGGGTGGGCGTGTCGAGATGCTGGCCGAGTGGGGCACCGAGGCCGACAGCAAACCGGTGGAGCCAACCCCTGTTGTGCAGCAGCCGGCGACACCGCAGCCTGCAGCGAGCAAGGTCAAGCTGAGTTACAAACTGCAGCGTGAACTGGATGCGCTGCCTGAATTGCTTGAGCGGCTGGAAACCGAACTGCAAGAATTGCAGCAACAGGCCAGCGATCCGCAGTTCTACCAGTTGCCCCACGAGCAAACGGCACCTGTATTGGCGGCGCTGAAAAGCAAGCAAGCGGAACTGGATGCGGCGCTGGAGCGGTGGGCTGAGCTGGAAGAGATGGCGGGCTGAAACAGCCGCGCCGCTCTTGCCGGGAGGTATTCAGGCGCTCACTTGCTGTCGTTGTTTTTGTGCAGACGCACGGCAATGACATCGCATGGGGCGCCATGCAGTACATCATTGGCAGTAGAGCCAAGCAGCAATGCCAGTCCGTGACGGCCGTGGCTACCGACCACAATCAGATCGCACTGGCACTCGCTGGCAACCCGATGGATTTCCTGGCGCGGGTGGCCGAAAGCGATCTGCAATTGGTCTTCGGGTAAGCCGTAATCGCCGGCAAACAGCTGCATGCGTTCACGCGCCTGTTCAAACTGTTGCTGCTGGAGCATGGATAGATCCATGGGTACATCGCCACCATAGGCCATGGCCAGAGGCTCGACCACGTGCAATATGGTGAGTTTGGCATCCAATGCCCGGGCCAGCTGCTGGGCGTGGTCAGCGACGGCGCGACATTCGTCGATCAGGTCTACCGCCACCAGCACATGTGAATAGAGCATGCGGGTTTCTCCTTGTTTAGGGAGCCGCTGAATACGGATGCGTTTTAGCATGGCGTGTTGTTCAGGGGTTCCGTCGCTGATCTTAGCAGTCTTTGCGAGCAGGTCTACAGTTGAATGGCTGGCGGCTGACCAAATTCCCCTTTTTGATGGAGCTGACGATGTTGACCTGGGTAATAGTCGGTCTGGTAGCAGCAGTCCTTATATCCAACCTGTTCAAACTGATGCCGCGCGGCCGTGAATTTCATTTGAATCGGCTGCGTGAGCAGGCCAGAACCAAAGGGCTGGCGGTGGAGTGGTTGCGTGAATCGCAGCGGGTCAATCAGCTGGAGGGCTGCATCGCCTATCGTATGCCGCTGGAGCGCTGCCGGCTGGATGCGGAATTCAGTTGTCGACGGGCTGAGGATGGTTGGCTATGGTTGAATGGCTCCGCCGATACACCGAACTGCCTGACGGTGTTGGAGCAACTGCCGGAGCAGGTGCGCGGTATCGACCGTCAGAGCCTATCCGTGGTGATCTATTGGCGGGAGCCGGATGATATTGCTGTACTGGAACAACTGGTAACGGCACTTCAGCCTCTGAAAACAACCGGGTAAGGGTGGTTTTTACCAGCTGCGGCCTTGTTCTTGACCGCATTTATTGCTGTTTTTTTTCGCTGTCATCTTTCCGTGGCACATTGACAATGGCGCGGTTTTCCATAAAGGTGTGCGTACCCGAATCAAACGAGCGTATGAATTTTGCCTGGCCGGCAGTATTCCATTGTTATCGGGAACTATCATGACACCGTCCGGCATCGGGCCGGGCAGTGTTTCTCATGTGCTTTCACAGCGTGGAGATCAGTTGATGATTTACGAAGGTAAAGCCATCACGGTTCAAATTCTTGAGGGCGGCATCGCCGAGCTGCGGTTCGATCTGCAGGGCGAGTCGGTCAACAAGTTCAATCAGGCGACCCTCGCCGAGCTCAAGGCAGCTGTTGACAAGATTCAGTCTGACAGCAGCATCAAGGGCGTTATCGTTACCAGTGGCAAGGACGTATTCATCGTCGGCGCCGACATCACCGAGTTTGTGCAGGCTTTCCAGCTGTCCGAGGAAGAGCTGGTTGCAGCCAACCTGGAAACCAACCGCATTTTCAATGCCTTCGAAGACCTGAACGTGCCCACCGTTGCCGCTATCAATGGTCTGGCATTGGGTGGTGGTCTGGAAATGTGTCTGGCCTGCGACTTCCGGGTCATGGCGCAGAGCACCAAGATCGGCCTGCCGGAAACCAAACTGGGCATCTACCCCGGCTTTGGTGGCACCGTACGCCTGCCGCGCCTGATCGGTGTGGATAACGCCGTTGAGTGGATCGCTGGTGGCACTGAGCAGCGTGCCGACAACGCCCTGAAAGTGCGTGCTGTGGACGCTGTTGTAGCTGATGACAAGCTGCGCGACGCCGCGCTGGACATGGTGCGTCGCGCCATCGCCGGTGAGCTGGACTTCCGCGCCAAGCGTCAGCCCAAGCTGGAAAAGATCAAGCTCAACACCATCGAACAGATGATGGCCTTCGAAACCACCAAGGGTTTCGTTGCCGGCCAGGCTGGCCCGAACTACCCGGCGCCGGTTGAAGCGATCAAGACCATTCAGAAGGCGGCTAACCATGGCCGTGAGAAGTCTCTGGAAATCGAAGCTGCCGGCTTTGCCAAACTGGCCAAGACCAGCGTTGCTGCGTCCCTGGTCGGTCTGTTCCTGAACGATCAGGCGCTGAAATCCAAAGCCAGGAAGTACGACAAGCAGGCTGGCGACGTGAAACTGGCCGCTGTGCTGGGTGCCGGTATCATGGGTGGTGGTATTGCTTACCAGTCCGCTTCCAAGGGCACACCGATCCTGATGAAGGATATCCGCGAAGAGGGTATTCAACTGGGTCTGGACGAAGCTGCCAAGCTGCTTGGCAAGCGCGTTGATAAAGGCCGCATGAAACCGGCTGATATGGCCAAGGCGCTGAACGCCATTCGCCCGACCATGTCCTACGGTGATTTCGGCAGCGTCGACATCGTTGTTGAAGCTGTTGTCGAGAACCCCAAGGTCAAGCACGCGGTGCTGGCTGAGGTTGAGCAATATGTGAAGGAAGACGCGATTATCGCTTCCAACACCTCGACCATCTCCATTACCTACCTGGCCCAAGCGCTGAAGCGTCCGGAAAACTTCGTCGGCATGCACTTCTTCAACCCGGTACACATGATGCCGCTGGTTGAGGTCATTCGTGGCGAGAAGTCCAGCGACAAGGCGGTTGCCACCACCGTTGCTTACGCCAAGAAAATGGGCAAGACGCCGATCGTGGTCAATGACTGCCCCGGCTTCCTGGTCAACCGTGTGCTGTTCCCGTACTTCGGCGGCTTTGCCCGTCTGATCGGCATGGGTGCTGACTTCCAGCGCGTTGACAAGCTGATGGAAAAATTCGGCTGGCCGATGGGCCCGGCCTACCTGATGGACGTTGTCGGTATGGACACCGGACACCATGGTCGTGACGTGATGGCCGAAGGTTATCCGGATCGCATGGCGGACAAGACCAAGACAGCAGTCGACGTCATGTACGAAGCCAACCGTCTGGGACAGAAGACCGGCAAGGGCTTCTATTCCTATGAAGTGGACAAGAAGGGCAAGCCGAAGAAGGTGGTTGATCCTGAAGCCTACGAACTGCTCAAGCCAGTGGTGCTGGAGCAGCGCGAGCTGACCGACGAAGAAATCATCGAAATCATGATGGTGCCGCTGTGCCTGGAAACCGTACGTTGCCTCGAAGACGGCATCGTCGAATCCGCCGCAGATGCCGATATGGGTCTGATCTATGGCATCGGCTTCCCTCCCTTCCGGGGCGGTGCGCTGCGCTATATCGACACCATTGGGGTGGCCGAGTTTGTGGCCATTGCTGACAAATACGCCGAGTTCGGCCCCATGTATCACCCGACTGAGAAGTTGCGTGAAATGGCTGCCACCGGCAAGAAATTCTTCGGTTAACCGCGGAACGTACAGAGCGAGAGTGAATTTATGAGCCTCAATCCAAGAGACGTTGTTATTGTCGACTTTGGCCGCACCCCCATGGGCCGATCCAAGGGCGGTATGTACCGCAATGTCCGTGCCGAGACCCTGTCTGCCAAGCTGATCACCGGTGTGCTGGAACGCAACCCGAAGATCGATCCGGCAGAAGTGGAAGATGTTATCTGGGGTTGCGTTAACCAGACCCTGGAGCAGGGCTGGAACATTGCCCGTATGGCATCGCTGATGACCCCGATCCCGCACACCGCTGCAGCGCAAACTGTCAGCCGTCTGTGTGGTTCATCCATGAGCGCGCTGCACACTGCCGCCCAGGCGATCATGACCGGTAACGGTGATGTATTCGTCATCGGTGGTGTCGAACACATGGGCCACGTGGGCATGATGCACGGTGTTGATCCGAACCCGGCGCTGTCGCTGTATGCAGCCAAGGCCGCCGGCATGATGGGCCTGACTGCTGAAATGCTCGGCAAGATGCACGGCATTACCCGTGAGCAGCAGGATCTGTTCGGCGTGCGTTCGCATCAGCTGGCGCACAAGGCCACCGTCGAAGGCAACTTCAGGGATGAAATCATCCCGATGGAAGGTCACGACGAAAACGGCTTCCTGCGCGTGTTCATCGAGGATGAAACCATCCGTCCGGAAACTACACTGGAAAGCCTGGCTGCACTGCGTCCGGCATTCAACCCGAAAGGCGGTACTGTGACTGCGGGTACGTCCTCGCAGATCACAGATGGTGCTTCGTGCATGATCGTGATGTCCGCTGAACGCGCCAAGGCACTGGGTGTGGAGCCGCTGGCGGTCATCCGCTCCATGGCCGTAGCAGGTTGTGATCCGTCAATCATGGGTTACGGCCCGGTTCCGGCGACCAAGAAAGCACTCAAGCGTGCTGGCCTGAGCATTGACGATATCGACTACGTCGAGCTGAACGAAGCCTTTGCTGCCCAGGCTCTGCCTGTGCTCAAGGATCTGAAACTGCTGGACAAGATGGACGAGAAGGTCAACCTGCACGGCGGCGCTATCGCTCTGGGTCACCCGTTCGGCTGTTCCGGTGCACGTATCTCCGGCACCTTGTTGAACGTGATGAAACAGAAGGGCGGCACCATGGGCATGTCGACCATGTGTATCGGTCTGGGCCAGGGTATCACCACCGTTTTCGAACGGGTCTGATAGCCTGCGCGCAAGACGTTGCCGGAGCTTGCTCCGGTAGCTGAAGAGCCCCGGTAGAGTGATCTGCCGGGGCTTTGAATATCCACCAGCAGCAATCGCGCCACATTGGGCTCGTCCTTGAGTGTCTGAAAGCAGGATCTGAGAATAGCGCGGGGGAGCCGGACTCCCCGCTGCGGCAGTGACTCAGTCTTCCACTTCGCGGATCATGTTGCGGGCGATGATCACCTGCTGGATCTGCGTAGTGCCTTCATACAGACGGAACAGGCGCACGTCGCGGTAGAAACGCTCGATAGCGTACTCGCTGATATAGCCAGCGCCGCCATGAATCTGCACTCCGCGGTCAGCCACCCGGCCGCACATCTCGGTAGCAAACATCTTGGCGCAGGACGCTTCGGTGCTGATATTCAGACCTTCATCCCGCTTGCGCGCAGCGTCGAGCACCATGCAGCGTGCAGCATAGATTTCAGCCTTGCTGTCGGCCAGCATGGCCTGGATGAGCTGGAAGTCAGCAATACGCTGGCCGAACTGCTTGCGCTCCACTGCATAGCGCAGGGAATCATCCAGCATGCGCTCGGCCGCGCCGACAGACAGGGCAGCGATATGCAGACGCCCCTTGTCCAGTACCTTCATCGCTGTCTTGAAGCCCACACCTTCCTTGCCGCCGATCAGATTGGCTGCCGGTATCCGGGCGTTGTCGAAAATCACATCGGCGGTGTGGGCGCCTTTCTGGCCCATTTTCTGATCCGGTTTGCCGATGGTGACGCCAGGCGTGCCGCGCTCGACAATAAAGGAACTGATGCCGCCAGCGCCCTTGATATCGGGATTGGTGCGCGCCATGACGGTATAGATACCAGCATGCGGAGCGTTGGTGATGAAGCGTTTGGTGCCGTTCAGTAGATAGAAGTCGCCATCGCGTACCGCGGTGGTCTTCAGCGAGGCGGCATCCGAGCCGGAATCCGGTTCAGTCAGGCAGAACGAGCTGAGGTATTCACCCGCAGCCAGTTTCGGCAGGTAATGGGCCTTCTGCTCTTCGGTGCCGTCCAGCAGGATGCCAATGGATCCGATGCCATTGTTGGTGCCTATATAAGAGCGGAAAGCCGGCGAGGTGCGGCCCAGCTCGAAGGCAATGTTCACTTCTTCTTCCATGGTTACGCCGAGGCCATCGTACTGCTCAGGGATGGTCAGCCCGAACAGGCCCATTTCTTTCATCTGTTCGACGATATCAGCGGGGATGTTGTCGGTTTCCGCCACTTCATGTTCACGGGGAATCAGTTCCTGATTGACGAACTGACGAATCGAGTCGAGCAGAATCTGTAGGGTTTCCGGATCGCGAATCATGTCTTCTCCTGGTGGGCCTGTGCCGTTGCCTGAATATAGTCCCTGTACGGGCGCGCTGCAGGCTGAATGGTAGCGCTGTGCGGGGGCAATGATCAATGACAACAAAATCAAATACCGCATAGCGAAACATACTGAAGTGGCTCAGCTGGTCTATCCTACCCATTTTTTTATGCGCGCCCTGACTGTCGCGGTGGGCGAGCAAGGGTCTTTATGGGGTGTGATATTTACGCGGGGTTTCTTTAAGATGCCGCTACCACCACCACGGGAAGCAAATAATGGGCGCGTTGTCAGGCATACGAGTATTGGATCTGAGTCGAGTATTGGCTGGCCCATGGTGTGGTCAAATTCTGGCGGATCTGGGTGCTGAGGTCATCAAGATCGAGCGGCCTGGTTCCGGCGACGATACCCGCGGCTGGGGGCCGCCCTGGATGCAGGATGCACAGGGTCACTCCAGCGGCGAGGCGGCCTATTATCTGTCTGCCAACCGGGGCAAATATTCGGTAGCGGTGGATCTCTCGAGTACTGAAGGTCAACAACTGGTGCGCGCTTTGGCGGCCAGCAGTGATGTGCTGATCGAGAATTACAAGGCCGGCTCGCTGGCACGTTATGGGCTGGATTACGCGAGCCTTGCGCAACTCAACCCTCGCCTGGTGTATTGCTCGATCACCGGCTTTGGTCAGACCGGCCCGCGGGCAGAGGAACCCGGGTATGACTTCATTATTCAGGGCCTGGGCGGGCTGATGAGTATCACCGGTGAACGGGACGATCTGCCCGGCGGTGGCCCGCAGAAGGCTGGCGTAGCCGTCGCTGATCTGATGACTGGCTTGTACTCCACTATCGCCATTCAGGCAGCATTGATCGACCGGGAAAAAACCGGCAAGGGCCAGCACTGCGATATGGCGCTGTTCGACGTGCAGCTGGCAACCCTGGGCAACCAGAGCATGAACTATCTTGCTTCCGGCAAGGTGCCGGGACGCTATGGCAACGCCCACGCCAATATCGTGCCGTATCAGGTATTTCGCGCCGCTGATCGGGATTTCATTATTGCCTGCGGTAACGACAGCCAGTTCATTGCGCTATGCAAGGTGATTGATCTGCCTGAGTTGCTGGAGGATGTACGTTTTATACGTAACGCTGACCGCGTCAAGCACCGCGACGAGCTGGTAGAAATACTTACCCGGCATTTTCTCGGTGCCAGTGCTGATGAATGGGTCAAACGCATCCACGCCGTGAAGGTACCGGTGGGCGCGATCAATAATATTGCCCAGGCATTGGCGGAACCGCAGGCCCACGCCCGGGAGATGCTGGTGCCGCTCACGCATCCGCTGAACCCCGAATTTGCCATGGTTGGCAGCCCGATCAAACTGTCCGGTTCACCGGTGCAGTATCAGCGCCCGCCGCCGGTGCTGGGGCAGGACACGGACGCGGTTCTGGCTGAGCGACTCGGGCTGGATGAAGCAGAACTGGCTCAGCTGAAAGAGCAGGGCGTGATTGAGCAATCCTCGATCAAGTGAACTAGGCTGTATATCAGGCGGGCATCAGGGGACGGAGGCAGCCGTCCGGTGAGATGTCCGGCTATTGTTCTGGAACCGGTAATACGAGGGATTCCTTGACCTCCTCCATGACGATATAGCTTTTTGATTCACGCACATGGGGCAGCTTGAGCAGGATGTCGCCGAGCAGCTTGCGGTACGATGACATTTCATTGATGCGGGCCTTGATCAGATAGTCGAAGTCGCCTGACACCAGGTGGCATTCAAGCACGTGTGGCAGCTTGAGTACCGCCCGACGGAATTCCTCAAAAATATCGCCTGATTTATAGGACAGGCTGATTTCCACAAAGACGAGCAGGCTGGCATTCAGATGCTCCGGATTGAGGCGAGCGCTGTAACCCATGATCACGCCCTCGCGCTCCAATCGCCGCACGCGTTCGGTACAGGGTGTAGTCGATAAGCCGACTCGCTCACCCAACTCGGTAAAGGCCAGGCGACCTTCGCCTTGCAATTCGCGGAGGATAAGACGATCTATCCGATCCAATTCTCTTTGGGCTCGATGTTTGGTTCTCATTGGGCTCGATGTTTGGTTCTCATTGGTGGTTTTGACTAGACCTTTGGCTAATTGAGCGGGAATGCTGGCTAAATATAGCGCGTAATATAGTGAAATCAACTATTGCCGCTCTCCTATAATCCGCCAATCGTGATTGACCCCACGCTTGGGGCGAGGAGTTTGGCAATGCATATTCTGGTACTGGGCAGTGGCGTTATTGGCACCACCAGCGCCTATTATTTAGCACGGCAGGGTTTCGAAGTGACGGTAATTGATCGTCAACCTGCGGTGGCGGAAGAGACGAGTCATGCCAACGCTGGTCAGATATCTCCTGGTTACGCCTCACCCTGGGCCGCCCCCGGGGTTCCGTTCAAGGCTATCAAGTGGATGTTGCAGAAGCATGCACCGCTGGCCATCAAGCCTACAGCTGATATCAACCAGTATTTGTTCATGGCACAGATGCTGCGCAATTGTACCGCAGCACGTTATGCGGTGAACAAGGAACGTATGGTGCGCCTGTCCGAGTACAGCAGGGATTGCCTGGATGAGCTGCGGGCGGAAACCGGTGTGCATTACGAGGGTCGTCAGCGCGGTACTACCCAGCTGTTCCGCACCCAGGCGCAACTGGATGGCGCGGCCAAGGACATCAAGGTTCTTGAGCAGATGGGCGTCCCCTACGAAGTGCTGGATCGCAACACCCTGACCAACGCTGAGCCGGGTCTGGCCAATTCCGTGCACAAACTGGCCGGTGGTCTGCGTCTGCCTAATGACCAGACCGGTGACTGCCTGATGTTCACCCGCCGTATCGCCGAAATGGCGCGCGAACTCGGTGTCGAATTCCGCTTCAATCAGAATATCGAGCGCCTGGAATACGCCGGTGACCGCCTGAACGGCGTCTGGGTTGACGGCAAGCTGCTGACCGCAGACAACTATGTGCTGGCGCTGGGCAGTTACAGCCCACAAATGCTGAAGCCACTGGGTATCAAGGCACCGATATACCCGCTCAAGGGTTATTCCATCACGGTGCCGATCATCAACGCAGAGGCCGCGCCGGTTTCTACCATGCTGGACGAGACCTACAAGGTTGCGATTACGCGTTTTGATAACCGTATCCGCGTTGGCGGCATGGCAGAAATCCGCGGTTTTGATCTGAACATCGATCCACGCAAGGGCGACACCCTGAAGATGATCGTCAACGACCTGTTCCCGGGGGCGGCGGACACCACCAATCTCGATCTGTGGACTGGTCTGCGTCCGGCTACACCGGACGGCACGCCCATTATCGGGCCGACCCGCTATAGCAACCTGTTCCTGAATACCGGCCACGGCACCCTGGGTTGGACCATGTCTTGTGGTTCCGCGCGTCTGCTGGCTGACCTGCTGGCGAAGAAAAAGTCGCAAATCAGCACCGAAGGACTGGCTATCTCCCGTTACAGCAACAACAGGGAGGCCGGCAAGCATGGCAATCCAGCGACTGCACGCTGATCGGCGTATGAGCCAGATCGTTATCCATCGCGACACGGTGTATCTGTCCGGTCAGGTGGGTGAGAACATGGATGCAGGGATTGAGCAACAGACCACTGAGACCCTGCAGGAAATTGAAAAGCTGCTCGCCGAGGCTGGCAGTGACAAGGAGCATATTCTTTCGGTAACTGTCTACCTTAAGGATATCGAGCGCGATTTTGCCGGCATGAATGCCGTGTGGGATTGCTGGCTGCCTGAGGGCGTTGCCCCGGCGCGGGCCACGGTGGAGGTTGGAATGTGCGAGCCGGACATTCTGGTGGAAATGTCAGTGGTAGCCGTCACGTGTGGGTGAGACGGCTAGACTAGAATTATAAAATCAAAAGTAGAGATCAGAAGAATGAATAAAAACTCCTTGCAGATCGCGCTGGCCTACATGTCTGTGGTCATTGGCGGTGGCTTTGCGTCCGGTAATGAAGTGTTGCAGTTCTTTACCGGTTATGGCCTGGCTGGCATCGCAGGCTCCGTGGTGGCAGCGGTATTGTTTGCTTTCCTGGGCATGCAGATCGCCCGTATCAGTTCGGTGATGCAGGCCGGCTCGCACAAGCAGGTGCTGTACATCCTGTTTGGTGAGAAAGCAGGCTTTGTAGTGGATGTGATCCTGTCGTTCTTCTTGTATGGCGTAGGTGTGGTCATGCTGGCCGGTGCCGGGTCGACGTTGGCTCAGCAATTCGGACTGGCGCCGTTGGTAGGTTCCATCCTCATGACTGTGCTGGTGATTGCCACCTTGTGTCTCAACGTCAAGGGCATCATCAACCTGATCAGCGCGGTGATGCCGTTCCTGCTGGTCATGGTGCTGGCGATTACGGTGTACTCGATCTACACCAGTACGGGTACGCAGGAAGAGCTGACCGAAGTTGCCCGGGATATTTCAACCATCACCTTCCTCGGCGCTGACATTCCCCATTGGGCCATGAGTGGTCTGCTGTATGCGTCCTTTAATATCGCCGTGGGCTTCCCCATGCTGGCCGTTATCGGTGGCCTGACCAACTCGCCTAAAGCCGCTTCCCTGGGTGGTATGGCCGGTGGCCTGGGACTGGGCTTTCTGATTATCGTGCTGAACGTGGGTCTGTTTGCCAACCTCGATAAGATGCAGGGTATTGAAATCCCGACGCTGTTGCTGGCCCAGGAAATTCACCCCTGGCTGGCCATGCTGATGTCGCTGGCGCTGATCGGTATGATCTATAGCACCGCGGTAGGGATGTTCTTTGCTTTCAGTGCCCGCTTTGCGTCCCCTGCAACCAACCGCTTCCGTCTGTTGAGTGCGATCTTTGCGGTCATTGGTCTGGCGCTCAGTCAGGTCGGCTTCACCAAGCTGGTAGGTACTGTGTACCCGATGCTGGGCGTGGTGGGCTTGATTCTGATTGTCGCCATTGCGATGAGCTGGATTCGTACCCGCAAGCGTACGGCTGAAGAGCTGGCTTCTGATGCCAGGGTACAACGTAAGTAAACTGGTTTCTTGCCAGTGATGCAGCGGCCGCCCCGGGGAGGGAGCGGCCGTTGTCGTTTCTGCGGTTGGATCAGTACGTCACTTCCGGGAGTTGCGGGCGCGCCAGGCTCACGCGCTCAGTGGGGGCCATCACCGTAGCAACACCGTCTACTACCTTCTTGCCTTCCTGATTGATCACCCGCGTGGCAATACGGACGCGGTTCTTCGGCAGCTTTTCCAGTATCTCCAGTTCGATGCGAATGTCGTCGTTCAGGCGTACCGGCCGCAGAAAGCTCATTTCCTGACCGATATAAATGGTTCCCGGCCCGGGAAGCTCGCAGGCGATCGCCGCTGAGATCAACGCACCGGACAACATGCCATGAGCAATACGGCCCTTGAATGGGGTGGCGCTGGCGAATTCCTCATCCAGATGAACCGGGTTGACGTCCCCCGACACGGTGGCAAACAGAATCAGGTCGCGCTCGGTTACCAGGTGATTGACGCTGGCAGTATCGCCGACGGCGAGCTCATCATAGGTGCGGTTTTCCAACATCGACATGAGGTAGACTCCGGTAAGGCTGAAGCGACATGGATCGTTCAGCATAAATAGAAACAAAAATGAAACAAAACCGAGTTTTGTATTTTGCCGCATTACTGGTAATTTGGCGCATAGCCGCGGCACGGGCTGAATAATAACAATACAAGTGTCCTGTAAACACGTATGGACGCTTGCCTTACTCCGATGGGAGAGATGGAGCCAATGGAAGCATCGTTCTGGAATGACAAGCGACCCAACGGGGTCAGCAATGATATCGACCTGAGCCAGTTCAGTTCGATTCTCGAGGTTTTCGACGCGTCCTGTGCTAAGCACGCCGACCGGCCTGCCTTCACGAATATGGGCGTCACCCTGACATGGGGTGATATCGATCGCTATTCCGCTGCCTTTGCCAGCTATATCCAGAAATGCACTGACCTGAAGCCAGACGATCGCATTGCCATCCAGATGCCCAACGTCCTGCAATTCCCCATTGCTGTATTCGGTGCGGTACGTGCGGGCTTGATCGTGGTCAACACCAACCCGCTGTATACTGCACGGGAGATGCGTCACCAGTTCACCGATTCCGGCGCGCGGGCATTGGTATACATGAATATCTTCGGTCATCTGGTGCAGCAGGTTCTACCGGATACCGAGATCAAATACCTGGTCGAGGTGCGCATGGGCGACATGCTGCCGGCCCTCAAGGGTATGTTGATCAACGCTGCCGTCAAGCATGTCAAGAAGATGGTGCCCGGTTACAACCTGCCGCAGGCTGTGTCCTTCAAGAGCGCGCTGGCCCAATGCAAGAATGCCAAACCGGTACCGGTAGCGCGCACGCTGGATGATGTGGCGGTACTGCAGTATACCGGTGGCACCACTGGCGTGGCCAAGGGCGCGATGCTTACCCACGGCAACCTGCTGGCCAACATGCTGCAAGTGCATGCCAATATGCAGCAGCTCGACCGGGACGGTAATCCGCTGATGGAAGAGGGGGGCGAAATCGTTGTCGCACCGTTGCCGCTCTACCATATTTACGCTTTTACCGTGCATTGCATGTGCATGATGCTATCGGGGCAGCACAACATCCTGATTACCAATCCGCGTGATATTCCGGGGTTCATCAAGGAGCTCAAGAAGTGGCAGTTCTCCTCGATTGTCGGTTTGAACACTCTGTTTGTTGCCTTGATGGATCATCCGGAATTCAAGAATCTTGATTTTTCCAAGCTGAAAAGCACCACGTCCGGCGGCACGGCGCTGGTGAAAGCGACTGCTGAGCGCTGGGAAGGCAAGACCGGCGTGCTCATTGGGGAAGGCTATGGCTTGACCGAATGTTCTCCGGTGGTATGTGCCAGCCCCGGTGATGGTCTGGCCCGTCTTGGCTCGGTTGGTTTTCCGGCGCCGGGTACCGCGCTGAAGGTGATCGATGATGAAGGTAACGAGCTGGGTATTGGTGAGCGCGGCGAACTGTGCGTCAAGGGCCCGCAGGTAATGAAGGGTTACTGGCAACGACCGGACGCTACCGCTGAAGTAATGGACGCTGAGGGCTGGTTCAAGACCGGCGACGTAGCGGTGATCGATGAGGATGGGTTTGTCAGCATCGTTGACCGTATCAAGGATATGATCATTGTCTCCGGATTTAACGTCTATCCTAACGAAATCGAGGACGTGGTATCAGGCCATCCGAAAGTTGCCAATGCGGCAGCGATTGGCGTGCCGGATGAGAGATCAGGGGAGGCGGTGAAGTTGTTCGTCGTGCCGTCATCACCGGATCTGACGGTGGATGAGTTGAAGGCCTACTGCAAAGCCAATTTCACCGGCTATAAAGTGCCCAAGCATTATGAACTGCGTGAGTCGCTACCCATGACGCCGGTAGGCAAAATTCTGCGCCGCGAGTTGCGCGACGCATGATCCCTGCGGACAGCCGGCACAGGCGATTGCCGGCAGTCCGCTACTGATTTCCCCCGCCCCGATATTCCTCTCAAAAACGTTCTGTAATTGTCTGTAACCACGCCCGATAAACGGTGGCCTGAGTTCGGGAAAACTGTTAGGCTTCAGCCACTTTTCGACCGGAACGAAGGAAATATTCACGTTTTAGTCGAAATCAGATTTTTGCCCACGAATATTTGCCCACGAATAAAAGAGCAATCGGACGCACCCAGGGGGTCTTCATGCAAGAGAGTTTTTGGACTGACAAGTATCCCGAGGGTATTCCCGCTGAGATAGACGCAGGTCAGTACCCCAGCGTTCTGGCTGTTCTGAAAGAATCCTGTGAGCGTTTTGCTGACAAGCCAGCGTTTACCAACCTCGGCAAGACCATCACCTGGGGAGACATGTATCGTCTCTCCGGCGATTTTGCTGCCTACCTGCAAAAGAATTCGGGCCTGCAACCGGGTGACCGGATCGCTGTGCAGCTGCCCAACGTATTGCAGTATCCGATTGTCGTGTTTGGTGCCATGCGCGCCGGTTATGTCGTGGTCAATACCAACCCTTTGTATACTGCCCGGGAAATGGAACACCAGTTCAACGACTCCGGCGTCAAGGCGCTGGTATGTCTGGCCAATATGGCTCACCTGGCTGAACAGGTTGTGCCGAAAACCGGCGTCAAGCATGTCATAGTGACCGAGGTGGGCGATATGCTGCCCACCTTCAAACGGTTGTTGATCAACGCGGTCGTCAAGCACGTCAAGAAGATGGTGCCAGCCTGGTCAATCCCCGGCGCGGTGCCTTTCGTCAAGGCCATGAGTGCGGGTGCGGGTGGCAGCTTCAAGGAAGCCAATCCGAATGCTGAAGATACCGCTGTGCTGCAGTACACCGGCGGCACTACCGGTGTTGCCAAGGGTGCCATGCTGACCCACCGAAACCTGATCGCCAACATGCTGCAGTGCAAGGTGATGATGCCGTCGGACATGGTCGAGGGCGGTGAGGTCATCATTTGTCCATTGCCGCTTTACCACATTTACGCCTTCACATTCCATTGCATGGCGGTAATGTTGCTGGGGGGGCAGAATATTCTGATCACCAACCCGCGGGACATTCCAGCCACCGTAAAGGAAATGTCCAGATTCCGCTTCTCGGCCTTTGTTGGGCTTAATACCCTGTTTGCCGCGCTGTGCAACAACGAGCAGTTCCGGCAGCTGGACTTCAGCGGTATGAAGTTGACGCTGTCCGGCGGCATGGCGCTGCAACAGGCTACCGCTGAACGTTGGCAGAAGGTAACTGGTTGCGAAATCTCCGAAGGTTACGGCATGACCGAAACCAGTCCGGTGGTGTCGGTCAACCCGTCCAACGCAGTCCAGTTGGGCACCATTGGTATCCCGGTTCCTTCGACCCTGTGCAAGATCATTGATGATGATGGCAATGAGCTGGCGCTGGGTGAGCGTGGCGAGCTGTGCGTCAAGGGTCCGCAGGTAATGAAGGGCTACTGGCAGCGTCAGGAAGCCACCGATGAAGTGCTTGATGCGGAAGGCTGGATGCGTACCGGTGACATCGCCATTATCCAGGAAGACGGGTACATGCGCATCGTTGACCGCAAGAAGGACATGATTGTGGTGTCCGGTTTCAACGTCTATCCTAATGAGTTGGAAGACGTCATGGCCGCTATTCCGGGTGTGTTGCAGTGCGCGGCAATTGGCGTGCCCAGTGACAAGAGCGGTGAAGCGATCAAGGTGTTTATCGTCAAGGAACCCGGCGCGCAACTGACTTCTGAGCAGGTACGCAGCCACATGAGTGAGACGCTCACTGCCTATAAGGTGCCGAAGGATGTCGAGTTCCGCGATAGCCTGCCGACCACCAACGTAGGCAAGATTCTGCGCCGTGAATTGCGTGACGAAGAGCTGAAGAAACTCGGCGTCGCATAACACCTGCATTCGCTTCTTTGCGACAATAGCCCCGCCCGGCGAATCCGGTCGGGGCTTTTTTGTAGCTGGCTATCCCTGCCGGCTACTCTTCGGGCCGCCGCAGGCGGTCACACGTTGCCAGAACAGGAAAGCATGACTGATTTCAGTACCCTCGCAGCCAGCCTTGAATCCGCCATGTCCGCTGATCGCCATCGCCTGCAGCGGCAATGGCAGGCCATGGGCAAAAAACCTGATGCGGCGCGATTGGCGCAGTGGCAGACGCGGCTGGCCGCTTCCTGTGCCCGCGTTCAAGCCCGAGCGGATAGCGTGCCGGCGCTGTCGTACGATGACAGCCTGCCCATTGCTGCGCGGCGGGATGACATAAAGCAGGCGATTGCCAAGCACCAGGTGGTGGTGATTGCCGGTGCTACCGGCTCGGGCAAGACCACACAATTACCGAAAATCTGTCTGGAGCTGGGCCGGGGCAGCCACGGCTTGATTGGTCATACCCAGCCGCGACGCCTGGCTGCGCGTAACGTGGCCAACCGCATCGCGGAAGAACTGCATACACCGTTGGGCGAACTGGTCGGCTTCCAGGTGCGGTTTACCGATCAGAGCACCGAACGCACGCTGATCAAGCTGATGACCGACGGCATCCTGTTGGCGGAAACCCAGAATGATCGCTTCCTGTCCCGTTACGACACGCTGATCATCGACGAGGCCCACGAACGCAGTCTCAATATTGATTTTCTGCTCGGCTATCTGAAAACCATTCTGCCCAGGCGCCCGGATCTCAAGGTCATCATTACCTCGGCGACCATCGACCTGGAGCGTTTTTCTGCCCATTTCAACGATGCTCCGGTAATCGAGGTATCCGGTCGAACCTATCCGGTGGATGTATGGTATCGACCGCTGGCATCCGAGGTGGATGAAGACGGCAACCGGATCGAAGAGGATCTGAGCATCGATCAGGGCATTCTCGCTGCCCTGCGCGAACTGGAACAGCACGAGCGGGCCAGTGGTAAACCGGCGGGGGATGCGCTGGTGTTCCTGCCGGGTGAGCGAGAGATTCGTGATACCGCAGATTTTCTACGCAAGGCCAATCTGAAGCACACCGAGATTCTGCCGTTGTATGCGCGGCTATCGGTAGCTGAGCAGCAGAAGATCTTTGCGCGACACGCGGGGCGTCGGGTCATTTTGTCGACCAACGTGGCCGAGACCTCTCTGACCGTACCGGGGATCGTCTACGTCATTGATCCGGGTGAAGTGCGCATCAGTCGCTATAGTCCGCGTTCCAAGGTGCAACGCTTGCCGATTGAGCCTGTGTCGCGGGCCAGTGCGGATCAGCGCAAGGGGCGTTGTGGCCGTGTTGCGCCGGGTATTTGTGTGCGCTTGTACAGCGAGGACGATTTCAATAGTCGGCCGACCTTCACTGATCCGGAGATAAAGCGAACCAATCTGGCCGCCGTCATTCTGCAGATGCTGCACCTGCGCCTTGGTCGCATTGAGGACTTTCCCTTTATTGAGCCGCCGGATGGTCGCGCCATCAGTGACGGTTTCAACCTTCTGCAGGAACTGGGTGCTGTTCTGCGCGATGGACAGATTACCGAGGTGGGCCGACAGTTGGCTCGGCTACCGGTCGATCCACGTATTGGACGCATGCTCACGGAGGCAGCAAGCCTGGGCAGTCTGGACGAAGTGTTGATTATCGCCAGTGCGTTGGCCGTGCAGGATCCCCGTGAACGACCGATGGAACGCCAACAGGCGGCGGATCAGGCGCATGTGCAGTGGCGTGACGAGCATTCGGACTTTGCGGCATTCATCAACTTGTGGCGCGGTTTTGAAGAGCAGCGTCTGGAGCTCACCCAGAACCAGCTGCGTAGCTGGTGCCGGCGGAACTTTCTGAATTATCTGCGTCTGCGCGAGTGGCGTGAGACGCATCGTCAGCTGTTGCTGACCTGCCGTGATCTAGGCATGACCATCAATCAGCAGCCGGCGGGTCATGATCCCGTTCACAAGGCGTTGTTAGCCGGTTTGCTGAGCCATCTGGGCAACAAGACCGAGAATGGCGACTACATGGGGGCGCGGCAGCGTCGCTTCCTGTTGCATCCCTCCTCAGCGCTGGCGAAGAAGCGGCCAGCGTGGGTGATGGTAGCGGAGCTGACCGAGACCAGTCGCTTATACGGCCGGTTGGCTGCGCGGATCGATCCGCTCTGGGTCGAGCCGTTGGCCACGCATTTGAGCAAAACCAACCACAGCGAACCCCATTGGGAGAAACGCCGTGGCCAGGTGGTCGCCTTCGAACAGGTAACGCTTTTCGGCCTGATCATAGTGCCCCGTCGTAAGGTGCATTTCGGGCCTATCGATCCGATCGCTTCACGGGAGATATTTATCCGTCAGGCGCTGGTAGCGGGTGAATGGCACGGCCGGGCCGCCTTCAATAAAGCCAATCTGGCATTATTGGAGGAGCTGGATCGGTTGGAGGCGAAGGCACGCAAGCGCGACATTCTGGTGGACGAGGAGACGCTGTATCGCTATTTCGATCAGCGTATCCCGGAAAATATCTATCAACTCGCCAGCTTCGAGCGTTGGCTGAAGCGCACCAGTCATGAGCAGCCACAGTTGTTGCATATGACGCGGGATGATCTGTTGCAGCGCGAGGCGGATGAAGTCACTGTCCAGCAGTATCCGGACACGCTGCGCTGGGAACGCGTGGCCTTGCCGCTGAGCTATCACTTCGAGCCGGGTAGTCCGGCGGATGGGGTAACGCTGACGGTACCATTGGCACTGCTGCGCCAGTTGCCGGAGCAGCGGCTGGAATGGTTGGTGCCCGGCTTACTGTATGACAAGTGTGTCGCGCTGGTGCGTGGGTTGCCCAAGGCGCTGCGCAAGAACTTTGTACCGGTTCCGGATTTTGTACGCGCAGCGCTGGAGCGTATGCCCTTTGCTGAAGGGCGACTGACCCAGGCGCTGGGTCGTGAATTGAGCCGAATGACCGGTACCCGCCTTGCGGACGAGGCGTGGGACGATGTCACGCTTGATGACCACCTGTTGATGCGCCTGTTGGTCGTCGATGCCGATGGTAAGGAGATCGCCAGTGGACGGGACTATGGTGCGTTATGTCGCGAGCTGGTAGGTGAGTTGAGCGAACAGCGGGTGGCGGCACCGCTGCCGACAATGAACAAGGCCCGACCAGCAGCAGTCGCGGGGCAGGCAGCGCTGCCATCGAGAGTCAGCCAGCGGCAGGCTGGCATAGATGTGGATTTCTGGCCGGCCTGGGTGGAGCAGGGCGACGGCGTGGTTGAGCAACTGTTCGACAATCCATTGCAAGCGCAGCAGGCCCACCGACTGGGCGTTCAGCGCTTACTGATGCAGGCCATGCCGGAGCAGGTCAAATTCCTGAGACAGAAACTACCAGCGGTCAAGGAGGCGGCGGTCTACTACCGGGAGATGGGCAATCAGCAACAGTTGACCGAGGACGTGCTGCTGGCGGCCATTGATCGTGTCTGCCTGCCGGATGGCACAGAACTGCCACGAGATCCCGCCGAGCTGAAAGCGCGAGTGGCGCAGGGCCGCGCTGAACTGGTAACCGCCGCTGAACAACTGGCCAGTCAGATATTGGCCATCCTCAAGGCTTGGCACGGTTTGCAAAAGCGTTTCAAGGGGCGCATCGATCTGGCCCATGCCATCGCCATGAACGATATCCGTGGCCAGTTGGACAATCTGATTTTCAAGGGCTTTGTACGGCAGGTGCCCCAGCAATGGTTGATGCAATACCCTCGCTATCTGGCCGCCATAGCTCAGCGATTGGACAAGTTGCCCAGCCAGGTTCAGCGTGATCGGGTCTGGACGGAGGAACTGCAGCGCTTCTGGCAGCAATATGTGGCGCTGCGACAGCGTTATGATGTTGAAGGGCGGGAAGATGAACGTCTGCAACAATGGCGCTGGATGTTGGAAGAGTATCGGGTGTCGCTGTTTGCTCAGCAGCTGGGCACACTCATGCCGGTGTCGGATAAGCGCTTGAAGAAACTGTGGCACGAGCTCACTGCCTGAAGCGCAGCATGAACAAGGACAAGCAGGACATGACATTAGCCAGCACAGCAGGGCCGCCGGGATCGCAACTCCTGCTACGTCGCTTTGCTGACAGCGGCCCGCCTGTGCTGATGGTGCACGGGTTGGGTGAGAGCGGAGACATATTCTGCCCAGCGCCAGACAGCGGACTGGCGCCCTGGTTGGCGGATGCGGGTTATTCGGTTCATGTCGCTGATCTGCGCATGCGTAGTGCGCACGAGGCGGAGGCGGGGATATCCCAGCATCAGCTGATCACCGAAGACCTTCCCATTTTATTTGAGCGCATCGTGGCCGAGCATCCGGGAACGCCGTTCTTTATCCTCGCTCATGGCTGGGGCGGCGTATTGGTCAGTTCTGCCTTGATTCGCCAGCCCTGGTGGCAATCGCAGGTGGCTGGGCTGATACAGATTGGTGTACGCAGGGTTTGCCAACAACACAGCTGGCGGCGCCGTCTGTTACTTGATCTGATGTGGGGCAGGGCTGCGCCATGGCTGGGTCGTCGGCAGGGCGTATCGGCCTTGCGCACGCTCGGCCTGAGAGAGTGGATCTTTGCCAACAGCTATATGACGAAGTGCGAATGTGGCAAAATGGCGGAATATGGCGCGACCCACAGGATGGTTTCGATTATGCTGCAGCAGTGACTGGCATAGGCTGGCCGAATAGTTGGTATCTCGGCGGCCGCAACGATCATTGCATCGGGCATCCCGCCGATATTTCGTTTTTTGCCCATGAGTTGGGTGTGCATGATGCACAGCTGATTCTGCTGCAGAAGGGATCCGGAAGTTCTCGAAATTATGGTCACGGCGACCTGCTGACTCATCCGTCAGCAACCATTGACCATTTTCCGTTGATCTTGTCCTGGATGACCCGTCAGGCGGCGCCCAACACCCGAACAGATTGAATATAAAGAGGCCCAACCGTGCAGAAAGTAGTTATCAGTGGCACAGGTTTGTACACCCCCCCATACAGCATCAGCAACGATGAGCTGGTTGCCAGCTTCAATGCCTGGTCCGAGCGCTTCAATGCCGAGAACGCAGCGGCCATCGCCGCCGGTGAAATGGCTCCAGCCCCGGTGTCCAGCAGTGAGTTTATCGAAAAGGCCTCCGGCATCAAGAGTCGTCATGTGATGAACAAGAGCGGCATCCTTGATGTCGATCGCATGGTGCCGAGTATCCCGGAACGCAGTAACGATGAGTGGTCGATCCTTTGTGAAATGTCCGTCAAGGCCGCAGAAGAAGCATTGCAGCGCGCCGGGCGCACCGCAGCCGATATTGACGGTGTGATTGTGGCGTGCTCCAACCTGCAGCGGGCCTACCCTGCGGTCGCGGTGGAAGTTCAGGCTGCGCTGGGTATCAATGGCTTTGGCTTTGACATGAACGTGGCCTGCTCGTCAGCTACCTTCGGTATCCAGAATGCGGTCAACAGCGTCGCTACCGGCCAGGCGCGCGCCATTCTCATGGTCAACCCGGAGATCTGCACCGGGCATATGAATTTCCGTGACCGCGATAGTCATTTCATTTTTGGCGATGCCTGCACTGCGGTGATTCTGGAGCGTGCGGACAAGGCCACTTCAAAGCATCAATTCGAGATTCTGGGCACCAAGCTGCTGACCCAGTTTTCCAACAATATTCGTAACAACTTTGGATTCCTCAACCGCGCTGATGAAAGCGGTATTGGTAAGCCGGACAAGCTGTTTGTTCAGGAAGGGCGCAAGGTTTTCCGTGAGGTCTGTCCAATGGTCGCCGAGCTGATCGGTGAGCAGCTGCAACAGCTGGATATTCCGGTCACAGAGGTCAGCCGCTTCTGGCTGCACCAGGCCAACCTGAACATGAACATGCTCATTGCCCGCAAACTGCTGGGTCGCGATCCTGATCTGGAGAAGGAATCGCCGGTGGTACTGGACGAATATGCCAACACCAGTTCTGCTGGTTCCATTATTGCTTTCCACAAATACCAGGACGATCTGCCGGCAGGCAGCGTCGGGGTGATCTGCTCCTTTGGTGCCGGCTATTCGATTGGTAGCGTAGTGGTGCGTAAGCTCTGACAAAGCACTTCTTGTTCCTTGTCTTGATGCGGTCTTCTCCTGTTGCTTGCGGTGTTTGGGGAAGGCCGCGTTATCCAATTACCGCTATTCATATGTCTTCATACCCGCTTCCCCTGCAAAAGTTCCGCTGACTTCAAATATTCATAATTCAGCAAGCTGGCTGTAATACAGGATTTCCATAATCGCTTCGGTCGAAACAAACAACGTCAAAAATTTGCAGGATGACGTTTTACAATCCCGAAGGAGCTTTCCTGATGAAGAAGAAGTTGATTGCGATTGCTGTTGGTGCTGCGGCTATCATGCCTGCTCTGGCCATGGCTGATGTAAGCATTTACGGTCGTGCCCACGTTTCTGTCGATTTCTTGGATGATGGTGCTGACTACTCCGAAACCAACCTGTCCAGCAACTCCTCACGTCTGGGCTTTAAGGGTGACCACCAGATTAACCCTGACCTGAAAGCGTTCTTCCAGATTGAACAGGAAGTTCTTTTCGGTTCAGAAGGTGACAGTAAATTTAACACTCGCGATACCTTTGTTGGCTTGAAGGGCGACCAGTGGGGTGCGATCCAGCTGGGTCGTTTTGATAGCCCTTTCAAGGTGGCTCGTGGTCCGGCCAACTTGTTTGGTGATCAGTTAGGTGACATGCGTAACCTGACTCGCGTAAGCAACTCTCGCTTTGACGAGCGTTACGACAACACCATTCAGTACACCACACCTGATTTCAGCGGTTTCAATATGAAGCTGGCTTATTCTGTTCATGCCGGCGGTTCTGCTGACCTGGATCATGATAGCGACTCCATCAGCACCTCTTTGAACTATGCCGGCGGCCCATTTGAAGCTTCCTTGGCTTATGAGAAGGCTGAAGAAGAAACACGTATTTCCAGCAGTGTGCCAGTAGGTGATCGTGAAGGCGTGCGTCTGGCTGCTGCTTACAAGCTGACTGATGCCTTCAAACTGGTCGGTTTCTACCAGACGGTTAAACAGGACAGCGAGAACCTTACTTCTTCACAGAACGACCAGCTGACTGCCGATACGTATGGTCTGGGCGGGGAATACAAGCTCACTGGCAATACCGCGCTCAAGGCGATGTGGATGACCCGTGACGTTGATGCTGACGACCGTGACAGCGATATGCTGGTGGTCGGTGTTGAGCACAAGCTGGACAAGGCTGTGCGGATATATGCGAACTACGCGATGGTAGACAATGATGACAACATCGGTCTGACTCCATGGGGGCAGGGCCGCTCTGCAGCACCTGGTAGTGACCAAGGCGTCAACGCAAACGGTGAAGAAGCCTCTGGTTTCTCGGTTGGTCTGCGCTACGACTTCTAAGTTTTTCGGAATACATGGAAGTATCCAGGCCGGGTTGCTCTTTAGAGTACCCCGGCTTTTTGTCATCTGATTGACATCATTTGTTCTTATTCTTGTTCCCAGGTTGCAACCATCAAGGTGTGCGCCCTCTGAATCCGCTTGCCCATTCGCACCAAGGAGTTCTCATGCGTAGCCTGTTCTGCATCGCCGTTACTTTTCTGCTCACCGCCTGTGCCCAGCAGTCCCATGTACAGTTGTACCCTGGCTCGCCCAAACAGGAAGAGCAGGTATTGACGGTAATCGTGCCTTACGAGTTGGAAGTGCAGAGCATCAACGGCCAGCATATTGCCGCGGCCAATGCCATGTTCGGAACCAATGATAAACGACTGCATTTGCAGCCGGGCGCCTATCAGATCAATGCCTTTTACAAAAACGGCTTCGATATTGATGGTGGCCTGAGCCATGAAGTGGTGCGTGGGCGTACCGGTGTATTCTCGTTTGAAGGGAAGGCTGGCGACCTGTGGCAGCTGGATTACGAGCGCCCCCAGAGTGTAGAGGAGGCCAGAGCATTTAAAACTGAATTCAAGGCTTCGGTAGTAAATACCCGTACTGGTGAGCGTCATGCGGCGCGGACTGGGCAAAGTAACAGTTCGCTGGTCAGCAATCTGTTGGGCACTTCCTCGGTACCGGCGGCCGACCGTCCGTCCACTATCGCTCCCCTGGGGGCAGCGCCTGCCGTGGCCCCTGTAGTGCAGACTTACAGTAATACCGTGACTCCCATGCCGATTGATGTGGCTGGAGAAACCCTGCCACACAATGACGCTACGCTGACCACTCTGAAACAACTCTGGTACCTGATGAATCCGGAAAGCCGTTCGGCATTTTTGGACTGGGCTACCCAGTAAGATTTTCCCCGCTTGTGCAATGCTCCTTCAGCCCCCGTTACGGGGGCTTTTTTTGTTTGCCCGGCGAAGCCGGCAAACCCGTCCACCTGAAAGAAGGTGGAGTCACCCCGACCGAGGGGAAGACAATCTGAATGGCAAGGGCGTCACTGGCCAACGGTGGGGTCTGAAGGAAGC
>Ga0265293_10000755_pt1 | contig 74454 bp, 70 predicted proteins | sample Munlanlewell138R_FD_192505 | JGI IMG/M metagenome (GOLD analysis project Ga0265293, IMG submission 192505) | Leachate microbial communities from a municipal landfill in Southern Ontario, Canada - Leachate well 138R | ecosystem: Engineered > Solid waste > Landfill > Unclassified | place: Canada... | reverse complement strand
CCTTCTCCACGCCGCTGCGACAGCAACCGCTCGCACTCGGCGCCGACATCGTTGTCCACTCCGCGACGAAGTTCATTGCCGGGCATTCCGACGTGCTGCTCGGGCTCGTGGTGGTCGCCGACGCGAAGCTTCGCGCCCGCCTTCTCGCGCAGCGCACACTGCACGGGGCAGTGCCTGGTCCCTTCGAAGCCTGGCTTGCGCTTCGGGGGCTGCGAACACTGGCGCTGCGGCTCGACCGGGCGGAGGCTTCAGCTGGAGTGCTCGCCGAGCGATTGCAGACCGCGCCGGGTGTCGAGCGGGTGCGCTACCCGGGGTTGCGCTCGGACCCCGGATACACGTTGGCGACCGCCCAGCTGACCGGCTACGGGGCACTCGTTTCAGTTGAGATTGCTGGGGGTGCGGCCAGAGCCGAGAGGTTCGTCGAGGGCCTCGAGCTGATCACACCGGCTACCAGCCTGGGTGGAGTGGAGACCCTTGCCGAACGCCGCCGCCGACAGACTGCCGAGCCCCTCGAGGTGCCCGAATCCCTCGTTCGATTGAGCATCGGCATCGAGCACGTAGAGGACCTCTGGGCGGACCTCGAGCAGGCGCTCGAACGCGCCAGCGCGTAGGGGCGCCTCCCCACTCTCGCTCTCCGGTCGTGCCCTGCAGCATCTGCCGAGGCTACGCGCCGGTGAGCAACACCTCACAGCTAGCGGGTGCTTTTCTGCCGCTCGACCGGGTCGGTGGGGGGAGTGGCCGCGACCTCGCCGACGGGTGCGGATCCACGGGGGCGCTTGAGCCGCAGAACGACGACGGTCATCGCTGCCGCGGTCAGCGCCGCGAGCACCATGTGCACCCCGACGGCAAACGGCGGCAGCCCGTTGCGTGCCTGGTAGACGCCGACGACGATCTGCACGATGAGAGTGATCAGCAGCGCAACGCTCCAGGCCGTCGTGCGGAGGCGCTGAACGATGGACCAGCCCGCGAGTAGCACCACGAGTCCGAGCGCGATGTAGCCGGGCCAGGCGTGGACGTGTGCGAGTAGGCTCGCGTCGAAGCCGTCGCGGACGACGTTCTCGTCTCCCGAGTGGGGGCCTGCACCCGTCGTTAAAACGCCCACAAAGATGGTGACCGCCATTGCGAGCGTCGTGACGTGGGTCAGGATTGTGACGGGCACTGGTACCGCGCGTTCGCGGCTTCCCGGAGCCTCGTACATCCGCACGAGGAACGCGGCGGAGACGCACACGATGATGAGCGACACGACGTAGTGGACGCCCACGAGGTTGGCGTTGAGGTGAAGCCAGACGACGAACGCGCCGATGAGAGCCTGAGTGATGACGAGCGCGAGTACGACGCCGGCAAGCGCCGTGAGGTCCTTCCGCTCTCGCCGGCTCCGCCAGGCGAGGACGAGCACCAGAATTGCTGCGATGAGCAGCGGGCCGGTGATTGTGCGGTTAGCGAACTCGATGATTCCGTGAATGCCGAGTTCGGGTGTTGGGACGAGGGATCCTGGCGTGCAGACTGGCCAGTCGCTGCAGCCGAGCCCCGAACCGGTGAGCCGCACGGTGCCGCCCGTCGCGATGATCACCACGTTGAGCACGAACGAGATCCACGCCGCGATTCGGAGGAAACGCCCGCCGGACACGGCCGTGTTCGGGCGCTCGATCGTGGTCGGACTGGCCACCGGAATCTCCTCCGTTCAGGCGCTTCCCGAGTACGAGCTGTGCCGTTGGGGCAAGCCCCTCCCACTTTCAGGGGGAGTCTGTAGAATAGGAAGCTGCGGTTACGTACGACGAACCGGGGGAGTAACGCGTGAGCATCGCCCCGGCGCGGTTCCGTCCGAAGCCCAGACTACTGCACCGGTGCGGGGCCAATCTGTGCGCCCGAGGAATTTACATGCACCGGGCTGCCGACCGGCGAGAACAGAAAAATTGAGGGAGGGATCATGCCAGAGGTATTGATCGACCGACCCGAGCTCGAAGGCTTGGGGCAGTATGAGTTCGGCTGGCACGACAGCGACAAGGCGGGCGCTGAAGCGAAGCGCGGCCTGAACGAGGGCGTCGTGCAGAACATTTCGGGGTTGAAGGAAGAACCCGATTGGATGCTGCAGCGACGTCTGAAGGCGCTCCAGATCTTTGAACGCAAGCCGATGCCGACGTGGGGTGCAGACCTCTCGGGCATCGACTTCGACAACATCAAGTACTTTGTGCGCTCCACTGAGAAGCAGGCAACGACCTGGGAGGAACTTCCCGAGGAAATCAAGGAGACCTACGAGCGACTCGGGATCCCCGAGGCTGAGCGTCAACGTCTCGTCGCCGGTGTCGCCGCCCAGTACGAATCCGAGGTCGTGTACCACCAGATTCGTGAGGACCTTGAAGAGCAGGGCGTGCTCTTCCTCGACACCGATACGGCGCTGCGCGAGCATCCCGAGATCTTCGAAGAGTACTTCGGCACCGTGATTCCGTCGGGCGACAACAAGTTTGCGGCGCTGAACACCGCGGTCTGGTCCGGGGGCTCCTTCGTCTACGTTCCGAAGGGCGTGCACGTCGAGATCCCGCTCCAGGCGTACTTCCGTATCAACACGGAGAACATGGGGCAGTTCGAGCGCACGCTCATCATCGCCGACGAGGGCAGCTACGTGCACTACATCGAGGGTTGCACGGCCCCGATCTACAAGAGCGATTCGTTGCACTCCGCGGTCGTCGAGATCATCGTGAAGAAGAACGCACGCGTTCGCTACACGACGATCCAGAACTGGTCGAATAACGTCTACAACCTCGTGACGAAGCGCGCCGTGGCTGAAGAGGGCGCGATCATGGAGTGGGTCGATGGCAACATCGGCTCGAAGGTCACCATGAAGTATCCCTCCATCTTCCTCACCGGGGAACACGCAAAGGGCGAGACGCTCTCTGTGGCATTCGCCGGCCCGGGCCAGCACCAGGACGCGGGGGCGAAGATGATCCACCTCGCGCCGCACACGACCTCGTCGATTCTCTCGAAGTCGATCGCGCGCGGCGGTGGCCGCACCGGGTACCGCGGGGAGGTGCGAGTCGATTCGAACGCGCACAACGCGGCGAACTCCGTCGTCTGCGATGCGCTGCTCGTGGACACGATTTCGCGCAGCGACACCTATCCGGCGATCGATATTCGCACCGATGACGCGATTCTCGCTCACGAGGCGACGGTCACCCGTGTCAGCGAGGAGCAGCTCTTCTACCTCATGAGCCGCGGCCTCTCCGAAGAGGAATCGATGGCCATGATCGTCCGCGGCTTCATCGAGCCCATCTCGCGCGAGCTCCCGATGGAGTACGCGCTCGAACTGAACAAGCTCATCGAGATGAGCATGGAAGGATCCGTCGGTTAAAGATGTCCACGCTTCAGAAAGAACAGCTCGGCTTCACGGCGCATAGCGACGGCGACTGGGAGAACCGCGCCCCCGTGCAGACCCGCTCGGAGCGCTTCACGTCGAAGAACCTGGCCGACTTCCCGGAGGTCACGGGACGGGAAGTGAACTGGAAGTTCACGCCGGTTCGGGAGCTCGGGGCTCTGCTCACCGGAGACTTGACTGGTGGCGAACAGCCCGTGTCGATCACCGAGGTCGATGGTCTTCAGGTGTCGATGATCCCAATGGATTCTGAGCTTGTCGGTCGCGCAGGGATCCCCGAGGACCAGGCGGCTGCGAATGCTTGGGGTCATGCGAGCGTTGCACAGCACATCCTCCTGACGAGCCCGGAACGGCAGACCGTCATCGTCGACCGTTCGCGGTTCACCGCGAACCCGACGGCCGCCCACACGATCATCGAAGCGGCGCCCCAGGCGAACGCACTCGTCATCATTGAGAACTCGGGGAGCGCGAACCTCACCGAGAACGTCGAGATCGTGGTCGGTGCGGGGGCGAACCTTACGGTGGTGTCCATCCAGGAGTGGGACGACGAAGCGATTCACCTCGCAAGCCACTATGCGACCGTGGGCCGCGACGCGAACCTGCAGCATATCGTCGTCTCGCTGGGCGGCAAGATCGTTCGGGTGAATCCCTCGCTGCACCTCGACGAGCAGGGCGCCAACGGCGAAGGGTACGGCGCGTACTTCGCTGACGCCGGGCAGCACCTCGAGCATCAGGTCTACATCGACCACAATGCACCGCACACTCGCAGCCGTGTGGCCTACAAGGGTGCGCTGCAGGGGGAGGGCGCACGCGCGGTGTGGATCGGCGATGTGCTCATCCGTCGTGTCGCCACCGGAACCGACAGCTACGAGGAAAATCGCAACCTCACCCTCACGGAGGGCACGCGAGCTGATTCCATTCCGAACCTGGAAATCGAGACCGGCGACATCGCGGGTGCCGGTCACGCATCCACGACGGGCCGCTTCGACGAGGAGCACATCTTCTACCTGCGCAGCCGCGGAATCTCTGAGGACGAAGCGCGCAAGCTGGTCGTCCGCGGGTTCCTGGTCGATGTGATTCAGCGCATCGGTAACCAGCAGATTGAGGAACGTCTCCAGGAAGCTATCGATGCGGAGCTCGAGCAGAGCGTGCTCGCATAATGGCTCGGATGAAGGCGCTCGATCAGAGCGACCTGGTGCAGGATCAGGCGGTGCGCGTCGAACTCGATGGCATCCCGATTGCGGTCGTGCTCGACAGTCAGGGAGAGATCCACGCGATCGGCGACACCTGCTCCCACGGCCAGATCAGCCTGTCGGAAGGATTCGTTGAGGGCGACACCCTCGAGTGCTGGGCACACGGCTCAGCGTTTTCCCTCCGAACCGGCATCCCACAAAACCTTCCGGCATATGAGCCGGTTCCGGTGTACGTCGTCGAGATCAAAGACGGCGCCGTGTACATAGATCCCCACGTTACGAAAGAGATTCCAGCATGACTTCTGTTCTCGAGATCAAAGACCTGCACGTCAGTGTCGAGACTGACCAGGGCCCGAAGCCGATCCTCAACGGCGTGAACCTCACGATCCGTAAGGGTGAGACGCACGCCATCATGGGGCCGAACGGCTCCGGCAAGTCCACCCTCGCCTATGCAGTGGCGGGGCACCCACGTTACGAAATCACCGAGGGATCGATTCTGCTCGACGGTGAGGACATCACCGAGCTCGGACCCGACGAGCGTGCACAGGCGGGTCTCTTCCTCGCAATGCAGTACCCGGTTGAAATCCCAGGCGTTACGAACGCCAACTTCCTTCGCACCGCGAAGACCGCGATCGACGGTGAAGCGCCTGCGATCCGGACGTGGATGAAGGATGTGAAGAGCGCGATGACGAATCTGCGCATGGACGAGTCCTTCGCCTCCCGCAACGTCAACGAAGGGTTCTCCGGCGGAGAAAAGAAGCGCAATGAGATCCTCCAGATGGAGCTGCTCAAGCCGAAGTTTGCGGTGCTCGACGAGACCGACTCCGGACTCGACGTGGACGCGCTGAAGGTCGTATCCGAGGGCGTGAACCGTGCGAAGGAGGAGACCGGTGTCGGTATCCTCCTCATCACGCACTACACGCGGATTCTCAGGTACATCAAGCCCGACTTCGTGCACGTGTTCGTCGACGGCCGCGTCGCCGAAGAGGGCGGTCCCGACCTGGCTGAGCGTCTTGAGGAAGAGGGGTACGACCGGTTCCTCTCGAACGCCTCTGCCTGAGCCGCGAAAGAAAGCGTAGGCTGAAACCATGAGCGAGGAAACTACCACCGTTCCACAGACGATCGACCCCGAGTTCCGCGAGCAGGCACTCGAGGCACTGAAGAACGTCTCCGACCCGGAACTCGGGGTGAACATCGTCGACCTGGGACTGATTTATGATCTCGCCTTCGACGAGGAACATGACGCGCTCGTGATCAGCATGACCCTCACGAGTGCCGGTTGCCCACTCACCGACGTGATCGAGAACGACATCGGTGAGTCGCTCGACGGGCTCGTCTCCGCATTCCGTATCAACTGGGTGTGGATGCCACCGTGGACGCCGGAGCGCATCACCGATGACGGCCGAGACATGATGAGGGCGCTGGGCTTCGCCATCTGATGCCGCATAACCCGCTGCGCTCGCCCGATGATCCGCGCTTAAGCCGGATCGCCGGGCCGAGCGCTCTCGTCATTTTCGGGGTGACCGGCGACCTTTCCCGCAAAAAGCTCATGCCCGCGGTCTACGACCTCGCGAATCGGGGGCTGCTTCCGCCCGGCTTCGCGCTTGTCGGGTTTGCTCGACGCGACTGGGCGGACCGTGACTTCGCGGAGATTGTGCACGACGCGGTCCGCAAGTACGCACGCACCCCGTTCCGCGAGGAGACTTGGCGACAGCTCGCCCAGGGGATTCGTTTCGTGCAGGGCCGGTTCGACGATCCGGCCGCGTACGAGCGGCTGCGTGACACCGTCGCAACGCTGGATCGGGAGCGCGGGACGATGGGGAACCACGCCTTCTACCTGTCCATTCCGCCCCGAAGTTTCCCAGAAGTCGCTCGAGAGCTGTCGCGATCCCGTCTCGTCGACCGCGAGCCTGATGATGCCCGGTGGCGCCGCGTCATCATCGAGAAGCCGTTCGGGCATGATCTCGCTTCGGCGCAGGTACTTGGAGAGACCCTCGAGAGGGTATTTCCACCGGAATCGATCTTTCGTATTGACCACTACCTGGGCAAGGAGACGGTCCAGAACATTTTGTCTCTGCGTTTCGCGAACACGATGTACGAGCCACTGTGGAACCGAAACTACGTGGATCACGTGCAGATCACGATGGCGGAGGACATCGGGGTCGGTGGCCGTGCCGGGTACTACGACGGGGTCGGCGCGGCGCGGGACGTGATCCAGAATCATCTGCTGCAGCTTCTCGCGCTGACAGCGATGGAGGAGCCGATCTCCTTGAGCGCTGAGCATCTCCGTGCAGAGAAGGAGAAGGTGCTCGAGGCAGTTCGGCTGCCGGAGGAGCTCGACCGTGCCACGGCGCGGGGTCAGTACGCGGGTGGATGGCAGGGCGGCGAGCGTGTCCGCAGCTTCCTCGACGAGGAGGGAATGGACCCGCGCTCCCGGACGGAGACCTACGCCGCACTCAAACTCTTTGTCAACACCCGCCGGTGGGCAGGGGTGCCATTCTATCTGCGCACCGGGAAGCGCCTCGGCCGTCGCGTGACCGAAATCGCGGTCGTGTTCCGAAAAGAGCCGGGCGAGCTGTTTGGAAAGTCGGATACGACGGAGCAGGGATCAAATGCACTCGTCATCCGCGTCCAGCCCGACGAGGGTATTACGATCCGTTTCGGGGCGAAAGTGCCGGGCACCGCGGCCCGGGTGCGGGACGTGACGATGGACTTTGGCTACGGGAACGCCTTCACGGAGGCCAGCCCGGAGGCTTACGAACGGCTGATCCTTGACGTCTTGCTCGGTGATGCGCCGCTCTTTCCGCAGCAGCGGGAGGTCGAACTCTCTTGGCGCATCCTCGACCCCGTCGAGGCGCATTGGGCGGAGCAGACGGGGCAACTCGAGCAGTACGCGCCCGGCTCGTGGGGGCCACTTGCGGGCGACGCGCTCCTTGCGAGGGACGGCAGAACCTGGAGGCGACCGTGATCGAACAGATGCCCGGCACGACCATCAGTGCCGTCACCCGGCGTCTCGTCACGATGCGTCAGGAGAGCGGGGTATCGGCGCTCGGGCGTGTGCTCACGCTCGTGATCGCTGCGGGAGACGAACTCGACGAGGCGGCCGTCGTCGCAGCGAACACCGCGTCGAACGAGCATCCGATGCGCGTCGTCGTGCTCCTCACCCGTGAAGATGTGGACGACGCGCGCCTGGATGCCGAGATTCGTGTCGGTGCAGATGCGGGTGCGAGCGACGTCGTCGTACTGCGCGCATACGGCGAGGTGTGTTCCGGGGTCGAAAGCCTCGTCACCGGGCTGCTGCTTCCGGACGCCCCGGTGGTGGTGTGGTGGCCCGGTAATGCCCCTGCCAACCCGGGCGAATCTCCCCTCGGGCGCATTGCACAGCGGCGCATCGTCGATAGCGCCGCAATGACGCTCGGACCTGACGTGGATCGCAGATTCACCGGTTATACGCCCGGGGACACCGATCTCGCGTGGACCCGTGTCACCCGGTGGCGGGAGCATCTCGCGGCGATTCTCGATCAACCGCCCTACGAAGGGGTCGTCTCTGTTGAGGTCGTGGGTGCGGCCGAGTCGCTGTCCACGCAGCTGCTCGCCGCATGGCTGGATCTCGCTATTGAGGCACCGACCACCTGCCGGTTTCCGGTGGGTGACGACCCGGTCGAGGGGCTGAGGTCGGTGACGCTGTCGCGACCGAGCGGGGAGGCCGTGCTCGCACGGGAGACCCGCTCGGAGGCGGAATTGCGCCTTCCGGGTCAGCCACTGCATCGGATCTCTCTCCCTCGGCGGTCGCTGAGCGAGTGCCTTGCGGAGGAGCTTCGCAGGCTGGATGAGGATGTGATGTACCGTCGGGTCCTCGAGCGCCTCGGCCATATTCGGTCGCAGACGAATGCTGGCACCGGTTGGATGAGTGAATGGAGCACCGTGTATGAGTGAGCAGCAGGCGAATATCGGCGTGGTCGGTCTCGCGGTGATGGGTGCGAACCTGGCCCGAAACCTCGCGAGTCGTGACGGAAACACGGTCGCGGTGCTGAACCGCAGCCCGGGGCGCACCGATCAACTTGTGACGGCGTACCCCGAAGCCGGGTTCGTCGCCACGTATTCGGCTGCCGAGTTCGCCGAAAGACTCGCTCGGCCTCGAACGGCGATATTGATGGTGCAGGCCGGAACCGCAACGGACGACATGATCGATGCGCTGGTTGAGGTGTTCGAGCCGGGCGACATCATCGTCGATGGCGGAAACGCATACTTCCCCGACACGATTCGTCGCGAACGCGCAGTGCGGGAGACGGGAATCAACTTCGTCGGGGCCGGCATATCTGGCGGCGAGGAGGGGGCGCTCACCGGCCCGAGCATCATGCCCGGCGGTTCGGACGAGGCCTGGCGGACGCTGGGTCCGATCCTTCGCCAGATCGCAGCCGTCGCCGACGGTGAGCCGTGCGTCACCCATGTGGGGCATGACGGTGCGGGCCACTTCGTGAAGATGGTGCACAACGGCATTGAATACGCTGACATGCAGCTCATCGCCGAAGCTTATGACCTGATCCGCAGGGGGACCGGCCGGTCGCCTGCGGAGATCTCAGAGGCGTTTTCCCGCTGGAATCTTGGTGAGCTCGAGTCGTACCTCATCGAAATCACCGCGGAGGTGCTGCGCCAGACTGATGAGGACACGTCCGCACCCCTCGTCGATGTGATTCTTGATCAGGCCGGAGCGAAGGGGACCGGGGCGTGGACCGTGCAAACCGCGCTTTCGCTCGGTGTCCCAGTTTCCGGGATCGCCGAAGCGACGTTCGCTCGTTCGCTTTCGTCCAGCTCCGAGCAGCGCGCTGCTGCGCGAGAGTTGCCGGGCCCCGCGGATCCGCCGACCGTCGATGAGGCTGAGGCGTTCATCGAGGATGTTCGCCGCGCGCTCTATGCCTCAAAGATCGTGGCATACTCGCAGGGCTTCGATGCGATTCAGGCAGGGGCCCAGGAGTATGGCTGGAATATCGATCTCGGTGCCGTTGCGAAGATCTGGCGTGCCGGCTGCATCATCCGGGCCCAGTTTCTGAACCGGATCGCGGAGGCATATACGGAGGCGAGGGATCTCCCCGCGTTGCTTACCGCACCGTACTTCGCCCAGGCTCTCGGGCATGCACAGGATGCGTGGCGACGGGTTGTCGTGCACGCCGCTCAGACGGGTATTCCCGCTCCGGCGTTTTCCTCCTCGCTGGCCTATTACGACGGGCTTCGCGCCGAGCGGCTTCCAGCGGCGTTGATCCAGGGGCAACGAGATTTCTTCGGTGCACACACCTACCGCCGCGTGGACCGGGAAGGAAGCTTCCACACACTCTGGTCCGGAGATCGGTCGGAGGTGCGGATCTGATGCGCCTCGAGCGCGTCGAGGATCTTGCGGACCTCGGCGGCCGTGCCGCGACGGCCGTGATCGATTTGTGCCGTGAACGCCAAGCCGAGGGTGCGATTCCCTGCATCGTGCTGACCGGGGGCCGGGCCGGCGCTGCGCTGCTCACGGCTCTCGGCGAACACCCGGCTGTGGCACTCGTGAACTGGCGACGGGTCCGCTTCCTCTGGGGTGACGAGCGCTGGGTGCCGAGCGGCGACGCGGAGCGGAACGATCGACTTGCCGACGAGGGGCTGTTCGCTACGGTCGACACGGATCCCTCGCTCATCCACCGGGTGGCTGTTTCGGACGGTGACCGCACACTCGCGGAAGCGGCAGCGGACTACGCAGACGTCGTCGCGGGTGTGGAGAGCATTGATCTCGCGGTGAATGGGGTGGGTGAGGACGGACATGTCGCGTCCCTCTTCCCAGACCGGCCTGAACCGCAGCTCGTCGATGCCGAAACACCGCAGGCACTCCCCGTCACTGAATCACCAAAGCCGCCAGCAGAGCGAGTGACGCTCTCGGTGCCCGCGCTGCGGCGTGCGGACCGGATCTGGTTCTTTGCGGTCGGAGCGGGGAAGGCAGATGCGGTCCGCAGGATTGTGGAGCGCCGTGCGGACGAGGATCCGCTTCCTGCGGAGATCGTCGCACGCGGGCGTGATGCGACGCTGTGGGCGGACGCTGAGGCGCTCGGCCTGCTGTCAGCGCTCCCGGAGTAGACTGGGGAGGTTGCCCACACGCGGCAGACCGAGCCGATGATCCCGAGGAGTCCCGCAGCGAAATGATCACCGTCGAAGGCCTGGCTATCGATGTCGGGGCCAGACGCCTCATGTCTGACGTGACGTTTCGGGTGAACCCCGGCGACAAGATCGGGCTGGTGGGTCGCAACGGCGCCGGTAAGACCACGCTGACGCGCACGCTCTCGGGGGAGCTGCAGCCCACTGAGGGGAGCATCTCCATCAATGGAGAACTGGGTTTTCTCCCGCAGGATCCACGCACGGGTGACCCGGAGCAGATCGCACGGCACCGTATTCTCGATGCGCGAGGGCTCGGCACACTGACGCAGAACATCGCCAAAGCGACCGAGGACATGGCTTCCGATGACCCGCGGATCGCAGAGAAGGCGATGCGACGTTTCGGGAACCTCACCGACCGGTTCCATGCGCTGGGAGGGTATGCAGCAGAGTCAGAGGCAGCGTCGATTTCCCACCACCTCGGCCTGCCGGATCGAATTCTCGACCAGCCGTTGAAAACGCTGTCGGGTGGACAGCGCCGTCGCATCGAACTCGCCAGGATCCTCTTCTCAGACGCGGACACGATGATCCTCGATGAGCCTACGAACCACCTGGATGCCGATTCGATCGTCTGGCTTCGCGAGTTCCTCAAGACCTACCGCGGCGGGGTCATCATCATTTCCCACGACATCGACCTCGTTGGCGAAACGGTGAACCGAGTCTTCTATCTCGATGCGAACCGCCAGGTCATCGACATTTACAACATGAACTGGAAGCTCTATCAGCGGCAACGCGCGGCCGACGAGGAGCGCCGACGCAAGGAACGCACCAACATCGAGAAGAAGGCCTCAGCCCTGAAGGAACAGGCCGCAAAGTTCGGTGCGAAGGCTACGAAGGCGGCCGCGGCGCACCAGATGGTCGCGCGCGCGGAAAAGATGCTGTCAGGGCTCGAAGAGGTGCGACAGGTGGACCGGGTTGCGAAACTGCGCTTCCCTGATCCCGCACCGTGCGGCAAGACACCGCTGATGGCGAAGGGGCTGTCGAAATCTTACGGATCCCTAGAAATCTTTGCGGGTGTCGACCTTGCGATCGATCGCGGCTCGAAGGTCGTCGTGCTCGGACTCAATGGTGCCGGAAAAACGACGCTGCTCCGGCTGCTTGCCCAGGTCGATGAACCGGACATCGGCGAGATCATTGCCGGTCACGGTCTGAAGGTCGGCTACTACGCGCAGGAGCACGAGACCCTCGACGTTCGCGCAAGCGTGCTCGAGAACATGGTGGGTGTTTCGCATCACCTGACCGAAACGGAAGCCCGAAAGGTCCTCGGATCGTTCCTCTTCTCCGGGGACGATGTGCACAAACCGGCGGGTGTGCTTTCCGGTGGTGAGAAAACGCGACTCGCGCTCGCTATGCTCGTGGTATCGAGCGCCAATGTGCTCCTGCTCGACGAGCCGACGAACAACCTCGACCCTGCGAGCCGCGAAGAGATCCTCGACGCACTTGCCCACTTCCGCGGTGCGGTCGTACTCGTCTCGCACGATCAGGGCGCGGTCGAGGCGCTGAATCCCGAGCGGGTGCTCATCATGCCTGACGCTACGGAAGACCACTGGTCAAAGGAGTACCTCGAACTTATCGAGCTCGCGTGATGACCGGAAATCACTCGCCGCGGGGACCGCGATCGCCTGTCTCAGCCTCGCCGCGTGCCGGGTCCAATCGGGTGATCACGAAGGCAGCACCATCCTGCTGCATGCCGTTACTGTAGTAGGCGACATGACCGGACTCGTCGAGATCGAGCCGGCTCTGGCACATGAAGTCATCTCGAACGCAGTAGTCTCGGGCGCGGTCCGCGTAGGCGCCAAGGCTTCCCTCGGGGCGTGGGAGGAATCCGTCGAGGCTCGGGAGGTAGCTGCCGACGGCGTACTCTTCGCTGCCGTTGAATCGGGGGTTGCCGTAGAAGACGACGGCGATGATGCGGTCGGCGGTCTCCGACTCCAGCCTCCCCGCGGTCCCTCCCACGAGTCGCGCGTCTGGATCACTGAGCGCGTCGCCGAGGACGAGTGCGCCCTGCGAATAGCCGAGGAGCACGAACCGCTGGCCGGGGCAGGCGTCGGTCTGCACATTGAGCGTGTCGATGAGCAGGCGAACGCCGAATGTGCCCCCTTCGCGCACGTCGGTGTCGGCGGGGTAGGGGAGGTCCAGAATCTGTACGTCGTCGGGCCGCGACTCGGAGATCTCGCGTGCGACGGGGGAGAGGAGCTGGCCCTTCGTCGGTTCGCCCATGCCCCGCGCCGTGACGACGAGGTACGGGGAGCAGTCGACCGGGTCGACGATCGGTTCGGGGTGGAGCTCGGCATCGTACGTTTCCGCGGCATCCGGGGGAGAGGGATCCTCGGTTGCCTGCGACAACGATTCGCGCGTTGCTTCGGCGTCCACTTCCGGGGCGCACCCCACGAGGCCGAGCCCGCCGAAGAGCACGATGAGGGCGGAGCCGAAAAACCGTCGAACCCGGCTTGCGCTCCAGGCAGAGACGTCACGCATCGAGCAGAGCGTCCTCTTCGTCAGCGTCGGTTGGCCCGCGGCGGCGGCGGCGCTCGGCGCTTCTGCGGTCCAGGGCCTCGACCTCGCGGCTGCCGGCGTTCAAGCCGCGGTACTCCCGCTTTGCCGCATACGCCACCCCGATCGCAGCGATAAGGATGAACACGTACCACTGCAACGCGTACGAGAGGTGGGGGCCCTCATCTCGTTCGGGCTTAGCGGGGAGCACCCCGTGCTCTGCCGCTGGCGTTTCGGACACGAGCATTCCGTAGGCGCCGGTGACCGCGGTTGACTCGGTACCGGTGAGCCGCGCGATCTCTGGAAGGTCGATGCTCGCGACGGTCGAACCTGAGGTGGTGCGGCCAGCGATCGAGGGTTCGGAAGCACGTAGCCGCGCCTCGACCTCGACGAGGCCGGTCGGTGGAGAGGGAAGGACCGTGGTTTCCACCCCGCCGCTTTCGGCAGCGACTCCGTCTACCGGCACCCAGCCGCGGTCGATGAAGAATACCTCACCGTCGACGGTGCGAAGAGGCTGGATGAGGTTCGAACCGACACCGGTCGGACCTGGGCGGTTGCGCGCGAGAATCGGTTCTCCGACGTATTCGCCTGCGACCCGCACGATCTGCCACTTCTGCGCATCCTCATCGAAGGTGCCGAGCTCTGGCACCGCTTCTTGGAGCGGGATCGCCGCGGCATCGTAATTCGCGTCGATGCGGGCGATCTCGGCACGCGCCTCCGCCCTGCGGTCAAACTGCCAGTTGCCGAGCAGAACACAGGCGATGGAAAAGACCGCGAGCATCGCGAAGTATCCGATCCAGCGTTTCGAGTGCAGGAACGACCAGCCGACGCGCGCAACGGACTCCGGCGCGGGTTTCGTCACTTCAGTCATCGAGTTCACCGACGCTTCGCACCTCGAGTGGAAAGTCCCGGGCCGCCAGAAAGTCGTGCAGGACCGCCCGATGCGCCGCGCAGGCGAGCCACGTCTTTCGTCTGTCGGCGGCGTGGATTTTTGGATTGCGCCATACAAGCGCCCACTCGGCGGTTTCGCGGCAGCCCGCGCGCGAGCACTCGAATCGGTGTCCGGTTTCGCCGCCGAGTCCGAAACCCGGGAGCGTCACCCCGCTCATGGCGAGGCCTCCGGTTTGGGGGCACGCCTCGTTGGTTCGACGTCGACGATGATCACCGAGTCCGTGCTCGACTCTGAAGTATCGCACTCCGGGCGTGGTGCACCCTCGAGTTGGAGCGGGGCGGGGGTTTCTGGCGCAGTTTCGCCGCCGTGCGCGACCGCATTGCCGATCATCACGGCGAACCACGGCAGAAAAACAGCACCGGCGGCGACGAGCAGCACCCACCAGCCGCGAACCCAGAAGAGCGAGACCACGCAGACCACGCGCAGACTCATTGCCAGGAAGTACATTCGCATGCGATGCGCGCGATCCTCGGCCGGATTCACTCCCGCCGATGTGACGCTGTAGCTCTTCGACATGCGCTCCTCACTGCCCTCTCGAACAGCCTACGCCGTCTAGGCTGGACCACAGCTGTCTGGATGGAAGGAACCCCTCAATGACTACTTCGCGCACGGTATTCATCACTGGCGGAAATCGCGGCATCGGTTACGCCATTGCAGAGCGGATGCTCGCCGATGGGCATCGCGTGGCAGTCACTGCGCGCTCCGGCGAGGGCCCAGCGGGATCCCTGACGGTCCGTGCCGAAATGACAGACTCCGCGACGATCGATGCGGCCTTCACGCAGGTTGAGGCGGAGCTCGGCCCGGTCGAGGTCGTGGTTGCGAACGCGGGGATCACCCGTGACACGCTCCTGCTGCGGATGACGGAGGAGGAGTTCTCGAGCGTCATCGATACGAACCTCACCGGAACGTTTCGCGTTGTGAAGCGCGCTGCGAAGGGGCTCCTCAAGGGGCGCTTTGGGCGGGTCATCCTCATCTCGTCGGTCGTCGGCCTTTACGGTTCGCCGGGGCAGATCAACTACTCCTCCTCGAAGGCGGCGCTCGTCGGGTTCGCCCGTTCCCTGACGCGCGAACTCGGCTCCCGCAACATTACGGCGAACGTCATCGCGCCCGGGTTCATCGAGACGGACATGACCGCTGAACTGCCCGAGGCGCAGCAACAGCAGTACCTTGCCTCGATTCCCGCTGCACGCTTCGGGCAGGTCACCGAGATCGCCGGAGCGGCGTCATTCCTGGCGGGCGACGATGCGGCATACATTTCGGGTGCCGTGATTCCGGTCGACGGCGGCCTCGGCATGGGGCACTGAGGCGGTCAGCGCGTCAACCCAATCGATCGAGTTCAGGGATCGCCCGTGCGAGGTCGGTCTCGATGGAGACGTCGGCCTGTTCCCGCACGATCGATTTCGCGTTGAAGCCGATGCCGATGCGTGCCACCTCCATCATGCGAAGATCGTTGGCCCCGTCTCCGATCGCGACGGTGGCTTCAAGTGGAATGCCGGCTGCGGCGGCCCACTCGCGCAGCGCCGCGGCTTTCGCCTCCGCATCGATCACCGGACCCACCGTGCGACCGGTGAGCAGTCCCTCACGCACCTCGAGCCGGTTCGCACGCCAGAAGTCGATACCGAGATCTTCCGCGATCGGGTCGAGCACCTCGTGAAACCCGCCGGAGACGACTCCGACCTTTCCGCCTCGTGCGTGCACCTGCGCGATGAGCTCCCTGATGCCCGGAGTGAGTCGAACCCGTTCGTAGGCCTGCGAAAAGACGCTCTCCGGGGTGCCGCGCAGCGTCGCAACTCGTTCCGTGAGGCTTTCCGTGAAGTCGAGTTCGCCGCGCATCGCCCGCTCTGTGATCTCGGCGACGAGTTCGCGAGTTCCCGCGGCATCGGCGAGGAGCTCGATCACCTCATCCTGGATGGTGGTGGAATCGCAGTCGAGCACGACGAGGGGTGAGACGGTCATGTGAACAGTCTATGGAGTGAGGGCGCAGGCGAGAGCCCGCGCGCCGTTCAGCCCAGGGGGCACTGTCTCGTTAGGCTGGAACCCATGGTCAACGTGCTGCGGCTCACCGATGTTTCTTACGTGCGGAACCGGCGTGCGATCCTCGACGGGATCGACTGGTCGGTCGACGATGCCGAACGGTGGGTGATTCTCGGTCCGAACGGTGCGGGCAAAACGACGCTCATGAAGCTTGCGACGGCGCACGATTTTCCGTCATCCGGCACCGTTGACGTGCTCGATCAGCGACTTGGCAGGGTAGACGTTTTTGAATTGCGCAGTCGAATCGGGTTCGTCTCCTCGGCAAGTTCGCGTCGAATCCCGCCGAATGAGCGCGTGCGGGACCTGGTTCTCACGGCGGCCCACTCCGTCGAAGGGCGTTGGAACGAGGAGTACGACTCGCTCGACCTCCGCCAGGCGGACCGAGTACTCGCGGAGTGGGACCTCGCAGAGCTCGCAGACCGAACTTTTGGCACGCTCAGCGACGGTGAGCGGAAACGCGCTCTCATTGCCCGCGCGGTGATGACCGACCCGGAGCTACTGCTGCTTGACGAACCGAGCGCGAGCCTCGACCTCGGTGCCCGGGAGCGTCTGCTCCGGTTGCTCACGGGATTTGCCGAGTCCCCCTACTCACCGGCGATGATTATGGTGACGCATCACGTCGAGGAGATCCCGCCCGGCTTCACCCACTTACTGCTGCTGAATGACGGACATATACAGGCCGCGGGTCCCATCGACGAGGTTCTGACCCCCGAGAATCTTGAGGCGACCTTCGGTCTGCCCTTCGAGCTCACGCGGGCGAATGGCAGATTCACTGCCGTGGCGCGCTGACGGGTTCGCAGCAGATACGTTTGAATCTGGTAAAGTAGAACCCTGTGCGGTTCGCCGCAAGCTCCCAAGTCCTCGGGGCGTGCTGTTACACGTCCCTCTCCAGGCAATTATTTTGTAAGGAACACGCATGAAGACCGACATTCACCCCGAGTACAACGCCATCGTATTCCGCGACCTCGCCTCGGGGGAGACGTTCCTCACCCGGTCGACGCTCAGTAGCGATAAGACGATCGAACTCGACGGCCAGACCTATCCCGTCATCGACGTTGAGATCTCGAGCGCGTCGCACCCCTTCTACACCGGCAAGCAGCGGATCATGGACTCCGCGGGCCGTGTCGAGAAGTTCAACCAGCGCTTCAAGGGCTTCGGCGCCTAAGTCGAATCTCCCTCACAATTCCCCCCGGTTACGGCCGGGGGGAATTTTTGTTCCGCCGCCGTGTGCGGGTCAGCGTTGGGGCCACCGGCCGTCGGCGATGAAGGAGGGATCCCGCACCCGCCGCATGTAGTCCTGGAAACTCGCCGCCTGTTCCGCTGCCCATGTCACCTGGGAGCGGTGCAGCTCATCGAGGTCGCCCGGAATCACATCGGCGTACTTGTGCGCGAGCTGCTGCAAGACGCGACCGGCGGCGATCGCGTCGTCGCCGGCATCGTGGGCGTTTCCAATCACGACCCCGTGGTGGGCGGCCACGGCTTCGAGGGTGCGCTTGCCCTTTCGATAGCGATCAAACTGCTTGTCGATGATGAGCGGGTCGATGACGGGCGAAAGATCTTGGGGCCAGTTCACCCCGTATCGCGCGGCCTCGGCTCCGAGCAGCGTCAGATCGTAGGGAGCGTTGTATGCGACGATCGGGAACCCGCGTTCGATCATCTCGAGCAGGCGGTCGCGGATCTGCTGCACGCCGACGGCGGCGGCGATTCCGCTCGATCGGGCAACCTCGGTTGTGATTCCGTGCACTCGCACTGCGGGCTCGGGAATCTCGACGCCCGGGTCGAGCAGCCAGTCGTAACGCTCGAGCACTTCGCTCTCGGGTCCGAGAAGCGCGACGGTAGCGCTCACGATGCGTGCCTCGGCGGGGTCGACCCCGGTCGTCTCCGTATCGAACACGGCGAGGTTCGCCGCCCAAAGCGGAAGTTGATCGGCCACGTGGACCCCCTTTTCTTTCCTTCCGATGCTACCGATTTCCGGCGTCGCGCGAATCGAGACGAGGCCAGATTGCAGCCGTCTGACAGCGCACGCCGCTACGATCGATCCGTGATCTCCGATTCCCCTGACCTCGTTGTGCCGACACTCGGCAACGAGACGCGTGCCTGGTCCTACGGAGCTCCCGACGGCCCGCCGCTCATTCTCGTGCACGGGTTCCGGGGCGACCATCACGGGCTCGACGGCTTGGCGCGGGCGCTGACGGCGAGGCTGCCTGAACTACGCGCCGTCGTGCCCGACCTGCCCGGGTTCGGCGCAACCCCGGCGGTTCCCGGTCGCTCCCATGATTTGGCGCTCTACGGCGCGTGGCTGCGGGAATTCGCCTCTGGAATCGCCCCCGACGGCCGGTTCGCCGTGCTCGGGCACTCCTTCGGCTCACTCGTGGTGGCGTCCGCGATCGCTGGCGGACTGCAGCCGCGACGGCTTGCGCTCGTGAACCCCATCTCGGCACCCGCACTCAAGGGTCCGCAGGCCGCGCTCACACAGTTGGCGGTCGCGTACTACCGCGCGGCGGAACTCCTTCCCGAGCGCGCGTCGAGATCACTCCTCGGTCACCCGGTCATCGTCCGGGTGATGAGCGAGGTGATGGCGAAGACCGGGGATCGAGAGCTGCGGCACTGGATCCACGGGCAGCATGCAGCGTACTTCAGCAGCTTTTCGGATCCCTCCACGCTGCTCGAAGCGTTTCGGGCGTCTGTCTCACACACCGTTCTCGAGTTCGCTGATCACTTCACCATGCCGTCGCTCATCATCGCGGGGGAGCGCGACGACATCACTCCGCTCGCACAGCAGCTCGACCTCCATCACCGGGTAGCGGACTCCCAGTTGCGGATCATCCCGGGCACGGGACACCTCATCCACTACGAGGCCGTGTCCGACGCCGCAGCGTTCCTCAGCGATTTCCTGACCGCCGCCGATATTGAAACAGCCGCCGCGTGAGGGTCGAACGGATCGGCGATCTCGCAGTTGACGAGCTCGCCGACTACACCTCCCTGACCGATGTGGCGCTCCGCAAAGTACGAGAACCCGCGGAGGGGCTCTACCTCGCAGAGTCGCCAAAGGTGATCGAGCGTGCGCTCGATGCGGGACACCGGCCGCGGTCGGCGCTGATTCTCGAGGAGTGGCTGCCGCGAGTCGTCGAGCTGTTCGCCGCATTCCCCGACGTTCCCGTGTATGTGGGGGAGTCGGCTCAGCTCGAGCAGCTCACGGGGTTCCACATGCATCGCGGAGCCCTCGCCTCGATGCATCGGCCGGCACCGCTCGATCCGGTGGACCTCCTGCGGCGTTCCCGCCGAGTGGTGGTGTTGGAAGATCTCGCAGATCACACCAACGTTGGCGCGATCTTTCGGTCTGTCGCCGCGTTGGGCGCCGACGCGGTCCTGCTGAGCCCAGGGTGCGCGGATCCGCTCTACCGACGCGCGGTCCGCGTGAGCATGGGTGCGGTCCTGCAGGTGCCGTGGGCTCGACTGCCAGACTGGCGCGAGGCGGGCCCGCTCTTTCGCGAAGAGGGCTACGCGCTCACCGCATTTGCGTTGTGCGACGACGCCGAGGATCTTGCAGATTTCGTCCTAGCCGCGCCGGAGCGGCTGGCTCTGCTCTTCGGCACCGAAGGGGCGGGGCTCTCGCGGCGCGCTCTCGCCTCCTCCGCACGAACGGTGCAGATCCCGATGGAGCACGGTGTCGACTCGCTGAACGTCGCGACCGCGGCCGCGCTCGCCCTGTGGGCGGTGCGAACCGCGGACCGGGGCCGTGCCTCCCAAGCCGTCTCGAACAGGGCGAATGGAACCTCCGAGCCGGGGGATCACCGCTCGTGAGTGCCGCGAGGCGCCGCGCCCTGTGGATCGCGATCTTTTGGGCGATCGTCGGCGGAGCATCGTACGTTCTCGCGGTCCAGAGCGAGTTCGGCCAGCGCGCAGAGGATTCGGTGCTCGAAGCCGCCACATTCACGACGAGCCCGCCGCCACCCCTGAACCTTGTGTCGGAGCTCACGGTGGGCGTTGCCCTCCTGCTCATTGCGCTGGTTGCGCTCGCACGGTTCGGGTGGCGTCGGGCGCTCGCGGTGGCGGCTCTGCCGGTCGCCGCCATCGTGGCCTCACGACTGCTGAAGCTGCAGGTTCTCAGTCGACCGGAGCTGTTCGAACTCGATGCGCCGAACACCTTTCCGAGCGGACACATGACGGCGTTCGTGGTGCTCGTCGGAGCCCTCGTCTGGGCCGTTCCTGCTGCGATTCGCGCGGTGACCGCGGTGGGGGGAGCGGTGCTCTTGGCCGTCGTGGGCTGGCAACTGCTCGCCTTCGGGTGGCACCGGCCGAGCGACGTGATCGGCGCGGTCGCGGTCGGCGTGCTGGTATTTGCGCTTGCGGCGCTCGTCTCGCCGCCGCGAACCGACGGGCGGGCCGCATTCGGCCGCGTCATCTCGACCGTGTTGGTTATGTCAGCTTGGGTGCTCGTGGCGGGCGCCCTCGTGCTACTCGGCGTCGCCGCGATCGGTGGCAACTCCGATCTGCTGCTGTTCGCCGGACAGATCGGTGCGTTCGGTGCGAGCGCGCTTGCCAGCCGCGCGTTGTTCCTCCTCGTCGAGCCGCGCTGAGAGGCTCGGGCGGAGCGCGGCTATTCATCGTGCGGCGTGGCGGAACGCCGGGAAACGGCAACCAGCCCGCTCCGCGGATAATCCATATTATGTCAGGTTAAGAATCTAGAGCCTACGGGAGGCTCCGAACGTGTCGAGATCAGGCCCCTCCCCAGCGTCGTCTCGCCTCCCGCTCGAGCGCGGGAATATCCGCGTACGAGGCGATCCCTGCGAGACTTTCGAGTTCCTCAGTCGAGCAGGAACCATTCAGAGCGGTGAGAGCCGCCTCGCGACGCGCCCGGTTGCTGGCCGTGCTGTGGAGCACGGGATCCGAAGCTCGAGCAACGACCCTGACAATCTCGGTGTGCACGTGTATCTCATCCATGCTGCCATTGTCGCTGACCGCGCGGCGGAATTCGAGAGGTGCGCCCTGAGAGACTCGAACTCCCGACCCTCTCGGTGTAAACGAGATGCTCTAACCAACTGAGCTAAGGGCGCAGGTCCGCGAACGGACTTCACTAGCTTAGACGACCTGGGCCGGCTCTCGCGAATCCCTACCCGATCGCGGCGAGCGCCTCCCGGTACGCTGCGAGATCGCGAGCCTGACCCGGAGCGGTTTCAAAGGACGCGAGCACGCGGCGCTCGGCACCGATGAGAACTGTCGCGCGAGTAGCGATGCCCCGCTCCTCGATGAAGACCCCGTAATCTTGTGCGACCGCACCGTGCGGCCAGAAATCCGACAGGATCGAGAAGCCGTAGCCCTCGTGCTCGGTCCAGGAACGCAGCGCAGGCACGGGGTCCACCGAAATGCCGAGGAGACGCACCTCACCGTCGTCGAACAGCGCGAGGTTGTCGCGCAGCTCGCACAGCTCCCCGGTGCAGATGCCGGTGAACGCGTGCGGGAAGAACACGAGCGCGACGGGCCCCTCCTCCACGAGCTCGGAAAGCGTCAGTTCCTCCCCGTGCTGATCCGACAGGGTGAAATCTGGCGCCTCGGCGCCAACTGCGAGCACCACGGTGCCCCCTTTCCGGCGCGCTGCGCCCTCTGTGCGTGATTCTTCTCAGACTAGCGAGGATCGTGTCGCTTACCGCAGGATCTCCGGTGTTCCCCCGCACAGTGGCAGCCTCTCCCCTGTTCGCCGAATTTTGTGCAGTTTGTGACAGATGCGACAACGAAACTCCCGGATTATCCGTCGATATTCGATAGTCTGGTTCGGCACCCGCGAATCCCGCGGGGAATCCGTGTGCCCGCCGATCGCCGCATCAACCCGCGCCGCGTCTCGGCACGCACCACGCTGAATGGAGCTGAACCTTGGCTGTGAACACGCAGGATCCCTACGCGCCTGATCACGATGACATCGATCCGGAGGAGACCGCGGAGTGGCGGGAATCCCTAGACGCCGTCGTCGAGAGTCGAGGCGCTGGTCGTGGCCGTGAGATCATGACGAGTCTGCTCGATCGTTCTCGCCAACTCCACCTCAATGTGCCGATGGTGCCGACCACGGACTACGTGAACACCATCGCGAGTTCCGATGAACCAGACTTCCCCGGTGACCACGACGTGGAGCGCCAGTACCGTTCGTGGATCCGCTGGAACGCCGCAATGACGGTGCACCGGGCGCAGCGGCCAGGCATCGGTGTCGGCGGACACATCTCGACTTACGGCTCGGCCGCATCACTCTACGAGGTGGGTTTCAACCACTTCTTCCGCGGCCAGGGCCACCCGGACGGCGGAGACCAGATCTTCATCCAGGGGCACGCCTCCCCCGGTATCTACGCCCGCGCATTCCTTGAAGGGCGCCTCACGGATCAGCAGCTCGACGGTTTCCGTCAGGAGAAGTCGCAGGCACCGAACGGACTGCCGAGCTACCCTCACCCCCGACTGCTCCCGGATTTCTGGCAGTTCCCCACAGTGTCGATGGGTCTCGGTCCGATCAACGCGATCTACCAGGCGCAACTCAACAAGTACCTGACAAATCGAGGGATCAAGGACGCGAGCGATCAGCACGTGTGGGCATTCCTCGGCGACGGTGAGCTCGACGAAGTCGAGAGCCGCGGGCAGCTGCAGGTTGCAGCGAATGAAGGGCTGGACAACCTCACCTTTGTTGTGAACTGCAACCTCCAGCGGCTCGACGGCCCAGTCCGTGGCAACGGCAAGATTATCCAGGAGCTCGAGAGCTTCTTCCGCGGTGCGGGATGGAACGTCATCAAGGTGATCTGGGGCCGTGAGTGGGACGACCTCCTTGCACGCGATGTCGACGGAGCCCTGCTCAACGTCATGAACACGACGCCAGACGGCGACTACCAGACCTACAAGGCCGAGAACGGCGCCTACGTACGTAACCACTTCTTCGGCAAGGACGAGCGAGCACTGCGCCTCGTTGAGGACTACACCGATGACGAGATCTGGGGATTGCGTCGCGGCGGCCACGATTACCGCAAGGTGTACGCCGCCTACCAGGCAGCGCTCAAGCACACGGGTCGCCCCACGGTGATCCTGGCGAAGACGATCAAGGGCTACGGGCTCGGCCCCCACTTCGAGGGTCGTAACGCGACTCACCAGATGAAGAAGATGACGCTCGACGACCTGAAGCTGTTCCGCGACACGATGCACATCCCCATCACCGACGCGCAGCTCGAAGAGAACCCTGCGCTTCCGCCGTACTATCACCCCGGTGAGAACGATCCGACGATCAAGTACATGCACGAACGTCGCAACGAGCTCGGCGGGTATCTCCCCGAACGGCGTTCGACGCACATCGATCTCGCAGTGCCCGAGGCGAAGAGCTACGCGATCGCCGCGAAGGGCTCGGGTCAGCAAGAGGCCGCCACGACGATGGTATTCGTGCGGTTGCTCAAGGATCTGATGCGTGACAAGAACATGGGTCCGCGCTTCGTGCCGATCATCCCGGATGAGGCCCGCACCTTCGGTATGGACTCCTACTTCCCCACGTCGAAGATCTACAACCCGCACGGCCAAAATTATGTCTCCGTGGACCGCGAACTGCTCCTCGCCTACAAGGAGAGCCCGCAGGGCGTGCTTCTGCACGTGGGCATCAACGAGGCCGGTGCGACGGCCGCGTTTACCGCCGTGGGCACGTCGTATTCGACGCAGGGCGAGCCACTCATCCCCATTTACATCTTCTATTCGATGTTCGGGTTCCAGCGCACCGGTGACGCGTTCTGGGCTGCCGGCGATCAGATGGCCCGCGGGTTCGTGATCGGTGCGACCGCCGGTCGCACGACGCTCACGGGTGAGGGGTTGCAGCACGCTGACGGACACTCGTTGGCTCTGGCTGCGACCAACCCGGCCGTCGTGTCCTATGACCCGGCGTACGGGTACGAGATCGGCCACATCATGCGCTCGGGAATCGAGCGCATGTACGGTGGAACGCACCCGGATCCGAACGTCATGTACTACCTGACGGTGTACAACGAGCCGATCATTCACCCCGCCGAGCCGGAGAACGTCGATGTCGAGGGAATCACTCGCGGCATCCACCGCGTGAGCGAGGGATCCGGAGAGGGTCCCCGCGCGCAGATTCTCGCCTCGGGCGTGGCCGTACCCTGGGCGATCGAAGCGCAGGAGCTGCTCGCCAGCGACTGGGGCGTGACCGCCGACGTTTGGAGCGTGACGAGCTGGACCGAGCTGCAGCGTGACGGACTCGCGGCAGAAGCGCATAACTTCCGTCACTTCGACGCTGAGCCGAAGGTGCCCTACCTCACGGAGAAGCTGCAGGGGGCGGATGGTCCGTTCGTCGCGGTGAGCGACTGGGCCAGTCAGGTTCCCGAACTCATCCGAGCGTTCGTTCCGGGCGACTACTCCGTGCTTGGTGCGGATGGCTTTGGCTTCTCCGACACCCGCGCTGCCGCCCGGCGATACTTCGGGATTGACCGCGAATCGGTCGTCGTCCGCGTACTCCAGCGCCTCGCGCAGCAGGGGAAAATCGATGCGAGTATCCCGGTGCGCGCCGCGGAGCAGTACCGCTTGGACGATGTGAACGCGGGGACCACCGGCGGCGCCGGCGGCGAATCCTGACACGGCGAGACGCTATGGATCGGACGAAGGAGCAGGAGCTCGCCTGGCTGCGCTCGGTCACGGGCGAGCTCGCCACGCGGACGATTACGAGGCTCGACGAGACGCTCCCCTGGTACGGTGACATGCCACCTTCCAGGCGGAGCGCCGTCGGTCTTGTCGCGCAGACCGGGATCAGTTCGTTCATCCAGTGGTACGAAGATCCGAGCTCCACGCCGTGGATCGCGTCGGATGTCTTCGGTGCGGCACCGCGTGAGCTGCTGCGATCGATCAGTCTCCAGGAGACACTGCAACTCATCCGTGTGGTGGTCTCGGTGGTCGAGGAGCGGGTCGCTCCCCGCAGTGCAGCTCTGCAAGAAGCGGTGCTGCACTATTCGCGGGACGTCGCATTCGCTGCGGCAGACGTGTACGCGCGCGCCGCGGAAGCCCGCGGTCTGTGGGATGCGCGACTCGAGGCCCTCGTCGTCGATTCGATCCTCACCGGAGAGAGCGACGACGAGTTGCCGAGCCGAATCGCCGCGCTTGGGTGGCACGGAGACGGCGAAGCCGCGGTGCTCGTCGGCACCGCAGAACGCCTTGTCGACGTGGATCAGCTCCGACGTACGGCGCGACACGCCGGCGCTGACGTTCTCGTCGGTCTGCAGGGGACGCGACTCGTGCTGGTGTTGGGGCGCATGGAGGATCAGCGACCCCGCGACGCCAACGGTCGTCAGCCGGAACCTCTCGATTTCATCGAAATCGCGAGTCTACTTGCCGAGGGGTTCTCCGACGGTCCACTGGTGCTGGGCCCGACCGTCGAGAATCTTGTCGCAGCCTCGCGCAGCGCTCGGGCGGCCCTCGCCGGTGTCGCGGTGGCACGCTCCTGGCGGAAGGCGCCCCGCCCGGTACCCGCAGACGACCTCCTTCCCGAGCGCGCACTCGCCGGCGACGGTCTCGCGAGGCGCACGCTCATCGAGCAGATCTACGATCCGCTGCACGCCAGCTCGGGCGAGCTGCTCGAAACGCTCTGGTGCTATCTCGACAACGGGCGATCGCTCGAAGCGACGGCTCGCGAGCTCTTCGTCCACCCCAACACGGTGCGATATCGGCTGAAGAAGGTGTCTGAACTTATCGGCTGGAACGCCACCGGTGCACGTGAAGCCCTGATCCTGCAAGCGGCGTTGATCGTCGGTTCAATCGCGCAGCACGGCTCCAAACGAGGCGTTTCTCAGAAGAAATAGGATGAAACCCACAAGGTTTTTCCTAAGTTGTCGTTGACCATATGCAGATTCCTGCCGGTTGATCTGAGAAGATGAGTGTCGTGATTGTTATCGCCTGCCCCGGACAGGGCTCACAGACCCCCGGATTCTTGGATGCGTGGCTTGAGGCACCCGGAAGTCGTGCGTTTCTCGAGGAGGCCTCGGAGCGCTCGGGAGTCGACCTCATTCGACACGGAACCGTAAGTGACGCCGACACGATACGCGACACTGCGATTGCGCAGCCCCTCATCGTCGCTGCGAGTCTGCTCGCATGGCGAGAGCTCGCCGCACGGGCAGATCTCACCGGGGTCGGCGTCGCCGGTCACTCGGTCGGTGAATTCGCGGCCGCCACTGCGGCCAGAATTCTCCACGAGGGCGATGCACTCGGCCTCGTTGGCGCGCGCGGACGAGCGATGGCCGAGGCTGCCTCGCAGGCCGACACAGGAATGTCGGCGGTCGTGGGCGGGAGCGAGTCCGAGGTGCTCGCCAAAATCGAGGAGCACGGTCTCACGCCCGCTAACCGCAATGGCGGTGGGCAGATCGTCGCCGCAGGTCCGATCACCGCGCTCCGCGCGCTCGCGGAGGACGCGCCGCGAGGTGCCCGGGTGATCGCGCTGCAGGTTGCCGGTGCGTTCCACACCGGATATATGGCCTCGGCGATTCCCGCGCTCGAACAGGCCGCTGCAGGGATAGAGATCGCAGATCCGATGCGGCGCATCTGGACGAACGCCGACGGGTCAGCGATTACGGACGGCGCGAAATACGTCGAGCTACTCGTCTCCCAGGTTGCGAGTCCCGTGCGCTGGGACGCCTGCATGGCCGGTTTCCAGGAGTCCGGCATATCGGGGCTCATCGAGCTCTCCCCCGCCGGTGCACTCACCGGAATCGCAAGGCGCGCGCTCAAGGGCGTTCCTGCAGTCGCGATCAAGAGCCCTGAAGACCTCGACTCGGCGGTCGCAATGATCGCAGAATCCGACTGACGGAAGGACCGCTCACATGGCAACTCTCGTGCAGCCGACCGGCCCCGCACACACCAGGATCCTCTCGATCGGCGCCGCCCGGGGCGATCTCGACGTCCCGAACGACGACCTGGTCGGCCCCATCGACTCTTCGGACGAATGGATCAGGCAGCGCACCGGCATCGTCCAGCGTCGCCGCGCTAGCGCCGACATTTTGGCGGTCGATCTTGCCGTGTCCGCCGGTGAAGAGGCGATCACACGCTCGGGCCTCGACCGGTCCGAAATCGACGGCGTAATCATTTCGACAATCTCGAATGTCGCGGTCACACCCTCGATGGCATCGCTCGCGGCCCACCGACTGGGGCTCACACCGGCCGCCGCCTTCGATATTTCTGCGGCATGCGCCGGCTACGTGTACGGGGTGGCGCAAGCCGACGCGCTCGTCCGCGCCGGAGTGTGCCGGAACGTGCTGGTCATCGGTGCGGAGAAGCTCTCCGACATCGTCGACCCCACTGACCGCAGCATCTCGTTCCTCCTGGCCGACGGCGCGGGCGCAGTGGTCGTCGGGCCAAGCGACCACACCGGCATCGGACCCACGGTGTGGGGCTCTGACGGCGAACGGTGGGACACGATTCGTGTGACCTCAACGTTCGAGGAGTATCGCGCAAATCCGACCGAGGTCCCGTGGCCGACGCTGCGCCAGGACGGGCAGACGGTCTTCCGTTGGGCCGTGTGGGAGATGGCGAAAGTGGCGCGCCGCACCCTCGAGGAGTCCGGTATCGGGCCTGCCGATCTTGCCGCATTCATTCCGCACCAGGCGAACATGAGGATCATCGACGAGTTTGCGAAGCAGCTGAAGCTGCCCGAGTCCGTGGTGGTGGCTCGCGATATTGCGATGCAGGGCAACACCTCGGCAGCCTCGATCCCTCTCGCCATGCATGCGCTGCTCGAAGAGCGGCCCGAGCTTTCTGGCGGACTCGCGCTCACGATCGGCTTCGGCGCCGGCCTCGTCTACGGAGCGCAGGTCGTCGAGCTGCCATAACCCCGCGCGTCGCACCGGTCTGATGCCGCATTCGGGCCAGACTGGTACGGTCGCACACCGACCTTTGACCCCCTATCAACACAAGGAGAAACCCCATGGCATTCAGCAACGAAGAGGTCCTCGCAGGTCTTGCCGAGCTCATCAACGATGAGACGGGCATCGCCGCAGACGTTGTCGCTCTCGACAAGTCGTTCACGGATGATCTCGACATCGACTCGATCTCGATGATGACCATCGTCGTGAACGCCGAGGAGAAGTTCGACGTGAAGATCCCCGACGAGGAAGTCAAGAACCTCAAAACAGTGGGCGACGCCGTCGACTACATCGTCAAGGCACAGGCCTAACCCTCAGTAGTTGCGAGCAGGCGCGCCACGGCATTCAACCCGGGCTCGCCTGCTCGCGTCACTCGACACCCGGCACCCAGCTGGACTCGGAGCAACCCCCCATGACACGCGGAGCAGGAATATGACGAAGAAGATTGTCGTTACCGGTATCGGCGCATCCACGCCGATCGGAGGCACTGCCGTTGAGAGCTGGGAAGCCCTGCTCGCCGGCGACTCCGGAATCCACTCGCTCGACAATGATTGGGCCGAGAAGTACGGACTCGCAGTAGATTTTGCGGGAACCGCAAAGGTGCAGCCGAGCGAAGTGCTCGAGCGGCCGGTCGCGAAGCGTCTCGACCCCTCGAGTCAGTTCGCCCTCGTCGCCGCGAAGGAGGCCATCGCCGACGCCGGGAACCCTGATATTGAGCCCGAACGGCTCGGGGTTGACTGGGCGACCGGGATCGGCGGACTCTGGTCACTGCTGGATGCCTGGGACACTCTTCGGGAGAAGGGTCCACGGCGTGTGATGCCGCTCACGGTACCCATGCTCATGCCAAACGCGCCGTCAGCGGCGATCTCGATGCATCTCGAGGGGCGCGCCTACGCGCGGACGGTCGCCTCGGCGTGCGCGTCCAGCTCTGAGGCGATCGTGAACGCGTATGAACACTTGCAGCTCGGTCTTGCCGACGTTGTCATCGCCGGCGGTTCGGAGGCTGCGATCCACCCGATCACGCTCGCGGCGTTCAATTCGGCGCAGGCGCTGTCGAAGCGCACGGACTCCCCCGAGACCGCCTCCCGCCCGTACAACATCGACCGCGATGGATTCGTCATGGGCGAGGGCGCCGCGGCGCTCGTGCTGGAAACCGAAGAGCACGCGCTCGCCCGCGGGGCGAAGATTTATGCCGAACTCGCCGGCGGCGGGGTAACCGCTGACGCCTACCACATCACTGCTAACGACCCGGAAGGGCGAGGTGCTATTCGGGCGGTCGAGATCGCGCTTACCCGCGCCGGCGCGAGCGCAGATGATGTCACGCACATCAACGCGCACGCGACGTCAACACCGGTCGGCGACGTGAACGAATTCGTTGCCCTTGAAAAGGTATTCGGAGATCGTGTTCGGGAGATCCCCGTGTCTGCGACGAAGGCCGCGACCGGTCACCTCCTGGGTGGCACGGGAGCGCTCGAAGCGCTCTTTACCGTGCTCGCGGTCCATCACCGGACTGCGCCCCCGACGATCAATCTGGTGGATCAGGACCCGGAGATCCCCTTCCGAGCCTCTACGGCGGCGCAGCCGCTCGGCGAAGGCCCGCAGCTGGCCATCTCAAACTCGTTCGGCTTCGGCGGGCACAACGCCGTCGTTGTGGTTCGTTCCTACGATCCGAGCTGACTTCGTCATACTTCGAGACGTTGTGCCGGCGGACCGTATGCGAGCGCTACGGTAAGGGGTATGAAACCGTTCTTACTCATTTCGACACGGAGTGAGGATCACGAGGCTGCGGACGAGCATGCCGCTTACTGCAGACTTACGGGCCTGCTTCCCGAAGACCTCGAATGGCGTCGTATCGACCGTGAGCCCCTGGGTAGGGTCGAATTCGCGCGGTACTCGGGCATTATTCTCGCGGGGAGCCCGTTCACCGTCAGCGAGCCGATTGAATCGAAGTCGCCGACCGAACTGCGGGTCGAGCGCGAACTTGCCGCCCTACTGGACGATGTCGTGCGTCTCGACGTCCCGTTCCTCGGCGTCTGCTACGGAATCGGAACGATTGGAGCACACCAGGGGGCACGCGTCGATCGCACGTACGGGGAACCCTCGCAGGCGGTACGAATCAGTCTGACTGCTGAGGGGGCGAGCGACCGGCTGTTTCACGAGCTTCCGCCGCAGTTTGACGCGTTTGTGGGCCATAAGGAAGCGATCAGTGCGGTCCCGAGCAGTATCGTCGTGCTGGCCGGCTCGCCAACCTGCCCAGTCCAGGCGTTCCGCGTCGGGAAGAACGTCTACGCGACCCAGTTCCATCCCGAACTTGGCGCTGCTTCGTTTGCGTCGCGCGTGCGTGCCTACGCGGATCACGGATACTTCGACCCGGGCGAGGTTGAAGCGATCCTCACCCAGGTCGAACGTGTGGACGTCCGAGCGTCACACATGGTGCTCGGCAGGTTCGTCGAAGAGTACATCTCTTCGACGCCGGTCGACACAGGCGCGCTCTACTCCGCGTAGTGCGAGAACAGGAACCAGCGATCCTTGTCGAGCTGCTGCGCGATACCGATCACGATGTCCTGGCTGACGAGGTCGATATCGTCGAGCCCCTTGACCGCGGCGTAGAGCGTTTCGAGGGTCGCGTCGAGCTGCGCGACCATCTCGCGAGCCGTGTCGGTCGACTGCTGGAAGCCGTCGCTCAACTCTGGCGTGGTCGTGCGTGCGGCGACGGTTGCGATCCGGCCGTCGACGGGAAGCCCGAGGGCGACAACCCGCTCTGCCACCTCATCCGCCGCGTCCTGCGCGTGCGCGACAACCTCGTCGAGGAACTCGTGCACACCCATGAAGTTCTCGCCGCGAACGTGCCAGTGCGCCTGCTTCGCGTTCACACCGAGCGCGACCAGGTCGTGGAGCACCGGGCTCAGGTACTGTGCGACTCCGGTGGGGCGTTGCAGGTCGCCCTGCGCCGCGGGAATATTGATCTGCTTGGTAGCCATCGGGTGGTCCCCTTTCATTTCCTGCGATCTCTTGGTCTCAACGCTACGCCGATTTTCGATCGGCGCAAGCAAGGTAAGGCTGGTCTTCTTTGGTGCGTGTGGCGCTGCGCTCAGCGGAGGATGCGCTCGAGGAGCTCTTCCGGTGGCCTGCGTGGGCCCGTGAAGAACGGTGTTTCTTCAATGACGTGGAGCCGAGCCCGGGTGGCCCGCAGTTCGCGCATGAGGTCCACGATCCTCGTGAGATCGTCGGCCTCGAACCCGAGAAGCCACTCATAATCTCCGAGGCCGAATGAGGCGACGGTGTTCGCGAGAACATCCCCGTAGTCGCGGGCAGCGGCACCATGCTCTCGCAATTGCGTGCTCCGCTCCTCATCGGAGAGGAGATACCACTCGCTGCTGCGCACAAAGGGGTACAGGCACAGGTACCCGCGAGGCGTATCCCCCGCGAGAAACGCCGGCACGTGTCCGCGATTGAACTCGGCCGGACGGTGCACGCCGATGTTTGACCAGACCGGACTCAGTCGGCCGTCCGCCCACTCCAGCAGAGTGCGGTAAGCCTGCTGCAGGGCCTCGGTATTGGGGGCATACCACCAGACGAGGATGTCGGCGTCCGCGCGAAACCCCGCGACGTCGTACCAGCCGCGGGTCGCAAGGCCGTCGATCGCTGAGAGTTCGTCGAGGAGTCCCCGGGTGATTTGAGGCCAAGCGGGTGACACCCCGACACGCGCGGAACCGGCTTCGGCTCGGAAGACGGCGTACATCGTGAAGTTCACTTCGTCGTTGATGCGTTCGGCGACGGCACTGTGGTCGATTGAACGGTGATCGGTGGCCGTCCGGTGGGCATCGCGGTCTTGAGTCATCTGTGGTTCTCCTGGTCGCTCGTTGGTGTGCAGAGAGGGCGTGTCAGTCCTCGGTACCGGCAATCACCGGAATTCCCGTGACTTCTCCGTGGCGCATGCGGCAGCTTCCCGGCGGTGCGACATCGGGAAGTGCTGCGAGGAATCCCGTCACCACCGGTTCAACCGGCTCACCGCGTTCGCGGGCCGCGCGTTCGAACACCATGTCGACGAGCCCGGAGACGAACGCACTTCGAATTCCTGCGGTGCCGGCGCGGACGGCCGAGATCCCTTGAGCCTCGGCGGTCTCGAGCGCTTCAACATCCAGATCGAAGGCGACCTCCATGTGGTCTGAAATGAAGCCGATCGGTGCGATCACGACCTTCGTCACCCCGGCTTTGGCGAGCTCGGTGAGGTGGTCGTTGACATCGGGTTCGAGCCATGGAACTTGAGGGCTCCCCGATCGGGAGCAGTAGCTTAATGAGGAGTTCAGGGGGCCAGCGTGACGTTCGGCCAGCGCGGCATCGAGCGTGGCCCGAACATCCTCGTGCTGCTCACGATATCCGGGGCCGGTGACCGCTGACGCTTCCTGCATTGTGTCCGGAATGGAGTGGGTGACGTAGACGATGTGCGCGCCTCAAAGCCCCCGGGGAGGCCGGTGGCCGCCTCCTCGATCGCTTCGAGGTTCGCACGAATGAATCCGGGATCATTGAAAAACGGGCGCACGATGTCGATGTCGGGTGCCACGTCTCCAAGCTCTGCGACCGCAGCCGCGAGATGCTCCCGATATTGTCGGCTCCCCGAATACGATGCGTACGCGCTCGTCACGACCGCGAGCACCCGTTTCGCGCCGAATGCGGCAGCATCGCGGAGCGAATCGACGGTGTAGGGATGCCAGTTTCGGTTGCCCCAGATCACAGGGAGATTCACGCTCCTCCTCGTTCTCCGTGCAAGGCAGGGCCTCGGATCCGCCACCATCATCCTGGTGGGCGTCTCCCTGAGCGCATTTGCGGGCGCGCTGATCAACATCCTCATCGCGAATGCCGCCGATGATGCGCTCGTCCGCAGTGCCATGTTCTGGCTCGCCGGTGACCTCGAACTCCGCAACTGGCACCACCTGGCGGTTGCGCTTGGCCCCGTGCTCGCCGGAATCGTCTACTATCTCTCGCGCATCCGCGCGCTTGATGCGCTGGCGCTTGGAGATCAGGTCGCCGCGACCTCGGGGGTGAACGTCAGCCGCGAGCGCACCATACTGCTCCTCGTCGCGTCCCTCGTGACCGGAGCGGCCGTCGCCGTGAGCGGCATCATCAGTTTTGTCGGGCTCGTCGTGCCTCACGCGATACGGCTGCTGGTCGGTGCCTCGCACGCGCGATTGATCCCCCTGTCCATCGTCGGAGGCGCGCTCTTCATGGTGCTCGCAGACACCGTTGCCCGGACCGCATTTGGGCCGGTTGTCGTGCAAACCGGTGTTGTCGCCGCCCTCGTCGGTGCACCGATTTTTCTCGTACTGCTGCTGCGAAGGAACGCCGTCTGATGCTCGCCGAAACCCTCACACTCGACGCCTTCGGGGCCCGCCGAGCCGGCCGGGCTCTGGGCCACCCACTCTCGCTGGAACTGCAGGCCGGCACGGTCCTCGGCGTCGTCGGACCGAATGGGGTCGGCAAGTCGTCTCTCCTGAGTGCGGTCGTTGGCACCGATGTGACCAGCTACGGTGACCTGCACTACGGTTCACGTGATCTCAGGCGCTTGCGAGCGCGTGAGCGAGCACGCCTCATTTCCCTACTCCCCCAGGACCTTCGGGCCCCTGACGAATTGCGTGTGAGGGAGCTTGTCGAAGTTGGTGCATTCGCGGGGGGCCGCGCGAACGCGAACGGCGCCGCAGAGCAGGCTCTCCTCGACGTGGGTGTTGCGGGGCTGCGCGACCGACGAATGGGCACCCTCTCCGGCGGGCAACGCCAACTCGTGCAGCTTGCGAGAGTGCTTGCGCAAGACTCCCCGATCGTGGTCCTCGACGAACCCACGTCTGCACTCGACCTGTTCCATCAGCGCGCGGTCGAACAGGCCATGCGCAGACTCTGCAACGACGGACGGATCGTGATTGCTGCGCTCCACGACCTCAATCTCGCGCTCGGTGCCTGCACGCAGGTGCTGCTCCTTGACCGTGACGGTGCTGCGCACTCCGGCCCACCGGCGGAGGTGCTCCGCCCCGACCTCGTGCACGCGGTGTACGGCGTGCGCACCACCATCCACACCACACCGGGCGGGCGCGACCTGATCGCCCCCGCCGAACACTGAACGATTTGAACACTGAACGAAAGGCCACTCGTGCTCAACCGCAAACACTTCGCCACGCTCTTGCTCCTCGGATCTGCGCTCGTGCTCACCGCCTGCGCCTCCGCACCGCCCGACGGGGGGTCGAGTACGACGACGCAGAAGACCGCAGGCTTCCCACGAACGATTGAGGTGCCGGGGGCAGGATCTCTCTCAATCGAACAAGAACAACAACGTATCGCGGCGCTCGACTACGAGAGTGCAGAGGTGGTGGCTGAGCTCGGCCTCGCGGATCGCCTCGTCCTCGTTCCGGAGGCCGTCACGAACCTGACGCTCAGCAGCCACGTCGAAGAGCTCTCCACCGTACCGAATACGATCCCGGTCGCGATGGAGCTCGACGCAGAGACCGTCATCTCGCTCTCACCCGACCTCGTCATCATGAGCCCGCGACACGGCGCCGAAGAGCGCATTGGTGCGGTCCTCGAACAGGCGGGTACGACCACACTGCTTCTCCCCGCCTCCTGGACCGGTCTCGATACGGCAATGCAAAATATTGACCTGATTGGGCAGGCCACCGGAGAAGACCGGGCCGCGACGCAACTCTCCGAGAAATGGGAATCAGGTGTGGAGGCTTCAACCTCCTCCCCCGCGGCGGACGCCCCGCGAATCCTGATGCTCACCAACCAGGCCGGCCGCCCCTTCGCCATCGCCGGGCATGCATTCCCACTCGACCTCCTCGACCGCGCAGGTCCTCACAACGTCACCGAAGAGATCGGCCTCACGGTGACCGGAAGCATCTCACCCGAGCACATCATCGAGGCCAAGCCCGACGGCATCGTGCTCGTCGATATGAACGGCAGCGGTGAACGCCTCTTCGCTGACCTTCTGCAAAATGAGGCTGTCGCTGCGCTCCCCGCAGCACAGGACCCGCTCCTCCTGCAGGGGAAGCACGTTCAGGCGCTGGGCCTCACACAAACGATCGACGGCCTGAACCAGCTCCAGGAGTGGCTCGGGACGTTTGATACGCCATCGCTATAGTTGAGGTTCCGGGAACAGCAACGGGGGTCGACCATGGCACATGCGACGCGAGGCTCGCAGAAGGCGCGCGACACGCTCGATTACTTGCGCGCGAGAATCTCCTCTGGTGAGTGGAACGTCGGCGATCTCATTCCGAAGGAGGTCGAGCTCATGGAGCTGATCGGCGTCGGAAAGTCGACTGTGCGGGAGGCCGTGCGTTCCCTCGCGGCCTTCGGGATGCTCCAGACGGTGCCGGGCGTCGGCACGTTCGTGCGCTCACGAACGCCGGTGAGCACGATCCTCTCCGAGTTCCTCGCCGAGCACGACCTTGAGGAGGTGCTCGTCTACCGGCGCTCCTTGGAGATCGAAGCAGCCCAGCACGCCGCCGTGCATCGTACGGAGGAACAGCTGGAGGCTCTGCAAGGTGCCTATGACCGATCCGTCGCCGCAACGGACGGCACGGCAGACACGTGCGATCGAAGCGCGACGCCCGGCGCGTTTCACCTGCTCATCGTGGAGGCGAGCGGGAGCATGCTCCTCCGGGATCTCTACATCGGAGTGCTCGATGTGCTGCAGCGGGCGAGCAAAGAGGGGCGGGTGATTCTTGGCACCACGACCGACACGATGCACCGGGATCACCGTGCGGTGCTCGACGCCATCGCCAACCGCGATGTGCGCGACGCCGCCCACTCGATGGCGCTGCACGTGGACCGGGATCTTGGCCTTCGCACGGACATGCTTGATTTTGCTCCACAGACGGAACGAGCCACGACGCTCATCGACGCCGGATATGATTCGGAAGAGATCGCGGCGAGGTAGCCCAATTGAACTGCGACGACGCGCTAGGCTAGGACGGTCGCCTGAGGGGCGTTAGCTCAGTTGGTTAGAGCAACGGACTCATAATCCGTCGGTCGCGGGTTCAAGCCCCGCACGCCCTACGATGCCGCTACATCGGCGAGGCACGGGCTTCTCTCCGGGATCCCTGTCACACTTGAGAGGTGCCGACCTCTCAGAACGGCCGCGTAGCGGTCTACCTCGACTTCGATAACATCGTGCTCTCGCAGTACGACCGGGTGCACGGCCGCAACGCGTTCGGGCGCGACCGGCAACGGATCATTGAGCAAACGAACGACCCGGAAATCTCGAAGAAGCTCCGCGAAGCGGTCGTCGACGTGGGTGCCATCATCGACTACGCCTCCTCGTTCGGAACGCTCGTTCTGACTCGCGCCTACGCCGACTGGTCCTCCCCTGTGAATGCCGACTACCGGTCCCAGCTGGTCTCACGCGCGGTCGACCTGGTGCAGCTCTTTCCGGCGGCGGCGTACGCGAAGAACGGCGCTGATATTCGCCTGGCCGTCGATACGGTCGAGGACATGTTTCGGCTGGATGATCTCACGCACGTCGTGATCGTCGCGGGCGATTCCGACTATGTGCCGCTCGCGCAGCGCTGCAAGCGGCTTGGGCGTTACGTCGTTGGGATCGGTGTCGCGGGGTCGACGGCGAAGGCCCTCACTGCGGCATGCGACGAGTTCGCCATGTATGATTCCTTACCCGGTGTAGAGCAGATCTCTCAGGAACCGCAGGCGCAGCGGCCGAGGCGGGGCCGGCAGACGAGCGAGCGTCGGGAACAGGAAGCTCCAAACCCTCAACCTTTAGAAGACGAGCCCAAGAAGGGTGCGTCGACGGAGCCGGTCGAAGTTTCTTCGGACCCCACAGCAGACGCAGTTGAGACGATCGACCTCGACGACGGGGATGATCTTGAGACCGAAATGACGGGTCTGCTGATCCGCGCCCTCTGGCTGAGCCAGGAGAAGGACGATTCGGGCTGGCTGTACAGCTCTGCGGTGAAGCAGCAGATGCGCCGCATGGATCCCTCCTTCAACGAGAAATCTCTCGGGTTCCGTTCCTTTTCGGACTTCCTGAAGTCCAGGTCGGATGTCGCGGAGCTCGAAGAGTCCGGCCACGAGCGACTGGTTCGCCTGCGCGATCAGTCGGCGTGACCGGTTCGTGGCGACGAACCGCAATGGATCGCGAGTTCTTTACCCCGCCCGCACTGGAGGCTGCTCCGCGGTTGCTCAGCGCGACGCTCCGTGTGGATTCCGACGCGGGAGCAGTCACCGTTCGCATTACGGAGGTCGAGGCATATCACGGCGTGGGTACACCGGGTCCGTACGATCCGGGTTCCCACTCGAAGGATCGGCGCACCGAACGCAACGCGTCGATGTTCGGGCCGCCCGGACACGCGTACGTGTACTTCAGTTACGGCATGCACTTCGCGATCAACCTCGTCTGCTCCCCCGAGGGGACCGCTTCGGGGGTGTTGCTGAGAGCCGGGGAAATTATCGAGGGGCACAGTCTTGCCGAGGCCCGTCGTTCGGTCAGACGCGAGGGATCGCCGATCAAGCACCGGATGCTGGCGCGCGGCCCCGGAAACCTCGCGCAGGCGCTTGGCATCACCCGCGAAGTGCATGACGGCCGTGACCTCCTGGCGGCACCGTTCGAGATTCGGCTCGCTTCGAGCCCCATCATCGAGGTCGCCGCCGGCCCCCGCGTCGGAGTCGCCGGAGTGGCCGGTGGGCCGGCCTTCCCTTGGAGATTCTGGATCCCTGGCGACCGTACGGTGTCTGCCTTCAGGCCGGGTCGTGGCGCACCGCGGACCACACCGGACGACTCTCGGACTCTCTAATCTCGTGAGTCGTCGCTCTGGGCGGTGGGCCTAGGCGACGCCGAAGCCGCTTCGGGTCCGTCGAGCGCCGAGACGCCGCTCTGTGGATGGAACTTCGCCAGCCCGAGCACACCGATGATGGCGACCGCTCCGGAGAAGACAAAGGCCGCATATGCCCAGCCCGACGCGTTGGCCGCCTCACCGAGCACGATAATGCCGATCATCACCGCCACCATTGGGTCGACCACGGTGAGCCCGGCCACGACCAGATCGGGCGGGCCGGACGAGTAGGCGTTCTGCACGAATACCATGCCGAGGAGCGCGCCGATGATGAGCGCGAGCACACAAATCCAGGTGAGCCAATCGAACTCCTGCTGCTGCAGGCGACCGAGCACAGTCTTCGCGAAAGTTGCGACGAACCCGTAAAGAACCCCGGCCCCAACAATATAGATGAGGGCAATGCCGCGGTGCCGAAATACGAGGAACGACAGCAGCGCAACGGTGAGGGTGACCGAGAAAGTGACGAGGATCACGATGAGCTTCTCATCAGTCACCGGCCGGTCCGCAGCGGAGAAGGCCGCCACGGTCACGAAAACGACGATGCCCAGGACGGCGAGCGCGATCGAGCTCTTCACACGTTTACCGAGCCGGACTCCGCTCACGCGAGAGTTGAGCACTGAGGTGATGACGAGGCCGACGACGCCGATCGGTTGCACGATGATGAGCGGTGAGAATACGAGGGACCCGATCTGGAAAACCACCGCGAGCGCGAGAAATCCCGTACCGACAACCCATGACGGGCGTTTGAGCAGGTTCTTGATGTGCCCGAAGGAGAGGCCAGAACCGGCGCTCAGCCCGACGATGCGCTCGACCTTGTGCAGGCCGCGCGACTGATATTGGGCGCCGAACGCGAGCAGAGCCGCGCCCACGAGTGCGAGCGGGATGCCGAGAAACTGCCTCGGATCCAGCTCTGCAACCTGATTGAGCACGGTCAGCGATTCTCTGACGTGTCGCCGCGCATGAGCTCGACCAGCCGTGCTGCGGCACGGGGCACCTCGTCATTCACGATGATCTCGTCGAACTCGTCTGCGGCGGCGAGCTCCACCTTCGCGGTTTCGAGCCGGCGAGCCCGCTCCTCCGCGTTCTCGGTGCCACGCCCGACGAGGCGCTCGACAAGTTCATCCCAGCTCGGTGGAGCGAGAAAGACGAGGCGCGCTTCCGGCATGTTGGCACGCACCTGGCGTGCGCCCTGAAGGTCGATCTCCAGGAGCATCGGTTCCCCCCGTTCCGCAGCCTCGACGACCGGTCCGCGCGGGGTGCCGTAGCGGGAGCGATTGTGCACGGTCGCCCACTCGAGAAACTCTCCTCCCGCAAGCATCCGATCGAAGCCCTCATCGTCGACGAAGAAGTAATGACGCCCCTCCTCTTCGCCCGGGCGCGGCGGTCGCGTCGTCGCCGACACGGAGAGTCTGATCTCGGGATGGTGCGCGCGGATATGTGCGGCGACGGTTCCCTTGCCGACGGCCGTCGGCCCCGCGAGCACAGTCAGCGGCGGGCGTCCCCCCGAAGACGCGCCGGTCCGATCTCGAACGAAGCCTTCGAGCCGATCGCGCTGGAGCTTGCCGAGCCCGCCGAGGCGCTTACGCTCAGAAATGCCCAGCTGTTGCCGCACCCGTTCCGCCTTGACCTCGCCGATCGCCGGAAAGGAGAGCAGATAATCAGTGATCCGCAGCGTCGCTGCAGCGCTCCCCGGAATCCGAGACTGCTCGAGCACCCGCATGGGAGAGAGCTCTCCACTGCGTAGACGCTGTTTGAGTTCGGCTCGGGCTCGACGGGCGGCGATCGCTGCACGGTTCGCTGCCAACCGGTCCACCTCCGGCATCGCAGTCCGGGTTTGCTGGGTCTCGCTCATTTCGTCACGCCCTCCTCGGGTACCCAGCCTACGAGTGTCTCGCCACCGCGCTGGCGATCGCCTCGGCGCGTACGGTGATTCGTTCCACGAGTCCATCCGCACCGCCGCGCAATATCCCCCGGGACTCGTTCGCGAGCAGGGCTCGACCGATGCCTCCGAAGATCACTCCGGCATCCTCGATGCGGGCGCCCTGGTGACCGAATCCCGGTGCCAGGACCGGGAGCGCCGGGCCGCTACGCGGGGTCGTGGTGTCGATGCCGAACCGCGAAAGATCGAGTGTTGCGCCGAGGACCACACCGACCGACCCCACGGCAGCCTCGGCCTCCGCGCGCTCGTTCCAGCCGATCGCATCGTCGACCATGGCGGCAGCGACCGTGCGGCCGTCCTGGCGTCGCGCGAGCTGCACTTCCGCCGCCTCGGGGTTTGAGGTCGCTGCGAGAACGAAGATGCCCTTCCCGTGCGCTTGAAGCCGAGTGAAGGCACCGGTGAGCGTACCGAAGCCTTGATACGCCGCAACGGTCATCGCATCGACCTCCAGCGGAGTATCGGGGGTCAGCCAGGCGGCGGCGTAGGCGTCGAAGCTGGAACCGATATCGCCTCGTTTGACGTCGGCGATCACGAGAAGTCTCGCCTCGCGAGCATCGGCGAGCACGCGCTCCAAAGCGAGGAAGCCCGCGGCGCCGAAGCGTTCGAAGAATGCGACCTGCGGTTTCACGCAGGCGGCCCGACCGGCGGCTGCAGCGACGATCGTGCGGCCCATCCATTCTGCACCCGAGGCGTCATCCGGGAGCCCCCATTCTGCGAGAAGGGGGGCGTGCGGGTCGATTCCGGCGCAGAGGTGCCGGCTCGCGGCGAATTCGGCCGCGAGCCGGTCTCCGAAGGAGGTGACGGTCATCGGTGGTCCGCTGAGCCGTTCAGCGCGGCAGCACGGTCCGCCTCATACTCCTGGAGCGACTTCACGTCAAAGCCGCTCTTCTGCGCAGAGATCGCAGCCACGGCCGCGGAGAGTTCCGACACCGTCGTGAAGATCGGCTTGTCGGCCGCGATCGAGGCGGCACGGATCTCGTAGCCGTCGGCGCGTGCCGCGCTGCCCGACGGCGTGTTTACCACCATGTCGATCTCACCGCGATTGATCAGATCGACGACGCTCTCACCCTCGGAGTGTGCCGAGTGCTTCCGCACGGCCTCGGAGGCGATGCCATTGCGCCCGAGCACCACTTGTGTTCCCTGTGTTGCGAGCAGGCGATAGCCGAGCTCCTGCAGGCGGAGGGCGGGGAGCACGATCGAACGCTTGTCGCGGTCGGCCACGGAGAGGAACACGGTACCGGAGGTCGGCAGCTCGCTACCCGCGGCGGACTGGCTCTTTGCGAATGCCGTAGGGAAGTCGAGATCCATTCCCATGACCTCACCCGTCGAGCGCATTTCCGGGCCCAGCAGCGAGTCGACGACAAGGCCATCGTTGGTGCGGAAGCGTTTGAACGGCAGGACGGCCTCCTTCACCGCGATGGGCGCGTCGACCGACACACGGGATCCGTCGCGCTCGGGCAGGAATCCGGCGTCGATGAGCTCCTGGATGCTCTCCCCTGCCATGATGCGGGATGCGGCCTTGGCAAGCGGAATGCCGAGCGCCTTGGAAACGAACGGCACGGTGCGCGACGCACGCGGATTCGCTTCGAGCACGTACAGCACTCCCTGGCCGATGGCGAACTGCACGTTCAGGAGCCCACGCACGCCGATTCCTTCAGCAATACCGAGAGTCGCCTCGCGTACCCGTGCGATCTGGTCGTGACCGAGCGTCACCGGCGGCAGCGTGCAGCTCGAGTCGCCCGAGTGCACGCCGGCCTCCTCGATGTGCTCCATGACCCCACCGATATACAGCTGTTCACCGTCGTAGAGCGCATCCACGTCGATCTCGATCGCGTCGTCCAGGAAGCGGTCGACGAGCAGCGGGTATCCGGGGCCGACGAGTGCGTGGCCCTCGATACGGCCGAAGTAGCCGCGGAGCGATTCCGTGTCGTAGACGATCTCCATCCCGCGGCCGCCGAGCACGAACGAGGGGCGTACGAGCACCGGGTAGCCGATCTCCTCGGCGACCCGAATTGCACCCTCCTCGTCGATCGCGGTGCCGTTCCGAGGTGCGACAAGACCCGCACGCTCGAGAATTCCGGCGAACGCGCCGCGCTCCTCGGCGAGGTCGATCGCTTCGGGTGTTGTGCCGAGGATCGGAATGCCCGCGTCCTTGAGCGGTTGAGCGAGCCCGAGCGCCGTCTGTCCACCCAGTTGGACGACGACACCGAGCAGCTCGCCGGAGGCCTGCTCCGCGTGAATGATTTCGAGCACGTCTTCAAGGGTGAGCGGCTCGAAGTAGAGCCGGTCGGAGGTGTCGTAGTCGGTGGAGACGGTCTCGGGGTTGCAGTTGATCATGATCGTCTCGAAACCCGCGTCCGAGAGAGCGAATGATGCGTGCACGCATGAATAGTCAAACTCGACGCCCTGACCGATGCGGTTCGGGCCGGATCCGAGGATCACGATCTTCTTCCGGTCCGTAGGCTCGACCTCGGTTTCGAGGTCGTACGAGGAGTAATGGTAAGGCGTCAGCGCCGGGAACTCACCTGCACAGGTGTCGACGGTCTTGAAGACCGGCCGGATCCCGAGCCCGTGACGCAGACCACGGATCTCGGACTCGGAGACACCGCGGATCGCGGCGATCTGCTCGTCGGAGAAACCGTGCTCCTTCGCTTCGCGAAGCACCTCGTGCGCGATCTGCGGCGCCGTGCGTACGCGCTCCGCTACCTCGTTGATGAGTTGGATCTGGTCAAGGAACCAGGGGTCGATCGCGGTCTCCGCGTGGACCTGCTCAATCGACGCTCCAAGCCGGAGTGCCTGCTGCACATCGACGAGACGCCCATCGGTCGGCCGGCCGATCGTGGCGAGGAGCTCTTCGACGCTGCGAGGCTGATCGCCCCAGTGGAACGAGCTTCCGCGCTTCTCGAGGGATCTCAGAGACTTCTGCAGAGCGGTCGTGAAGTTCCGACCGATCGCCATCGCCTCACCGACAGATTTCATCGTGGTCGTGAGGGTGTCATCGGCCGCGGGGAACTTCTCAAACGCGAAGCGCGGGGCCTTCACCACCACATAGTCGATCGCGGGTTCGAAACTCGCCGGGGTCTTCTGGGTGATGTCATTCGGAATCTCGTCGAGTCGGTACCCGATCGCGAGCTTCGCCGCAATCTTCGCGATCGGGAAGCCCGTGGCCTTCGACGCGAGTGCCGAGGAGCGAGAGACGCGCGGGTTCATCTCGATGACGATCACTCGGCCCGTTTTCGGATCCACAGCGAACTGGATGTTACAGCCGCCCGTATCCACTCCGACGGAGCGGATAATGTCGATCGAAATGTCGCGCAGCTTCTGATACTCGCGGTCGGTCAACGTGAGCGCGGGCGCCACCGTGATCGAGTCACCCGTGTGCACGCCCACCGCGTCGACGTTCTCGATCGAGCAGACCACAACGGTGTTGTCGGCCTGGTCTCGCATGAGTTCGAGTTCGTATTCCTTCCACCCGAGGATGGACTCTTCGAGCAGCACCTCGCTGGTCGGCGAGTAGTGCAGGCCGTCACCGGCGATCCGAACGAGCTCCTCTTCGGTGTAGGCGAAGCCCGAGCCCAGGCCTCCCATGGTGAAGGAGGGGCGAACCACGAGAGGGTAACCGAGATCCTTCGCGAACTCCTTCGCCTCTTCGAGGGTGTGTGCAATGTGCGACCGGGCGACATCCGCCCCCGCCTCGAGGACGAGGTCCTTGAAGATCTGTCGGTCCTCACCGCGCTGAATCGCCTCGACCTTCGCGCCGATGAGCTCGACGCCGTGCTTGGCGAGAACTCCGAGCTCGTGGAGTTCCATCGCCGCGTTGAGCGCGGTCTGTCCGCCGAGAGTCGGAAGGATCGCGTCAGGCCGCTCCTTGACGATGATGGATTCGATCACGGCGGCCGTGATCGGCTCGACGTAGGTCGCATCTGCGAAGTCGGGATCGGTCATAATCGTGGCGGGGTTCGAGTTGACGAGGATGACGCGCACGCCCTCCTCCCGGAGCACGCGACAGGCCTGCGTGCCTGAATAGTCGAATTCGCAAGCCTGACCGATAACGATCGGTCCCGAGCCGATGACGAGGACGGAGTTGATGTCTGAACGCTTGGGCATGGTTTAGGCCTCCGAGGCGGGTGAGCCGGTCGAGCGGTCGGAACGGGTCGAGACCAGCTGGCGGAAACGATCGAAAAGATAGAATGCGTCGTGCGGGCCGGCGGCGGCCTCAGGGTGGTACTGCACTGAGAAGGCGGGGATATCGAGGCACTCGATGCCCTCGACGACCTGATCGTTCAGGCTGACGTGGCTCACTCGAACGCGGCCGAAGCCCGCAGGCGAGTCGATCTCCCCTTCCACCGGGAGGTCAACGGCGAACCCGTGGTTCTGCGCGGTGATCTCCACCCGCCCCGTGCGCTTGTCGACCACCGGCTGATTGATGCCGCGGTGACCGAACGGCAGCTTGTACGTGTCAAACCCGAGCGCGCGCCCGAGCAGCTGATTGCCGAAGCAGATACCGAAGTAGGGTACCCCTCCTCGGAGGAGATCCTGCAGCAGCGCGACATGACGGTCGGACGCCGCGGGATCCCCGGGTCCGTTCGAGAAGAAGAGCGCGTCGGGAGCGAGACGCTGCACCTCCTCGAGTGTGACCGACTCCGGGAGGACGACGACATCGAAGCCGTGCTCGGCGAGAAAGCGCACGGTGGATCGTTTGATCCCGAGGTCGAGCACCGCGATGGTGCCGATGCGGGTGGCCCCGCTCGCGACAGCGAGTTCGTAGCGCTCGGGGGTGGACACCTCGGCGGAGAGGTTCTTCCCGGCCATTCCAGCCTGTTCGCGCACGAGGCTCAATTGCTCTTCGGCAGGGAGCGCAAGGTCCTCGCCTGAGAAGATGCCCGCACGCATCGCACCGGCCGAACGGATCCGGCGTGTGATTGCCCGCGTATCGATGTTCGAGATTCCCACGACCCCGTCGGCGACAAGGTCTTCGTCGAGGGAGCGCTGCGCGCGGAAGTTCGAAATGCGTCGCGCAGGATCCCGCACCACAAATCCTGACACCCAGATCCGTCGAGATTCCATGTCGTCATCATTCACACCGGTGTTGCCGATGTGCGGGGCCGTCATGAGCACAATCTGACCGGCGTAGGAAGGGTCAGTGAGCGTCTCCTGGTAGCCGCTCATCCCCGTCGAGAAAACCATCTCTCCCAGAGTGCGTCCGGTCGCACCGTAGGCGCGCCCGTCGAATCGTGAACCGTCCTCCAGCACCAGCACGGCGGCACCTTCGGGTACCGCCGTCGCCGGGGGCGACGTCACTTCGGTCGTGTTCGTGGTCACGCGTCCTCCTGGGTCGTGTCAAAGGGGTGTGCAGTCATGGTTGCGCCGGCGAGACCGGCGATTGCGTCGGCGAAGCGCTGCTGGTCGCCAGGATCCGCGAATCGGAAGCTGGCTTCGACGCTGTCGAACTCCGCGCTCACGGGATCGCCATCGGTGGCGACCATCGATTCGGGGCGCCACCGGAGCAGCACAAGCCCGTCTCGCTCGACGGCCTTTCCGATGCGGCCACTTGCGGTTGACGTGCCGAGGATCTGGTCGGCTGGGATACGCACCGGGGTTTCTCCCGTGACAGCTACGGAGACGCCGTCGCTGTGGACGGCAAGCTCGGCGTAGCCCTTGTACCGGAGGCCCGGAAGCGCTAACCGCTCGAAGGGACGCCCGGTCGGCGTCGTCGAAACGTAGGTCACTCGCGGGAAGTCGGCAAGCAGTGTGCCCGTGAGCGGCGGAGACACGGTGAGGAGTGCCTCGTCTCGCCTGGCTCGGGCGCGCCAGGCGAGCCACATGCCGCCGAGCGCGGGAATCGCCAGCGCGCCGATGATCAGTGCGAGTGTGTACGCGCTCATCGGGCCGCCGCCTTTGCGGCCGCTGCCACGGTCTCGCGATCCACGAGTTCGCCGTCGGCAAGCGTCAGGTATCCGTGCCGGATCGTGGTCGTGACACGGCCGGGCAGTTCCATGCCGAGGTACGGCGAGTTGACGCTGAGCCCGTGCAACCGGTCGAGGCCGAAGGCGCTTGATCCGTGTGGGTCGAAGAGTGCGATATCGGCGACTTCGCCGACGCTCAGCGATGTGGGGTGTCCTTCGAGCTTTCCGATCGCCGCGGGCCGGTGGGAAAGCAGCTGTTCGAGTTCAGCCCAGCTTGCGTGCCCCTCGGAAACCAGCGTGAGAAGAGCAATTGGGAGGGCGGATTCCAGACCGACCATGCCGAACGCCGCAGCGTCCCACTCGCACTCCTTGGCCTCTACCGGGTGTGGCGCGTGGTCAGTCGCGACGATGTCGATCACGCCGTCGGCAACCGCTCGGCGCAGCGCGAGAACGTCCTGTTCGCGGCGCAGTGGCGGATTCACCTTGTATCGGGGATCGTAGCTGCGCACCAGCTCCTCGGTGAGCAGGAGGTGATGCGGCGTGACCTCGGCGGTGACTGCGATGCCGCGCGCCTTTGCCCAGCGGACGACCTCGACGGATCCTTCCGTTGAGAGATGGCAGATGTGCAGTCGAGCTCCGATGTGCTCGGCAAGAAGCGCATCGCGGGCGATGATCGACTCCTCCGCGACGGCTGGCCAACCCTTCAACCCGAGCTCGCTCGAGAGCGCGCCCTCATTCATCTGCGCACCCTCGGTGAGTCTTGGATCCTGCGCGTGCTGCGCGATCACACCATCGAAGGTTTTCACGTATTCCAGTGCGCGGCGCATCAGGAGCGAGTCGTGCACGCATTTGCCGTCGTCAGAGAACACCCGGACTGCGGCGCGAGACTTTGCCATCGCTCCGATCTCGCTGAGACGCTCGCCCGCAAGATCTTCGGTGACGGCGCCGATTGGGCGAACCGTCGCATATCCGGCGTCGTCACCCAGACGCAGGACCTGCTCCACGACCCCGGCGGTGTCCTGCACCGGCATGGTGTTGGCCATGGCGAAAACGGTCGTGAATCCGCCGGCGGCCGCGGCCCGGCTGCCCGTGAGTACGGTTTCCGACTGCTCGAAACCGGGCTCTCGCAGGTGCGTATGCAAATCGACGAGACCGGTGAGTGCGATCTGGCCGTCAGCGTCAATCACCTGCTCGCCCGCACGGGGCTCAATACCGCCGTCTGCGGAGTCGGCCCGTTCGACGATCACTCCGTCGCGGATTCTGAGGTCGACTGCGGGCGCATCGATCGCGTCGGCTCCTCGTTCATTCAGGTCGGCCGCGATGCGTACACCGTGAATCAGAATGTCGGGGTTGCTCATGCGCTCTCTCCTCGTTCTCCGGACAGCAGTAGGTACAGTGCGGCCATTCGCACCGAGACTCCGTTCGCGACCTGTTCGAGCACGGTGGAGCGCTCGGAGTCAGCGGCACGGGACGAGATTTCGAGGCCGCGATTCATGGGGCCCGGGTGCATGATGATGGCCTCTTCGGTGAGTCTGCCAAGGCGCGCATCATCCAAGCCCCAGTGGCGCGCATACTCGCGTTCGTTCGGAAAAAACGCCGCGTGCATCCGCTCGCTCTGGATGCGCAGCATCATTACGACGTCGGGTTGTTCGACACGGATCGCCTCATCGAGCGAGTGGTGAATCTGCACGGGCCACTCGCGGGCGCCGTACGGAACGAGCGTCTCGGGTGCCACGAACGAGACGTTCGCGCCGAGCGCGTGCAGCAACCAAAGATTCGACCTCGCGACTCGCGAGTGGGAGATGTCTCCGACGATCACGACCGAGACGCCGTCGAGGTCACGGCCGCGGCTCGTGTCTCCGAACAGTCGCCGCCGCATCGTGAAGGCGTCGAGCAGGGCCTGGGTCGGATGTTCGTGCGTGCCATCGCCCGCGTTGAGCACCCCGGCGTCGATCCATCCGCTTCTGGCGAGTCGCTCAGGGGCGCCCGAAGCGGGGTGGCGGATGACGACGCCGTCTGCGCCGATCGCTTGCAGGGTCTGCGCCGTGTCTTTCAGCGACTCGCCCTTCGACACCGAGGATCCCTTTGCGCTGAAGGTGATGACGTCGGCCGAGAGCCGCTTCGCTGCAGCCTCGAAGGAGATGCGAGTGCGCGTGGAATCCTCGTAGAAGAGATTGACCACCGTCTTCCCTCGCAGGACGGGGAGCTTCTTGACGTCACGTTGCTGGGTCGCGGCCATTTCCTCGGCGGTGTCGAGGATGAGGATGGCGCGTTCGCGCTCGAGTGTGCGGGTGTCGAGCAGATGCCTCACGAGCGGGCCTCGTCCCCGCTGCCGATCGTCACGGCATCCTCACCATCAATCTCACTCAGTCGTACTGAGATGCGCTCCTGCTTCGCACTCGGGAGATTCTTGCCGATGTAGTCCGCGCGAATCGGGAGCTCTCGGTGGCCGCGATCGATGAGGGCGGCCAACCGGACGGCTCTCGGCCGGCCATGATCGCCGAGCGCATCGAGTGCGGCACGTACGGTTCGACCCGAGAAGAGCACGTCGTCAACGAGCACGACGACGGCGTCGTCGACTCCGGCGACTGGCATCTCGGTGGGTCGAGGTGTGCGGGTCGGCTGCTGTGCGAGGTCATCGCGATACATGGTGACGTCGAGGGATCCTACCGGAACCCTTGCGCCTTCGATGCGGGAGATGATCTCCGCGATGCGCCGTGCGAGCAACGTTCCTCGGGTCGGAATGCCGACGAGAACGAGGCCGTCCACACCTTTGTTCGCCTCGATGATTTCATGCGAGATTCGAGTCAGCGCCCGCGAGATCTCGGCACCGTCAAGCACCGTTCGCGTACCCATATTCGAGCCTCCCTTCTCCGCCTCACAGGACGGCAGTTAAAGAAAAGCTGCAACTCTCCCAGTCTAGCGCACGGCGGTGCCGTGAGTCACGAACCGGCCTGCTCCGCGATTCGGCCGAGCACACCGTTGACGAAGCGACCCGAGTCATCCGTCGAGAACTCCTTCGCAAGATCGACAGCTTCATCGATCGCCACCGCGGTCGGCACCTCGTCGTTGTAGAGGATCTCCCAGGATGCGATACGCAGCAGGGATCGATCCACGTTCGGCATCCGGTCGAGGGTCCAGCCCTGGGCGTAGCTCATGATCAGCTCGTCGATCTCGTCGCGGTGGTCGGTGACCCCGTCGACAATCTCTCTCGCGTAGAGCCAGGATGCGGCCCGATCAGGCTCGCCGGCGGCTCGACCCGCCTCTGCCCGCACGACCTCGGCGATCGGCTCACCGCGCAGATCGGCCTGGAACAGCATATCGAGGGCGCGTTTGCGCGCCTTCCGTCGTGCACTCACTAGTCGTTGACGCGGCCGAGGTAGTCGCCCGTCCGGGTGTCAACCTTCACCTTGGTGCCGGTGTTGAGAAACAGCGGCACCTGGATCTCGGCGCCAGTTTCGACTGTCGCGGACTTCGTGCCCCCTGTGGAACGATCCCCCTGCAGGCCCGGCTCAGTGTAGGTGATCTCAAGGACCACGCTTGCGGGAAGCTCCAGGTAGAGCGGCTCCCCGTCGTGCAAGCCGATCTGAACGTCCTGGTTTTCGAGCATCCACTTCGACGCGTCACCGACGACCGTTCCGGCGACGGTGAGCTGATCGTAGTCGCTCTTATCCATGAAGACGAAGTCGGCGCCATCCTGATACAGGTACTGGTAGTCACGGCGATCGACGTTCGCCGTCTCGACCTTCGCTCCCGCGTTGTACGTTTTATCGATGATCTTCCCCGAGACGACGTTTTTCTGCTTCGTGCGCACGAAGGCGCCGCCCTTGCCCGGCTTCACATGCTGAAACTCGACCACCGTCCAGAGCTGGCCGTTCTCCTTGATCACGGTGCCGTTCTTGATGTCGTTCGAGGTTGCCATTCGAGTGCTCTCCGAGTTCTGTGGGTACGGGCGAATGATCGCAACGACCCATCCTACACCGGCGGGCGCGCACCGAGGTGCGGACCCTGACTCCCGATCTCCCGGCAGGTGATGCGTACGGCGCGTTCGCTCTCGTCAAAGACATGGCGGGCAGCGAGACGGCCGTCGGCGAGGGGTCCCGCGAGCCAGGTGAAGCTCGCCGGATCGACCGGGTCGCTCCCCCGTTCACGGAGCATGAGCTGGAGCATGAGCATCTCCGGCAGCGTGGGGTGCGAACCGTGCACGAACCCCAGACCGAGCAACGGTGGTTTCTGCGCGGCTGGAATGAGTCGGACCGTCCACGCGCACCCGTCAGAGTGGACTGTTACGGTCGAGGGGGCCGTATCGAGTCTCGGGAACTCTCGAACCGCCTCGCTCGCAAGGATCAACGTGTCGGCTGAAGCGGTCTTCCGCTCAGCGGAGCCGATCTGGTACGTCGGCACCGGGGCGAAGGCCTCCTCCCACACCCGATGACCCAGTCCGTGCGGGGTTGGCACGGGCTCCAGGGTCGGATCGTTCGTGAGTGCGTGCGACATCGACTCGAGATCCATGCCGGCGCCGATGAACTCCGCTGTTTCTGGGAGACGCACCTTGAGTTTTCCGGCGACAACTCGGGCGGTCTCGAAGGCCCGGGCGAGTCGGTCGGCAACTTCCGAGTCCTCGATGCCGTCGAATTCAGCGACGCTCAGTCGCTCCGCGGCCTCGGCATCCAGCCACGCATCGAATTCCGCTGTCGCGTCATGCGTGACGTTTCGGGCGAGGGCCGCATCGAGCTGATTCGCGAGTTCCGGAAAGAGCAGCCGGGCGAGGCGCGCACCCTCAGCGGTCGAGTCATGCACCATGCCGTCTCCCTCGTTGGTCGCCGTGTTGAACGTTCTTCACGGTAGCTCATCTCGGACGATGGCTTCGAGGGCTGCTGGCAGCCGGATCGGATCGTCGACCCGATAGCCGGTCGGGGCATAGCGGTGAGCCAGGTCGTCCACGCCGATCCCGATGCCGTGCACCGCAACCCCCGCAGCACGCAGCCGCCGGATTTCCCGCGCGGCCGCGTGCGGGTCGTTGGAGCCGCCGTCGCTCACCAGGAGCAGGATCCGTCGCCGGCGAACTCCATCTACCGACTGCAGGTCGCTCATGTGAGAGTCGGTGGGCGACGGCCGGTCAAAGCCGAGTTCATGAGCCGCGAGGCGGAGCGCTGCCGCGTCGTTCGTCGATCCCTGTGGTGCGCGAATCGCAGCATGCATGCTTCGGCGCGCACCGTCGTCCAATCCCCGAGAGAGAGGTTTGATGAGCGTCGGCGCCGCGTCGAAAACAATGAGGCAGGTACGCAGGTCGAGATCGAGTTCCGTGCGTTCCGCGCGCTCCACGTGCGCAATGTCTCGGCCCACGCCGGCGAGCGACTCGAGCATGATCAGTGCTGCATCCGCGGCCGCCTCGGCAATCGGACCCTGCATCGAAGCGGATCGATCAACCAGTAGCACATAGTCTGTGCTGCCGGGGAGACGCTTGCGCCGGGAACGCAGCTCGCGCGCGCGAAAGGCGTCCGGCCGCGCGATCCCTGCACGCACCTGCGCAAGCGCCCTTGCGAGGGCGTTCACGGCGAGTTCTTCCCCCGCGGGAAGCGCTCGGCGGCCTGCCACTGAGCGGAGTGAGACCCGATCCGCGATGACGCGATCCCAGACTCTGCGCATTCGCTCGATCTCGCCGGCCAGTTGCGCCGCTCGTTGCCGGTAATCGGCGAGCGGGGTCTCCACAGCGGAGGATGCTTCGCGTGGGCGTTCTCCAGTGGGGGATCCCGCCCCGGCTCCCGGTTCCGCGCGAGCATCAGTGGGCAGCTCCTTGAGCAGCTCTTGGAGGCCATCGTGGCCGTCGAGAGGAGTCGCCAGAATGCGTCCAATGAATCCCGCTCGCTCTGCGGCGAAGAGATCTGAGCCCTCCGCCTCTTGTCTTCCTGCCCCCTGACGGGCGCGATCATCCGATGGTTCCGGGGCCTGAGTCGGAGCATCACCCTCACCGGGGGCGTCTTCGGCGGAGGCTTCGGAAGCTTCATTTCCCCCCTGCTCCGCAGCGTCGCCACCGCCGAGCAGATCCTCCGCAGAATTATTGTCCACCGGCCCGTCACCACGTGTTGCGATCCCCCGCCCCTCGAGGTCACGCGCGAGCAGCCTGCGATACGCAGGCTCGAGCAGGGTCAGGGCGCGCTCGAGACGTTGCGTGGTCGACCGCGTGAGATCCGTCGCGATCACGCGCCGCAGTGGATCCAATTCCCCTCGGCCGAGCCGCCCAATTTCACCCCACTCCACGAGCACCTCGTCGACGTAGGCATCCCCGAGCGGAGACGAGCCGGTGATTCCACACACGAGCACCAGGTGCACCCACTGGAGATGACGGGGAAGCGCGGTGGGGGCTGCGCCGACCTCTCGCAGCAGCGCGGCCCCGAGCCGTTCGCGAAGCGCCGGCATGGCGGTCAGCAGGTCTGCTGCGGCCTGCAAACGGGACACTGCCGTGCTCAGCGGTTCCAACTCCGGTGAGCGGCGCGAGAGTGCGCCCAAGCGGCGACTACGCTCGGGCGTGAGAACCGCTGCTCGCGGACCCTCCCACAGCTGCAGCATCGCGAGTGCGAGCGCCTCTTGCTCACCGTGCCCGCGTGCCGCATACCAGCCAAGGCCGATCTCCAGCCCGGCATCCGAGAGCTCCCACGCATCACCGTCGGTCACCTGCACGGACACGCCGAGGATTGATCCGGTCGCTCGCAGCCCCTCGCGCAGCCCCGAATCTAACCAGTCGGCCGTCGTCATGTTCTCAGCCTAATGATCTCGGTCTCCTCTCCCGCCTTCGAGAGTTCCGTCTCTGCTCCCGAGCACTCACGCGCACGAGTGGTAGCGTGGCGGCATGCCTCCCCACGACGTGCATCCCGCGGTCGCCGAAGCGCGTGAAATCAGCGCGGAAATGCGGCTCGTGACCCGTGCGCTCAAGGCCGCACACGGTGAGCACGGCAACAGCGATCACCTCACTGCTGGCGTCGCTGGACGTGCCGCTGCGAGCCACGCAGCCGATCTCGAGGTGCTGCGCGGGCGCTTGGTCTCGCTCGACTCTGACCCCTCCGCGCGCTCCGCGGTGATCGCCGCACTCGAGGAACGTGCACGTGTGCTTCGTATGGCAGCGCAGGCTCGCGTGGAGGAGCGTCGGCTCATTGAGCTTCGCGGACAGGCGGACGCGATCGTCGCGGGCGCCGCGGCCTCCGGACGGGCGCTTACCGCCTCGGAGCGGCTGCGCATCACGAAGCTTCGAGCCGAGGCGGAACGGTCTCACACCCCCGACTGGCAGGACGGAATCACGAGCGCCGCGCGGCGGGACGGCGTGCTCGATGCCCTCGGCGCTTCGCGCATCCGCGATGCGAAGCGCGAACTCGACGACGGCCTCCTGCTGACCGAGCAGATGCGCGGCATCATCGCCGAGGCACTCCCGGCGCTCAGACGCGGCGATCCGGTGCTCCTCGTGGGAGAGACCGGTGGCGCGAAGACGGCACTCGCCGAGCACCTCTCCCGGAACGGGGTCAGACGTGAACCCGAGCTCGTGTCCGGCTACGGCGACATCACGAGCGCTCAGCTCATCGGCTCGCACGAGCTGCGAGCCGATGGTGGTGCCACGACGAGCGTGTTCGTACCTGGCCCCCTCCTGCGCGCCATGACCGAGGGTCGTCCGGTCATCCTTGACGAGATAAATGCTATGCCGGCAGAGTTTCTGAAGCGGTTGAACCGGATACTCCAGCTCAGACCGGGTGATGAGCTCGGCGTGCAAGAGGATCTGGGCCGCCGAGTGCGCGTCGCGCCGGGTTTCGCGATCCTCGCGACCGCGAACGAGCAGACGCCGCACCGCTACCGCGGGCTCGAACGATTAAGCGCCGAACTCGTCAACCGATTCGGCGCGAACGGATACCGCGTGCACTACCCTGACTCGGGCCGGCCCTTCGAGGAGTTTCCGGTGGAAAATGGGCTTATCGCGGCAGCAGCTGTCGCTGACGACCACGGTGAGCTTCCCTCCGGGATCTCGGTTGATGCTCTCGCGCGGGTAGCTCGGGCCGCCTTCATCAGTCAGCAGGTCTTCGCGGGAGCTCACGGGCCGGGGTTCGGGGACTACGTCGGCACGGAACAGGAGATCGACGGTCGACCAGGACTCGAAGAGTCCGTGCTCGCCCCGCGCACCCTCGTCGCAATTCTCCAGAAAGTCTCGAGAAGTGCCGGCGCCGTCTCACTCGACCTCGCCCTGTCGAGATTCATCGAGAGCATCATGCATCCCGGCGATCGGCGAGTGCTCGCCCTGATCCTCGACGGCCAGGGATTCCGGCTCCCCTGATACCCGCCCGCAATCATTCCGACGTCACTCGAGGCGTCTCGTCGGTCAGCTCGCGATCTCCTGGTACGCGAACTGCAGTACGGACTCATCAACGCCGGCGAGCACTCGCGGCTTCGCGATGTCGTCGAGGACGATGAACCTCAGCATCCCTGCGCGGGCCTTCTTGTCGCGCTGCATCGCCGCAAGTAACCCGGGCCAGCGTCCGGCCGGATACGTGAGCGGAAGCGTGAGCGACGAGAGCACCCTGCGGTGCCGCTCGACCGCTTCATCCGACAGTGATCCGGCCATCCTCCCCAGCTCGGCCGCGAACATCATCCCGATCGAGATCGCGACGCCGTGCCGCCACTGGTAACGCTCGGCATGCTCGATTGAGTGCCCGAGGGTGTGACCATAGTTCAGGATCTCCCGGAGGCCGCCCTCACGGAAATCTTCCGAGACGACCCGCGCCTTCACGCTAATCGCGAGTTCGATCGCGCGCCTGAACTCTGGCGTTGTCGGGTCGGTGGCCCGATCCACGTTCGACTCCAAGAGATCGAGAATCTCCGGCTCCGCGATGAACCCGCACTTCGCGACCTCAGCAAACCCGGCGAGAATCTCGTTCCGCGGGAGCGTCGACAGAAGTTCGAGGTCGCAGATCACCGCCGCCGGCGCGTAGAAGCTGCCGACGAGGTTCTTGCCCTCCGCGGTGTTGATTCCGGTCTTCCCACCAACCGACGCGTCGACCGCCGCGAGCACGGTCGTCGGGATCTGCACCAGTTTCACGCCCCGCAGCCAGGTCGCCGCGACAAACCCTGCGAGGTCGGTGACGGCACCCCCGCCGAGGCCGATCACGGCATCGGTCCGGGTGAAATCCGCCTGCCCCATGATCTGCCAGCAGAACGCCGCGACCTCGACCCGCTTCGCGGCCTCGGCATCGGGCACCTCCGCCAGCAGCACCTGGCTGTATCGCTCCTGCAGTGACGCCCGCAGCTCGTCGGCGAGCTTCCCGACGGTCGCCGTGTGCACAATCAACACCTGAGATACGCGATCGCCGAGTGCCTCAGGCACCAGGTCGATCACTCCACGACCGACGGTGACGGTGTATTCGCTCTCTCCGGTCACCTCGATGAGTGTGGGCGTCTCAGTCATTCGTGCTCCTTGGTCATCTGCGTTGCTTCAGTAGTCCAGCGCGTCAGGTGGGTGCGCATCGATTCGGTCACTTCTCTCCTGGCCGTGACTGTGCTCCGCGATCGCCGCGTTCCCCGTTGTCGCCGAGACGGCTTGCACCCCGGTGTCGTCTCGGGCCGGTTCGTGCCCAGTGCGCGATCTTCCGTGCGAGCTGTTCTTTCGTGGCGCGATCGGTCCGGTACGTGATATCGGCGACCTCCTCGTACAGGGGGCGTCGTGCTTCAAGGATTCGCCCCCAAGCTTCCGGATCGTCCCGCAGAAGCGGGCGCCGCGCAATATTTGCCGTTCGGAGGACCGCCTCCTGCGTCGTCATGAGCAGCACGACCGGGTGCTCACGCAGCAGGTCTCGAGTGCTCGCCGTGAGAACGGCTCCGCCACCGAGCGCGACGATGCGCGGACCGTGGGCGGCTAGCTCATTCGCGATCACTTCCGCCTCGACGCGCCGGAACGCCTCCTCGCCGTGCTCCTCGAAGAACGTCGTGATGGCGCCGTGCTCGCGGACGATCACAGCGTCGGTGTCGATGAACGGTACCCCGAGCTCTCGTGCAACGCGTTTGCCGAGGCTGGTCTTCCCCGCGGCCATGGGCCCCACGAAGACGATCGCCCGATCCGGCAGAGCTCCACGCCTACGCCGACGGCGACGGCGCCGAGACTTCGGAGCAGAAGCCCGCGGCAAACCCGTCGCAGATGTTCGGTTACCGCTCGATTCTTCAGCGGCCGGGCGACGATCGGCCGTGCTCGCCGGAGGCGGTCCGGGCTTCGGTGACGAGCTGCCCGGGTCGGGAAAATCGGCGGATCGCACGGCGCGGCGCCCGAGAATCACGACTCGACGACGGTCGCGAGGCGTTCCGGGATCGATGCGAGATACGCATCGAGATTGCGTCGGGTTTCCGTCAGGCTATCGCCCCCGAACTTCTCCACCACTGCATCGGCGAGAATCAACGCCACCATCGCTTCCGCGACAACACCCGAGGCTGGAACCGCCGAGACGTCACTGCGCTGATGGTGAGCCTTCGCTTCTTCACCGGTCGCGGTGTCGATGGTCGGAAGCGCGTGGGGAACCGTGGCGATCGGCTTCATGCCCGCGCGCACACGGAGCACCTGTCCGGTCGTCATGCCACCTTCGATGCCACCTGCGCGATCAGTGTCCCGCGTAATGCGTCCATTCTCGAGGTGTAGCTCGTCGTGAGCCGCTGATCCTCTGCGGCGGGTGGTTTCGAACCCGTCACCGACCTCGACAGCTTTGATCGCCTGAATTCCCATGAGTGCGCCGGCGAGTCGTGAGTCGAGCCGGCGGTCCCAGTGCACGTAGGATCCGAGCCCCGGAGGCAACCCGTACGCGAGTACCTCGACAATTCCGCCGAGGGTATCCCCCGACTTTTTCGTGTCGTCCACCTCCGCAACCATGCGGGCGCTCGTCGCTTCGTCGAAGCAGCGCAGCGGGTCAGCGTCGAGCCTGGCAACATCATCGGGGGTCGGGACCGGTGACCCCTCGGGAACGCGCACCTCGCCCATCGACAGCGTGTGGCTGACCAGGCGAATTCCGAGTTCCGCGAGAAATGCGCGCGCGACCGCCCCGAGTGCGACCCGGGCGGCCGTCTCGCGCGCACTCGCCCGCTCGAGCACCGGGCGTGCTTCCTCGAACCCGTACTTCTGCATGCCGACGAGATCGGCGTGACCGGGGCGGGGTCGCGTGAGCGGTGCCCCCCTGCCGCGGGAACGCTCCGAAAGCTCGGTCGGCTCCGCCGACATCACCTCGGTCCACTTCGGCCACTCGGTGTTGCCGATCCGAATCGCGACAGGGCCGCCGATCGACACGCCCTGCACGACGCCGCCGGAGAGGTGCAACTCGTCCTGTTCGAACTTCATCCGCGAACCGCGACCGTAGCCGAGCTTCCGGCGGGCGAGGTCTTCACGGATCCCTTCGAGCGATACGGGGACGCCGGCAGGCAGCCCTTCGAGGACGGCAATGAGTTCGGGGCCGTGAGATTCTCCGGCCGTGAGCCAACGCAGCATGAGGTCCATCATTCCACACCGTAGCTGTCGGGCGTGAACGCGGAAGTTTCAGAGGCCCGCAGCCGCCCGCATCGACGCCCGTACGTCGTCCTCGTTACGGAGCACTGCCCCGGGGTCGCCGTTCATGAAAATTCGAATCTGTAGGATCGCCTGCTCCACGAGCATTTCCACGCCGGGGATCGCGACTCCCCCACCCTCTCGCCACCGCAGCGCAAACGGAGATGGCCAAGGCTCGTAGGCGACGTCGAACAGCGGCGCGTCCAAGAGCTCAGCGGGAACCTGTGTCTCTGCGGCAGCCGGTCCGGGAAGTGTCGAGATCACAAGCGTTGGGCGAGGCATGACGACCCCGAACACGGCGGGCTCGTTTGGCCGCAGCGGCGTGCCAACGACGTGCAGCGGAGTGCCCCCCGGCTCTCGGGTGTCGCCGAAGCGCGCAACCAAATCGCTGGTGGCCGGTACGTTTCGCGCCAGAATATCCACGTGCGCCGCCCCGAGACGACGCACAGCCATGATTGCAGACACCGCGGTCGCGCCCGATCCAATGATCACGGTGCTCGATACGTCCAGCCCCGCAATCTCGAGGGCCGCGGCGAGTCCGCCGACGTCGGTATTGAAACCCGCCCACGGGGTCGCCTCACTGTCCAGACGCAGCAGCGTGTTGACGACGCCGCTCTCCTCGGCGACAGGGTCTAGGAGCCCGGAAAGCCGTGCCGCCTCCTCCTTCAGCGGCATTGTGAGGGAGAACCCGCGCCACCCCGAACTGCGGTCCGCCAGATATGTAGCGAGATCGTCGGGCTGCAGCTCGGCTCGCCCGTACGTCCAATCGAGTCCGAGCCGGCGGTAAGCGGCAGCGTGGATCGCCGGAGACTTGGAGTGCGCAATCGGTGACCCGAGGACGGCAAGTGCGGCTTGTTCCGGGAGCACGTCAGCACCCCTTCCCGGGGTTCGCGAGGCACCACTCGTTGAGCTGTGCGACCGCTGCCTCGTGTTCCTCGACCGTTGTCGAGAATACGGATTCACCGGTGTCGAGGTTCACGGCGACGAAGAAGAGCCAGTCTCCCGCCTCCGGGTTCAGTGCAGCCGCGATCGCGTCCCTTCCAGGATTCGCGATCGGTCCGACCGGCAGCCCTTCATGGACGTAGGTGTTCCAGGGGTTGTCATCGGTGAGCGCCTCGTTCGTCGACCAGACGCTGCCGTCGGTATGGTGCCCCATCCCGTACTGCGCCGTCGAGTCCATCTGCAGTCGCATGCCCTGCCCCAGCCGGTTGTGAATCACTGCGGAGACTCGTCCGAAATCTTCGAGTCGGCCGGCTTCTCGCTGAATCATGGCTGCGATGTTGAGCACTCGCTCTCGATCGTCTTCAGCGATACCGAACTCGTCGAGCACGCGTTTCTGCTCGGAAACGAGTCGCTGGATCGCCTCCGCGCCGGTCGTCGAATCCTCGAACTCGTAGGTCGCCGGGAACAACCAACCCTCGAGGCTGTCGATACCGGCGGGAAGGCCAAAGCGCGAAGGATCCTGAGCGGCATCCTGCAGTTCCTCGAGGGGAATGTCCGCGCCCGCGGCGATGATCTCAAGCGTCTGGTCGACCGTCTTCCCCTCGGGAATCATCGCGGTGAACGCCAGTCGGTTCTCGGGGTTCTGGATCGCGTCGAGGGCCGCCTGGGCGCTCATCTCGAACTTCAATCGGTACGAACCGGGCAGGAACTCCACCTCGGGATCCTGCGCGAGCAGAAGCTCGTAGAACCCCTCCTGAGTCTTCACGACGCCCGCATCCGCCAGCGTTTGAGCGACGACGTCGCCGTATTCGCCGCTGCTGATCACGATGAGGACATCACCGTGCCCGTCCCCCTCGTAGTCATTCGAAGTCCACCCCATCGCCTGGGAGATCCGATCACCGTACTCAGACCAGAGGGCGCCGGCCGCAATTGCGAGCCCACCCAGCAGGAGCGCCGTTACGAGCAGGGAGATGAGAATCCGAACCGCCGTACGCCGTCCGCGCCTCTGAGCCTTCACGCTGTGCCACCCTCTCCGCCCGATGCGGCGCTGTCCACACTGTGCCCGGGCGGCGTACCCGAAGATCGTTCGACGTCCAGCGCGTGCTGCAATATCACCACTGCGGCTGCCTGATCGATGACTGTGCGGCTGCCTCGGCTGCGGCGACCCGCCTCGCGCAGTTGGCTCTGGGCGGCCACGGTCGACAGCCGCTCGTCAACGAGCCTGACCGGCACCAGTGCAGCCGCGAGCCGGTCGGCGAGCCGGCGGGCAAACTGCTCTGCATCGTCGGTGGACGCCGTCCGCCGGCCCTGCAAGTTGATCGGCAGACCGACGACGATCTCGACCGCGCCCTCCTCACGCCCGATCTCCTCGATACGGCGCAGGTCAGCGTCACCGTGAGCGTCACGCGGTACCGTCTCGACCGGCGTCGCCAGCATGCCGTGGGGGTCGCACTTCGCCACGCCGATGCGGGCCCGGCCCACATCGACCCCCAGCCGAACTCCGCTTCGCACTAGCCTGCGAGGCTCCGCCGGATGCTGTCGAGGGCATCACCGATCTTCTCCGGATCGGCACCACCGCCCTGCGCGAGGTCAGGCTTTCCGCCGCCCCCACCGCCCAGCACGCCCGCTCCGAGCTTCACGAGATCGCCGGCGCGGATCCCTCGATCCCTCGCCGCCGGGGTCGTCGCTGCGATGAGGACTGGCTTCGCCGCCGAACCCTCACCGAGGATCTCTCCCGCGAGAACCACCACACCGGCCTCACCGCCGAGTCGGTCCCGTACCTGCACGGCGAGGCCCCGCACATCGTCCGCTGAGGCCACCCGGCCGAGCGACTGCAACACCACGCGCACCCCAGCAACCTCTTCCGCCGATGCGGCGAGCTCGGGCACACGGCCCGCGAGCTTCTCGGATTCCATCGCGGCGATACGCTTCTCCGCTCCCCGCAGCTGCGCCCCCAGGTCCTGCACCTTCGCAACGAGTTCGGCCCGCGGCACCTTCAACCCGCTCGTGAGCTGCTGAACAATCGCCCGCTCTGCAGCGAAATTTCGAAATGCTTCGATACCGACCAGGGATTCGATCCGTCGATTCGTCGAACCGACCGAACTCTCCCCGATGAGATTGATCATCGCGATCTCTGAAGAACTCGAGACGTGCGTACCGGCGCACAGCTCGCGCGACCACGGGCCACCGATATCGACCACGCGCACGCGGTCTCCATACTTCTCGCCGAACAGGGCCATCGCCCCCAATTCCTTGGCCTCGTCCAGTGACATCTCGCGCGTCAGGACCTCGAAATCGGAGCGGATCGCGAGGTTCGAGATCTCCTCGATCTCGCTCTTCGTTTCCGGAGACAAAGCGTCGCTGTGCGTGAAGTCGAGGCGCAGGTAGCCGGCCCGGTTGTAAGAGCCCGACTGATGCGCGTTCGGCCCCAACACGTCACGCAGGGCAGCGTGAACGATATGCGTGCCCGAGTGAGCCTGCGCCGCCCCCCTGCGATAGTCGGCGTCGACGCGCGTTTCGGCGCGGGCATCGAGCCCAATCGTTCCCACCTTCACCCGTACGGTGTGCACGATCAGTCCGGACACCGGCTTCTGAACATCCAGGACTTCAGCTTCGAAGCCGTCCCCCACGATCAGGCCCTGGTCGGCGTCCTGACCACCCGATTCCGCCCACAACGACGTCTCGGCGAGCACGAGCTCAGCGATCTGCCCCTCATGCGCCTCACGGACCGACACGCCGTCGACGAGAAGACCCAGCACCCGGCTCTCATGGTGCAACTCGTCGTAGCCGACGAACGAGGTCTCACCCAACGCCCGCAGCTCCTGATAGATGCCAAGGTCAGCGCGCTGCCCCTTCTTCGCCTGCGCATCCGCCTTCGCGCGGTCACGCTGCTCCTGCATGAGCGTCGTGAACACCCCGCGGTCAACCGGAACACCGGCTTCCTCCGCGATCTCGAGCGTCAACTCGATCGGGAATCCGTAGGTGTCGTGCAGCAGGAAGGCGGTATCGCCCGAAACCGGAGAAGCATCGCGAGCCGCAGAGTCAATCGCGGCGTCGAGAATCTGGCTGCCCGAGGCGAGGGTGCGGAGGAACGCGCGTTCCTCGGCGTAAGCCGCCCGCGAGATGAAATCAAAGTCGGTTGCAACTTCGGGGTACGCATCCCGCATCGCATCGCGCGACGCAGGGAACAGCTCTGCAAAACTCGGGCCCTCGAAGCCGAGGAGCCGCATTGACCTGACCACGCGTCGAAGCAGCCGGCGCAGGATGTAGCCGCGCCCCTCATTCGACGGCGTCACTCCGTCGGCGATCAGCATGAGGCCAGAGCGAACGTGATCCGCGATCACTCGCAGGCGCACATCATCCTCGTGGTTCTCGCCGTAGACCTTGCCCGAGAGTTCGGCAGCGCGGTCAAGTACCGGCCGGACCTGATCGATCTCGTACATGTTGTCGACGCCCTGCTTGATGAACGCCACCCGTTCGAGACCCAAGCCCGTATCGATGTTCTGCTTCGGCAGCGGGCCAACGATCGTGAAATCGGTCTTCGACTTCACATCGGTGATCTGGTACTGCATGAAGACGAGATTCCAGATCTCGACGTAGCGGTCGTCATCTGTCGCGGGGCCGCCGTCGACGCCGTACGCTGGGCCGCGATCGAAGAAGATCTCGCTGCACGGTCCGGCCGGGCCAGGCTGTCCAGTCGACCAGTAGTTGGTATCTTTTCCGAGTCGCTGGATACGCTCGTCTGGAAGAGTGGAGTGCTCCTTCCAAAGCGCGATCGCCTCGTCATCTTCTTCGTAGACGGTCACCCAGAGATCAGCCGGATCGAAGCCGAGACCACCGTCGTCTTCAGGCGACGTGAGGAGTTCCCATGCGAGCTTGATCGCACCCTCTTTGAAGTAGTCACCGAACGAGAAGTTGCCGCACATCTGAAAAAACGTGCCATGACGAGGGGTTTTGCCCACCTCTTCAATGTCGTTCGTGCGGATGCACTTCTGCACGCTCGTCGCGCGAGGATACGGTGCAGGAACCAACCCCGAAAGGTATGGGACGAACGGCACCATACCGGCCACCGTGAACATCAGACTGGGGTCGTCGCTCACCAGCGATGCGGACGGGACGACGGTGTGCCCCCGCTTCTCAAAGAAGTCGAGCCAGCGGCGATGGATTTCAGCTGTCTGCATCCTGATCCTGTTCGTGGTGCAATGTCCTATACGGTCCGGATGACCTGAAGCGAGGGATCCGGATCACTGCTTCTGCTCGAGGCGCTGCAGTCGAGTCTCGACATCGTCGATCGCCGACTGGAGCTCACTCTCCGCATCGTGGTATCCGGTAGCAAACGCCCGACCGAACTCGTCGACACCACGGTTGACGCGATCGAAGAAGCGCTGCCCCTCCGGGGTCTGATTGACGAAGTGAGCTGCGACGAAGCCGAGTACCACGCCGCCGAGCACCCACATCAGTCTGCGCATATCCCGATCCTCCTGCGAACGTCGGAGCGCAACAGGCCGTCGCGCTTGAGAAGCACACCCCAGCTTAGCGGGTGAGCGCCAACGGCAGGCGCATGCAACACGGGCCGTCTGGCGTGACGCGGCTCCGCGGTGAGCGGCAGAAAAGCACCCGAGAAGTCCAACAAGAGGGCACTTATTCGCCAGTCACCGCGCACTGCGACCTGTCACAGTGATGCCCGAGACGAAGAAGGGGGCGGTGGAAATCCACCGCCCCCTTCAACTAGCACCCGCCGAACGGAGTGTCGGCTGAGTCGCTTAGCGAGCCGCGTAGCGGCTGGAGCTGACGCTCCCGCCGAACGCAGTGTCTGCTGTGTCGCTTCGCGACCCGAGTACTACGCGTCTCGCCTAGCGAGCCGCGTAGTACTCGACGACCAACTGCACGTCACAGGTCACGGGGACCTCTGCGCGCTTCGGGCGGCGCAGCAGGCGCGCCTGCAGCTTGTCGAGTTCGACCTCGATGTAGCCCGGAACCGGAGGCAGCACCTCGGCGTGACCGCCAGCAGCCGCCACCTGGAAGGGCTCGGTGCCCTCGGAGCGCTCCTTGACGTGGATGAGCTGTCCCGGCTTGACGCGGTACGAGGGGCGGTCGACGATCTTGCCGTCAACGAGGATGTGACGGTGCACGACCATCTGACGTGCCTGCGCGGTCGTCCGTGCGAAACCGGCGCGGAGCACGAGTGCGTCGAGGCGCATCTCCAGCAGCTCGACGAGGTTCTCACCGGTCAGGCCATCGTGGCGGCGAGCCTCGTTGAACGCGATAACGAGCTGCTTCTCACGGATGCCGTACTGTGCCCGGAGCCGCTGCTTCTCCCGCAGACGGACGGCGTAGTCGCTGTCGCTCTTGCGCTTGGTGCGTCCGTGCTGGCCCGGGCCGTACGGACGCTTCTCGAGGTAGCGTGCAGCCTTCGGGGTCAGCGGAATCCCGAGCGAGCGGGAAAGTCGAGTCTTGGACCGGGTGCGTGACGTAGTCGACACGTGGTTCCTTTCGGGTTTCTGTTGCAAGGCCGGAATCTCCGGCCCGCGTGTTCTCTCGGCCATGTTGCGCCCGCATCCACGAGTGATGCACGCGACGCAACGAACCGTCTTCGGTGAGGGAACGACCACTGCAGAAACCCGGCTACTGGGCGACTGCCACCATCACCCCGACTGCAGCCTGCATCGGAGGCGGTGTTGGCCAGCGACTACCTTATCACGGTTCGGTGATCCGTCGGATCTTCTCGAGACGCTCGGCGATCTCGCGTTCGCCACCGTGCGTGGTGGGCTCGTAGTACCGGCGCCCGATGAGCTCATCTGGGAGGTGCTGCTGCGGCACCACGCCGCGAGGGTCGCTGTGAGGGTAGCGATACCCCTTGCCGTGCCCGAGCCGCTTCGCACCCGGGTAGTGGGCATCACGCAGGTGCACGGGCACCGCTCCGAAGCGCCCCGCGCGCACATCCGCGATTGCCGAGTCGATTGCCGATATCACCGCATTCGATTTAGGAGCGGTAGCGATATAAATCGTGGCCTCTGCGAGTGGAAGTCTCGCCTCGGGAAGCCCAATGAGTTGCGTCGCTTCCGCCGCAGCCACCGCGATCTGCAGCGCGCGAGGATCAGCTATACCCACATCCTCGGCGGCGTGGACCATGAGCCTGCGCGCGATAAAGCGAGGATCCTCGCCCGCCTCGATCATTCGGGCGAGGTAGTGCAGCGCCGCGTCGGGATCAGAACCGCGCAAAGACTTGATAAACGCACTGATGACGTCGTAGTGCTGGTCGCCGTTGCGGTCGTAGCGAAGGAGCGCACGGTCTACCGAAGCCGAGACGACCTCTGCGGTGACGGGTACGGGACCGGCACTCTCTGCTGAGGGCACCGTCGAGGCCAGCGCAGAGCTTCCCGCAGCTTCGAGCGTTGTCAGCGCTCGGCGAGCATCGCCGGATGCGAGCTGGACGATCGCCTCGAGCGCCTCCTCTTCCAGCTCGACAGCACCTGCGAGGCCGCGGGCGTCGGAGACCGCGCGGCGCAGGAGAACGCGGAGGTCTTCGTCGGACAGTGACTCCAAGGTGAGGAGGAGCGAACGCGACAGCAGTGGACTGATGACGGAGAACGACGGGTTCTCGGTGGTCGCCGCGACCAGGGTGACCCAGCCGTTCTCGACGCCAGGAAGCAGCGCATCCTGCTGCGCTTTCGTGAAGCGGTGAATCTCGTCGAGAAAGAGAACCGTCGAAACATCGAAAAGGTCACGGTCGTTGAGCGCTTTGTCCATGACCGTACGTACATCCTTGATGCCGGCGGTCACCGCCGAAAGCTCGACGAACCGACGCCCGCTCGAATGTGCGATCGCCTGCGCGATCGTGGTCTTCCCTGTGCCCGGCGGCCCCCACAGAATGATCGATACCGCGCCGGCGCCGGAGGTCTGATCCGAGCCGAGTACTCGTAACGGGGAACCCGGCCGCAGCAGGTGCTGCTGTCCCACCACCTCGTCCAGTGAGCGCGGTCGCATCCGAACCGCGAGAGGTGCGGTCGACGAGCTGCCGGATTTGGATTCCACGAAGCCCATGGTACCGAGCAGGTCGGACAACCAGCTGTGGCATAGTGGAGGGGTCTATTCCCGAAAGCGGTCGGTATGCCGACCCACACATGACAGGTGAGCAGAACGGTGAGTGAAGCGAGCAACGCAACCCCCTGGGGCCGAGTCGATGAAGACCGCACCGTCTATGTGCGCGAGGAAAACGGAGAACGCGCTGTCGGCTCCTTCCCTGATGGCACACCCGAGGAGGCACTGGCCTACTTCGAACGAAAGTTTGCCGACCTCGACGGGCAGATCACGCTGCTCGAGGCGCGTGTCGCACGGGGAACCGCGGATGAATCTGCCGCCGATTCGGTCGCGCGGCTTCAAGCCCAACTGGTCGAACCCGCCGCAGTCGGAGATATCGCTGCGCTGCGGGCGCGCGTCGAAAAGCTGGCCGGGAAGACCGCCGAGCTGAGTGAGAAGCAGCAGGCGGAGCGGGAATCCGCCCGACAGGAGGCGATCGCGAAGCGCGAGGCCATCGCGGCCGAGGCGGAGCGTCTCGCGGCGCAGCCAGCGGCTTCAATCCGCTGGAAGGACACCAGCCAGGCATTCGAGACGCTGTTTTCTGACTGGCAGACCGCGCAGCGGACGGGTCCGCAGATACCGAAGTCTCAGGCGGACGCACTCTGGAAGCGCTTCCGCACCGCTCGTCAGACCTTTGACTCCGCACGGCGGGCGCACTTCGCGCAAATGGATGCGACCAACAAGGAAGTCCGACAGCGCAAGGAACGTATCATCGCCGCTGCGGAGGCACTTGCGCCGCGCGGCATGGATGGGATTCCGGCCTACCGCGCGCTACTCGACGACTGGAAAGCTGCGGGTCGGGCCAGCCGGAAGCTCGACGACCAGCTCTGGGCGCGCTTCAAGGCCGCCGGGGATGTGCTGTACCAGGCGAAGGCTGCGGACGTCGCGCAGACCAACGAGGAGTACGCCGCAAACCTGGTCGCGAAGCAGGAGATGTTGGACGGTGCGGCAGGAATCCTGGAGGAGAAGGACCACGCCCGAGCACGAAAGCAGCTCACGGAGGTGCAGCTACGCTGGGACGAGGTCGGCCGGGTTCCAAGGGAGTCGCTGCGCGAGATCGAGGGCCGGCTCCGCCAGATCGAGGACCATGTGAAGGGTCTCGAAGACGATCACTGGCGCCGCACGAACCCGGAGACAAAGGCACGGAGCGAGGGTCTTCGTGGACAGCTCGAGGCATCGATCGCTGAACTCGAATCCGAACTCGCCGCAGCGAAGTCCGCAGGTGAGGCGCAGGCCGTCACCGAGGTCGAGGCGAAGCTCTCGACACAGCGGTCTTGGCTCGCCGCAATCGGTGATTAGGCCCCGACGGTGAAGCAATCGACAGCTGCGGTGCGCGCACACCACACCCCGTCGGGTGTGAGTTATCCACAGGGCGACATCTACTCTGGCGTGCCAGTGTAACGTGTCGCAGTATTGAGGCATGACGCCCCATGCACTTCACTCCCGCCCACGACCGAGACGGGCTGTACCGGTCCCGCCTCGGCTCGATCGATGGCCCGTGGCACTGCAGTCGGCAGCGCTGATTCAGGGTACGGCGGTCAGATGCGGTCCGGGGATACGGCTCGTGTCCTGGCCGGAGACCCCGAGCGTGCGTGCGGCCGCGATTTCCCGCTGTTTCGACGGCGACGGTATCGCGGTGCACAGGACTGCTGCATGGATCTGGGGTGCCACGAGGGATCCCGGGCAGATCCTCGAGTTCACCATCGTACGCGGACGCGTTCACGACCGTCCCCGCGACGACGGGGTGCGCATGCATCAGTACCAGATTCGGGAGGCGCAGGTTTCGCGTGTTGGTGGGCTCGCCGTCACCACCCCGCTGCGAACCGTCTACGACCTGCTTCGGGCCACGGAGTTCGGCCGCACAGAGCGGCTTGCCTGCCGCACGATCCTTGTCAGGCTCCCGACCGGCCGCGAAGACCTGCGGGAGTTTCTCAGCGGCACGCCTCGCCCGTACAACCGTCGCGTGCTGCAGCGACTCGAAGCTCTTTGAGCCCGGATCAGTTCGTCACGCGGTAGACATCATAGACACCGTCGATCCGCCGCACTGCGTTGAGTACGTGGTCGAGGTGGGTCGCGTTCGCCATCTCGAAAACAAACTTGCTGATGGCGAGGCGAGACGTCGAGGTGGTCACTGACGCCGACAAAATGTTGACGTGATGATCGGAAAGAGCCCGGGTCACATCAGAGAGCAGGCCAGACCGGTCCAATGCCTCGACCTGGATGTGAACGAGGAAGACGCTCTTGGGTGTTGGAGCCCACTCGACCTCGACGACGCGCTCCTCCTGCTTGCGGAGCTCAATGAAATTGTGGCAGTCCGTGCGGTGCACCGATACGCCCTGCCCCTTCGTGACGAAACCAAGGATCTCGTCACCCGGCACGGGCGTACAGCATTTTGCGAGCTTTGCCAGGACATCGGATGCGCCCTTGACCATGACCCCGCTCGTATCAGACGATTTTGCGACTCGAGGGGTCTCAATGATTGGCAGTGTCGCGAGTGCGGGCTCCGTAGAGGTCTGCTCATCGAAGAGCAGTGCGGTCGCTTTTTCCACCACCGACTGTGCAGAGACGTGCCCCTCACCGACCGCGGCGTAGAGGGCCGTGACATCGGCGTAACGCAGTTGTAGAGCCACCTGCTGGAGTGCCTCTGAATTGAGCACTTGATGCAGTGGAAGCCCCTGTTTACGAAGCGCCCGTGTGATCTCGACCTTGCCGGTTTCCGCGGCCTCTTCTCGACGCTCCTTCGTGAACCACTGCCTGATCTTGTTGTGTGCCCGCTTGCTTTTGACGAAGCTCAGCCAGTTCTTGTTCGGTCCAGCGTTCGGGTCTTTCGACGTGAAGACCTCGACGACGTCGCCATTTTGCAGCTCGGTCTCGAGCGGAACGAGCCGCCCGTTCACCCGAGCGCCCATCGTCCGGTGCCCGACTTCGGTGTGTACGGCGTAAGCGAAATCGACCGTCGTTCCCCCGGCCGGTAGGCCGATCACCCGACCCTTGGGCGTGAAGACGTAGACCTCCTTCGCCCCGATCTCGTATCGCAGCGCGTCGAGGAACTCGCTGGGGTCTTCGGTTTCTGCCTGCCAGTCAGAAATGTGGGCGAGCCACGCCATGTCGTTCGAGCTTGTGGTGGCGTCGCTCTGCCGCTGCTTGTACTTCCAGTGCGCTGCGACGCCGTACTCGGCGCGCTGATGCATCTCCACCGTACGAATCTGGATCTCGACGGCGCGGCCATCCGGACCGATCACTGTCGTGTGCAAAGACTGGTAGAGATTGAATTTCGGCGTCGCGATGTAGTCCTTGAACCGCCCGGGGATCGGTGTCCATCGCGCGTGTACGGCGCCGAGTACTGCGTAGCAGTCTCGGATCGAGTTCACGAGCACGCGAATACCCACGAGATCGTAGATGTCATCGAAGTCGCGGCCGCGAACGATCATCTTCTGGTAAATCGAATAGAGTTCCTTCGGCCGACCAGTGACCTCCCCGCGGATTCGCGCATCGCGCAGATCGGACTCGATCGAGCGAATGACGACGCCGACGAGTTCATCGCGTTGCGGATTCCGCTGCACGACGAGGTTCTGAATCTCCGCATAAAGTTTCGGTTTGAGCACCGCGAAGGAGAGATCCTCGAGCTCTGACTTGATCGATTGAATGCCGAGACGGTGCGCGAGCGGCGCGTAGATCTCCAGTGTCTCCTGTGCCTTACGCTTTGCGGAGTCGCCAGGGACGAACCCCCACGTGCGCGCATTGTGCAGGCGGTCGGCAAGTTTGATGACGAGGACGCGAATATCCTTCGACATCGCCACGACCATTTTCCGAACGGTCTCCGCCTGCGCTGAATCCCCGTACTTGACCTTGTCGAGCTTGGTCACGCCATCCACGAGCATGGCGATCTCATCGCCGAACTCTGCGGTCAGTTGGTCGAGTGAGTAGTCCGTGTCCTCCACGGTGTCGTGCAGCAGCGCCGCGGCTATCGCGACGGGTGCGACCCCAAGCTCGGCGAGAATTTGCGCGACGGCGATGGGGTGGGTGATGTACGGTTCCCCGCTTCGCCGCTTCTGGCCGCGGTGCGCGCGCTCCGCGACCGTGTACGCGCGCTCCACGACGGACACGTCGGCACGCGGATGGTTCGCCCGAACCGTGCGGATCAGCTGATCCACCGCACCCGGAGACCCCCCGCGGGAGAATATGCGCGGAACGAGGCGGCGCAGCGACGATGCACCGCTCGTTGCTGTCTCCTGCGTCGCCACGTCCACCTCCTCGCTTGGACTTAAGCTACACCTTTTGCTCTGCTGCCTGCGAATCCTGCGGCGTCTCGCGCGCGCGTAGCGCGAGAACCCGCTCATCGTGCTTCTTCACCGTGCTGTCGCTCGCCCGCAGTTGGGAGTACACGGGAGACGCGATGAAAATCGTTGAGTATGCACCCACGAGAATTCCGATGAACAGAGCAAGCGAAATATCCCGGAGCGTTCCGGCGCCGAGAAGGAACGAGCCGATGAACAGAATCGACGCGACAGGCAACAGCGCGACGATTGAGGTGTTAATCGAGCGAACGAGGGTCTGATTCACCCCGAGATTGATCGCCTCGGCAAAGGTTCGATCGCCGATCGCGTCTGGGGCCGTGTTCTCGCGGATCTTGTCGAACACCACGACGGTGTCGTAGAGGGAGTACCCGAGGATCGTCAGGAAGCCAATCATCGCCGCCGGTGTGACCTCGAACCCGGAAATTCCATAGATTCCGGCGGTGATCACGAGGTCGTGGAGTAGGGCGGTCATCGCGGCGAGCGACATCTTCCAGGTGCGGAAATAGATCGCCATCACAAGCGCCGCGAAGACGACGAATACAATGAGCGCGATCACCGCCTGTCGAGTGATGTCCTGCCCCCAGGCCGGGCCAATGTACGAAGAGGTGACCTCAGATTCGCTGACTCCGTAAGCCTCGGCGAGCGCGGCCGTGACCCCGAGCGTCTCCGGATCCGAGAGGGCCTCGGTCTGCACGCGGAGGTCGGACTGACCGAGCTGGCTGATGCGCGGAGCGCTGCTCGGCAGCACCTCCGCGACGGCGACGCGCGCGAGCTCGGGATCCCTATCCTGCTCCGCGGAGAGATGGACCTGGAATTGGCTGCCTCCCGTGAACTCGATGCCGAAGACGAAGCCCCCGCGGAGGAAGGGTCCGACGATCGAGATGAGGATCAGCACGACGGAGATCGCGTACCAGGTCTTCCGGCGACCGATGAAGTTGATCGACTTCTCGCCGGTGTAGAGAGCGTTGCCAAATTCGGCGAATGAGCGAGCCATGGTTAGCTCTCCTTTCCGGTGGTCACGACATCGGTAGCGGTGCCAGCGGCCTCGGCCGCCTTACGCTCGGCGATCGTTTGCCTGCGTTCAGCCTCCGCGCGACTGCGGGCATTCTTCTTACCGGCGCCCTTGCTCGTGACGACCGGTGCACGGAACTGCATCCGGCCGCGGTAGACGGCACCGAGTTGGCGCGGGTCGAGCCCGGACGCGGGGTGGCCGTCACGATAGAAGCTGGTTCTCCCGAGGAGGACGAGCATCGGATGCGTGAACAGCGCGACGACGAGCACGTCGACGATTGTCGTGAGGCCCAGCGTGAACGCAAAACCACGAACGTTGCCGACCGCCAGGATGAACAGGATCACGGCCGCGAGAAGGTTCACACTGTCAGACGCGAGCACCGTCCGGAAGGCTCGCTTCCAGCCGCTCTCGATGGCTCCCTCGAGCGGATAGCCGTCTCGAAGTGCGTCGCGAATACGCTCGAAATAGACGATGAACGAGTCCGCGGTGAAGCCGACCGCGACGATGATTCCCGCGACACCCGCAAGCGAGAGCCGGTAGCCCTGACGCCAGGAGAAGAACGTGAGGAGCAAATATGTGAGCACCGCTGCGATCGCGAGCGACGCGATGGTCACCGAGGCGAGTGCGCGGTATTGGAAGAGCGAGTAGATGACCACCAGCAGCAGCCCGATCAGGCCGGCGAGTAGGCCCGCCTGCAGCTGATTGGAGCCGAGCGTTGCCGAGATGTCTTCCTGACTCTGCACGGTGAAGTCCATCGGAAGGGCACCAAACTTCAGCTGGTCAGCGAGCGACTGCGCCGTTTCCTGAGTGAACGCACCGCTGATCGACGGGCGTCCGTCAAGAATCTGCCCCTGCATCGTCGGCGCGGAGAGAACCCGGCCGTCCAGCACGAAAGCGAACTGGTTCTGCGGCTCAGGTGCACCGAACAGGCGGGTGCTGATCTTGCCGAAGGTCTCGGCACCCTGCGAGTTCATCGTCAACTGCACGACCCACTCACCAGTAGTCGCACCGGTCTGGGTGGTTCCGATCTGAGCGACGGCGTCCGTGATGACGTCGCCCTCAAGCTCAACCGGGCCGAGGATGTACTTCAGGCTGCCGGTGTCGTCGCAGGTGATGAGCGGGCGATCGGCGGTGCCGCCGCGCGCGTCGAGAGCCTGCTCGGACTGACAGGAGAACGCGGTGAATTCCTCCACCAGTGCGGGGGTCAGCCACGCGAGGTCGCCAGCCCCTTCAGGAAGCGGATCCGGATACAGCCCTTCGGCCTCGGCGGTCTGCTCCGCGGTGTCTCCGGTCGACGACTCCTCGCCGGAGTCCGTTTCCTCTCCAGCAGCTTCCCCCGCCGCGCCTTCGGCGCCCTCGGAGTCGTCGGCCGGCAGCAGGGCCTCGGTATCGTTCACCGTGGCATCGTCGTCGAGCGGAAGGCCGGTCGACAGGTCGATCGCGAGAACCGGGCGGAAATCAAGCTTCGCCGACGCCTCGATTCGCTGCAGCGTGGGCTCGTCGATCTTGCCCGGCACCGAAACGGAGATATTCTGGCTCCCCTGGGTGGTGATCTCGGCCTCGGCTACGCCGGCAGCATCGACGCGTTGGCGAATGATCGACACCGCCTGTTGCAGCTGCTCCCCTGATACTGACTGGCCGTCGGTCTGCTCGGCTGCGAGCAAGACTTGGGTTCCACCCTGAAGGTCGAGCGCGAGCTTCGGCGTCCAGGTCGCATCACTGCGGAACACACCGTAGGCGATGAGCGCGGTCAATCCGAGGATGATAACCAGTAGGAATATGAGGGATCGGCGCGCCTTGCGCACGGCAGGTGACGAAGCCACTGGGAACTGCTTTCTCTCGGTGTGGGTTCAGTATGCGTCGGCAGCAACGCCGACGCTTGACAGGATGATCAGCCCTCGGACTTGCCGGGACCGGCCTTCCCGTCGTCCTCCCCCTCAGCCGACGTCCCCTCGTCCGCTGCGGTCTCGCCTTGATCCTTCGCGAAGCGTTCGCCGAACTCGGGATCGTCATCCGGAGCGAGCGTGGATGCCTCTTCCTCCACCGGCGCGTTCACCGGTTTCACGACCTGACCGACCGCATTACGGTGCACAACGATCGTGCTGGTTCCGCTGCGAACCGTGACGCGATTCTCCTCGTCGTCGATCGACTCGATCGTGCCGAAGATGCCGGACTGGAGCATCACCTCGGCGCCCGGTCGCAGCGAGTTCTGGAGTTCTTGCTGCGCCTGCTGGCGCTTCTTCCCATTTCGGAACATGAAGAAAATCAGCACGGCAATCAAGCCGAACATGATGAGTGTGATCGGATCCAGGGGCACGATGTTCCTTTCGGAGTGGAGGGCGCTCAGGCGCACAGACTCCCCAAGCTTACAGTGCTCAGCCTGTGAAGAGGTGTTCTGGAATCGTGGCGCCGACGTGTTCCCAACCGCGTCGCGTCGCGACCCGCCCTCGAGAGGTGCGAGTGAGCAGGCCAGCGCGCACCAAGAAAGGCTCGACGACAGCCTCGATCGTTTCGGCTTCCTCGCCAACGGAGACTGCAAGGTTCGCCAGTCCCACCGGACCCCCGCCGAATCTCTCGACGAGTGCTGTGAGCACTTCCCGATCCAACCGGTCGAGTCCGTGCCGGTCGACATCGTAGAGGGTGAGCGCGGCATGCACTGTGTCCGTGTCGCCCGGAACATCATGGACAAGGCTGTAATCACGCACGCGACGGAGCAGCCGATTCGCAATGCGCGGGGTGCCGCGAGATCGACTCGCAATCTCCGCCACGCCCTCCTCGGAGACGTCGAAGCCGAGCAGTCGGGAGGCTCGCCGAAGTACTCGCACGAGTTCGTCATCCGAATAGAACTCGAGGTGCGCAGTGAAGCCGAAGCGGTCCCGTAATGGGTTTGGCAGCAGCCCTGATCTTGTGGTCGCGCCCACAAGGGTGAAGGGCGCGAGTTCGAGCGGCACGGAGGTCGCACCGGCGCCCTTGCCGACCATGATGTCGATCTTGAAGTCCTCCATCGCGAGGTACAACATCTCTTCGGCGCTGCGCGCCATCCGATGGATTTCGTCGATGAAGAGCACCTCACCGGGTGTCAAAGCGGACAGCACCGCCGCAAGATCTCCCGCGTGCTGGATCGCGGGCCCCGACGTCTGGTGCAGGGGTCGATCAAGCTCAGCTGCGACGATCATCGAGAGGGTCGTCTTACCAAGACCCGGTGGGCCAGCGAGCAGGATGTGGTCCGGGGTGCGTTCCTGCATCGTCGCGGCCTCCAGCAGGAGACCGAGCTGACGACGCACCTTCGATTGGCCCACGAACTCTTCCAGAGTTGCCGGACGAAGTGCGCCCTCGTACCCCTGCTCCGAGAGCGCTGCCTGCGGAGAAAGCTCCCCGCTCATCGTGATCCCCCGCCCCGACCTGCCTGCAGCAGGGCGAGTGCAGCCCGCAGCAGGGCGGCACTCTCGCTCGGGGCCCCCGCTGCCAGCGCGTCCTCAACCGCCACCGACGCGGCCGCTTCTTTCCAGCCGAGCCCCACGAGGCCCTCGCGTACGGCATCCGCCGCAGCGTCTGCAGAGCTCGCGGAGTCCGCTGGCCCGTCAGGTGTTTCGAGAGCGCCGATCTCGGGAAGCTTGCCGGCGAGGGACACGAGAAGGAGCTTTGCCGTTTTCGGGCCGATACCGGAGACCTTCCGGAAGGGCATCTCGTCCTGGTCCGTCACGGCGCGGGCAATCTCCAGCGGCGTCAACGCGGCGAGCACACCGAGCGCGCTCCGGGGCCCGACTCCCGAGACACTTATCAGGTGACCGAACACATCGATCTCTTCCT